>Ga0078972_1016825_pt1 | contig 10692 bp, 7 predicted proteins | sample YelNatPaOPGAMG01_FD_67568 | JGI IMG/M metagenome (GOLD analysis project Ga0078972, IMG submission 67568) | Hot spring thermophilic microbial communities from Obsidian Pool, Yellowstone National Park, USA - OP-RAMG-01 (SPADES assembly) (version 2) | ecosystem: Environmental > Aquatic > Thermal...
GACAGAGAATGTAATGCCGCAAAAAACATAAAAAGATTCGGTCTCATAAAGACTGGAGTACCTACGGACAGTAGGGAATTTACGCCTGTGGACACAATCACCTCTACTCTATCCCTTCTTCAGAAGGAGGGGATAAAGCAAGTGAAGTGGTTGAAGCAGGAAGCCCACGCTCTTTAGGCGTGGGAGGATGTCACAAAGATCAAATAGTCAGGGTAATCCTGGATTAATTCAATATGTCATCAAAAAAATGGTCATTATGCTTTTTGCCATCTGCACACTTCTGGCACAGGTACACATATTTGCCCTCCTCTTCCGAGCAGTATGCACAAACCATTTCAGCCGGTGTTTGTTTCCCCTGTTTTTCACAATCACTGCAGTAATATTCCTTTTTGACATTTTCATCTATAACCTTTGGAAAATATGTGTCGTCCGGTTCAATTTCATGGATCTTTTGCAGGTTGACGTGAAAATGTTGCTCCGTACCAAAATCATAAACATATCCTAACTTGCTACCCTTGCCGATCCCAAGGGATGCAATTTTTATTTGAGCTCCTTCCCCCTGTCCTAATGGGTTAATGGTACCGAAATTTGAATGATGCCATCTTTTCCCACTGTAAAAAGAACTGAGATGATCAAAAGTATCAAGATCAAAGGATATACGGATAATTCTATCCAGTTTTCCAAGAGTTTGATCTCCCCTGATCTCTATTTTACGCCAAATATCTCTTCTTCCCACCCTTGAAATTTTGAACTGATAAACAATTTCATCACTCTTCAGCATTCAATCAGACCCTTTATCATGTGAAATACTTAATCGAAATAAATTTATTCTGGCAGGATAAATTCTACTGGTCGTCTAAAAAAATTTAAAAATGCTTTCACATTGATCTATTTTCATTTCTCTTATGTCTGCTCTTTACCTTAAGTTTACTCTTTAACGATGGTTATTTCAAAACATTGTGGGTAAAAATGATTTGAAACAATGGGAGTCCTGAACCCACTTCTATTTTATATGCTATCTTCTGAACATAAGGAGCATATTCAGGAAGCAGTGAATCAAAAATTCTTATGCCATCGATCCATTATGATCTATTAAGATTCATTATGATGAAATGGAGGTCTGTTTATGTTCACTGACCAGAAACCTTTAATCGTGCAGGGGGATGGAACAATTTTTCTTGAAGTTGATAAGGATCCCGATCACTCCTGTAGAGACAGCCTGCTTAGATTCTCTGAGCTCGTTAAATCTCCTGAGCATGTACACACTTACAAAATTACTCCCCTGGCAATTTGGAACGCAGCTTCTTCTCAAATATCCATTGAAAATATAATCAATGTACTGTCACAATATTCCAAGTACAGCATTCCGACCAATATAGAAACCAATATCAGAGACTGGTACAGCAGGTACGGAAAAATCAGACTTGTAAGGGATCCACAGTTTATGGATGCGACGGATCATGTTGAAACCATTCCCGATTCCATATTTATCACCTCTCAGGATACAATGGTTATCCAGGAGATAATGAGCAGGAAATCAATTTCCCGGTTTATAAAATCCCAGGTTTCACCAACAACACTGGAACTTAGATCCATATACAGAGGAAGGCTGAAACAGGCTCTTATCAAGGTGGGATATCCTGTGGAGGATCTGGTCGGATATCTTCCCGGAGACCACATTGATTTTGATCTAAGAACAACAACGCTTAAGGGGAAGGAACTTTCAATAAGGCCATATCAGAAGGAAGCTGTTGAATCCTTTATCCATGGGAACAGAAGTGGAATAATTGTTCTTCCAAGTGGTTCAGGCAAAACGGTAGTTGGAATGGCTGTGATGGACAGAATAAGGGAAAATACACTTATTATTACGACCGGAACGGTTGCCGTGAGACAGTGGATATCGGAACTCATAGACAAGACAAGCCTAACCCCCGGAATGATTGGAGAATATACAGGGGACAATAAGGAGATACTTCCTGTGACCGTGACCACATACCAGACTCTTACCTATTCTCCAAGAGGTAAGAACAGTGATCATGAAAATGGCACAGGTATGGAAGATAGTGAGAATAATGAAAGCAGTGAAGAGGATGCGTCTATTAACCTCAACCACTATCCACACCTTGAAATCTTCAGGGCAAGAAACTGGGGCATCATAATATATGATGAGGTTCATCTTCTTCCAGCTCCCGTATTCCGGATAACCACAGAAATTCAGGCTAAAAAAAGGCTCGGACTCACTGCCACACTGATCAGGGAGGACGGAAAGGAGGAGGATGCATTCTCTCTTATTGGACCGAAGAAGTATGACGCACCATGGAAGGATCTGGAGAGACAGGGCTGGATTGCAACAGCATACTGTCATGAAGTAAGGGTTAATTTTCCCAATGATGACTACAAAATGCAGTATGCCGTTGCATCTCCAAGACTTAAATACAGAATAGCCGCAGAAAATCCAATGAAACTTGAGGCTCTCAAATCAATACTGGCCAGGCTTTCGGGAGATGATTCCGTCCTGGTTATAGGTGACTATCTGGATCAGCTTGAGATCATTGCGTCAGAACTCCAATCTCCCATAATTACGGGAAAGATGAAGAACTCACTCAGGGAGAAGCTATATTCTGATTTCAGATCCGGTTCAATAAAAATCCTGGTTGTTTCCAAAGTTGCAAACTACGCAATTGACCTTCCGGATGCAAATGTGGCAATACAGGTCTCCGGAACATTCGGATCCAGGCAGGAGGAGGCTCAACGCCTGGGAAGACTTTTAAGGCCAAAATCTTCAGGTTCACCAGCCAATTTTTATTCAATTGTGACAAGAGATACACTGGACCAGGATTTTTCCATGAGAAGACAGATGTTTCTCACAGAGAGAGGATATAAATATGATATTGTTGACCACAGTGATCTGATCAGGGAGGTTCACGCCGGTACTGATGATGACTGAATTAAAAACATTGAATCAGTCTATGCTGTTTTGTTAATTACCAACTGTACCAGGAAGGTCTTCTGCTTTTTTCCTTTTTTTCCCTTTCCACCTTTATTGGCACAATGTATCCTTTCTTTCTCAACTCTGTCACAAATTTATAGAGGCTTACCCCCTCTTTTATTGAAAGAATCTCAGGAGAAATGCGTTTTTCTATCATATGGGCAATACCCGGGATGCGCATTATTCCATCGATAACTGTTCTGTCGCCAACCTGAAGAATGGCCTGGCATTTCGTTATGGTTACTTCGTCCTCCTTTTTCTCCATGTCATTTATCAGCCGTAATACTGTATTCGGAACAGGAACGGAGCTCTTTTCCTTAAGGAATGAGATAACTTCATGAAGTTTTCCTGACCTATTCAGGTAAGATGATATTGAAGCCTTGGTTATCCTGAATGTGCATATGAGGTCAGCGCTGATCAGTTCCGAAAAATCTGCAACTTTTTTCAGATCTGTGAAATCCGCCTCCACCCCAATAAGAATATCGTTGTTGGGCAAAACCTTGATTGGTTTGGTATCTGCCTTTTTATCCTCCCCGTACATAAGTTCACCCTTCTTCCCGTATATATCCATGAACTCCTGTTCCGGGAAAATATAAACGTCCGGCGTTGTTACTGGTGAGGATGTCCTTATGAGACCGTATATTCTGAGGAAATTTATGAGTTCAAGCAGCCACAGGGACATTTCATTTTCCATGGTCTGTTTCATGAAACCCATTGATTCAGAATTACTGCTGGACGCACTCTCCTGCATCAGGGCAATTCTCAGTGATCTGGAAAGTTTGAAATATTTATCACTGGTTTTGATCTCGGCTAACATATGATCAACCTTTTCAGGATACTGCATATTGTAAACGGCATCAAGAAATAAGCTGCGCAGTTCATTGAGAAAGAGGCGGTCAGTTGCTTCAGATCTTCTCCATGCGGAAAATATGTGATCCTCGTATATATGCTGTTTAAGTTTTTTTGGGAAGTTACTGTCTCCTATGAATTCATAACCCTCAGGGGTTATGGATAGACTGGATACTCCTCCTTTCAGCCATAACTCAATCTTTGACTGATTTAGTACCAGGTCAAGGTCTTCTTCCGGCATGGAGACAAATTTACCTATTGATTCTGCAGTGCGCTTCTTCGACCTGGATTCAAGATAATAAACAGTTATGAATAGTGCCTTCATTTCTGCTGCATAGTCCACTGCATAGTTTTTTAAATTTGAGTATATTTTTTCAGCTTCCTTCTTTCCGCCTTCATGTGGTTTCATTTTTTTGTGCCTTATTTGCCTCAGCGCAAATAAAACTTCATCCGGTACATATACAATGTCAATGCTGCTGTAATACATCCGTTTTGAGCAGTATATCAGACCCTTTTGCATAAGTGATATGAACTGTTCTCCTCCTGAATAAGAAGTGGATGAGAAAAGATTGGTGAAATCAACACTTCTGTAATATACATTTTTATTCCTCATTTTGAAATGATCAATGAGAAGGCTAAAGTTTGAAATACCCTCATTTTCCATAAGGTAATCCATGATCCTGTTCTCAGTGGGACTGAGATTCTCCAGTGTTCTTTCCAGATTCTTCAATATTGTGCTGCCCGTTTCAATTGTGACTGAAAGCTTTGAACTGGCTGTTTTTAAATCATACTCCCTTGCTATCCTGTTTATAAGCGCCACCGGGTAACTTTTCAATAAGTCAATAAGTGGAAGCATTTTTTTGCTGTCGGGCCTGAAATTATCAATTACGGCATAATCCACAGGTATGATGAAAATCTCCGGATTCTCATGTGACGGTAAACCGAATACAATCAGTTTATCCATGCATTCACGGACTTCGGCTTTCAGTTTTGACCTGGAAGTATTATGGGGTTCCTTTCCACTGTCCCAGACCCTCCCGTTATAGTACAGTGCGTAATAAAATCCTTTGGCTTCTTCACTCAGGGAATTAAAGCGATGATGAAACTGATCTTCATCCGCCAGTATATTTCTGATCATTCCCTGATCCCGGGAAACAGATCCCCCTGTTAGTGTTTTCTGACCTATGGCCTGTTCTGTTCTCCTGCAGATGAATTCAAGATAATCTTCGTTTACCATTCCCAGTATGTCGGAAATTTTGTATGATTGAGGATTTTCATAATTCAATGCATGCACCCTGCATTGCATGAACCTAAGTTTTCTCATAAATCTGACGGTACATTTGTTCCGGAGTGAAAGTCGTGATCATTTTCCATCACAGTGTCCTGCACAGTTCATGATAAAAACGGAAAAAAATTATACGACTCTTGCTTGATTACCTTATGAGATCTGAGAAAAGGCTTGCTGCCGTATTCATTGATTTTGAGAATTTTTTCTATTCCCTTACAAATCTCTATGAAATGCCCTATGAGGATGCCGGAGATGTGGCGGTTGCACTCGTGGCCAGCCAGCTGGAAAAATTGAAAACTCAGTATGGGGAGATCATAATAAGACAGGCCTTTGGAGACTGGAGCACCATGCAGGATCCAAAAAAGGAACTCCAGAGGCTTGGCATCAGAATCATAGATATACTTTCCACAGAGTACAAGAACAGTGCTGATATTGAACTGTCACTGGCAGCCCAGGAGACCATTCTCACAAGAGATGATGTTGATACAATAGTGATATTCGCTGGTGACAGGGACTATATGCCCATTGCAAACAGGGCAAGAGAAAGCGGAAAGAATCTTCATTTTGTTGGTTTTGAGAAGAGTCTTTCAGGAGATCTGAAACGCCTTGTTGGGGAAGGTAACTATACATATGCAAGGCCAGAAGATCTGCCGTCATATACAAGAACAGGAAAATCCGTAGTATATGGCAGTTCCATTTCAGACCATGCAACAATTGAGAAACTCGATCCAAACCAGACAAGGGCGGCAGTGGCCGCTCTTGATGCCTTTGACAAATACAGGGAAAAATATGGGTGTGTAAAAGTCAGCGTTTTTCTTATGGAAGGACTGAGCAGAACACTTCCTGAACTTGATCACCTGGGAAGAAAAAAGATATTCGCATCCCTGGAACAGGCAGGCCTGATAATCACTGAGAAAAGAAATCCGGAAACACCTGATTCTCTTGGAAACCAGTTTCCTTATACCGTATTCACAATAGATGAGAACAACAGGTTTGTCAAGGAGTTAAGAAGGAACAGGAAGATCAGCTATGTGGAGGGGAAAGAACTCCTGGCAAGATCTGCGGAACTGGCTGCAAATTCAGGTGGAGATGTACTCGGATCCAAACTGGGAATCAAACTGAGAGAGCTGAATCCTGGTTTTCTTCCAGCAAAATATGGTTTTTCTGATCTGAGTGAATTTATAGATCATTTTCCCGATTTACTTGTCTATGAGGGAGATAAGTCAGGAGGGGACAGGGTTTATAAACTGGTTAAGAAACTCCAGTGAATTCCTGACATGTTTCAATTTTTACGGCATACAATAATTTTACCGGGATTGACAGTGATCAATCCTGAAAGATATCCCATGTAATTTTAAAACCCAGTGAAACAGAAAAGAAGATTCTTTTGAAAATATTATATGAGGATATTAACCAGTTGAATATAAATAAACTTGCAGATGAAATAAAAATGAATACCCGGACAATAAGGCGTTACCTTGATTCCATAGTGTCAAAATCATATGTTAAACTCTATCCTAAAATGTCACAGCATAGGGTCTTAAATCATAAACTCGCTGCAATGAGTATTTTTTTCAAATGTGAATTTAAAGGATCTATTATCCAGAAGTCCGATTAAGGATAGATATCTGCTTTTCAGGAAATTTTCAACGATCTCAAACATTCTGATCGATTATGAATCAAGTGAGGAATTGGAGGCTTGTATAGATCAGTTGAGGGATATGTGTGGGAAGTTCTTTGTTTCATTGACCTATAGGACTTTAATTTCCCCCTCTATCAAGGAAAACATAATGGGTATCATTCCTTGGCAAGGGGATGATCCTTTAGGATAAAAAATGAGTTTTGATCCAAGGAGGAGAAATTGATCATCGGTTGCTTAGGCAGCAAAATCTGCAAAAATATCAAGTAGCCCAAAATCATTCATTTGTAAAAAGTACAATTTCCCTTAATTTTCTCCGTAAAAATTTCATTTTTGGCATCTCGTGCTATTGGAGTAGAACTCTGTTTTTCCTATTATATTCTTCAAATTCTGCCCTTAACCTTTTTCTGCCTTTTTTTAATTCTGTTTATTATCATCAACCTTATAAAGTCTATAATAAATGCGAAAAGGGATAAGATAAAAAGCACATCAAAAAATTTGGATATATCGAATAACTTGGACCTTTTGAAATAGAAATGACCGAAAAAATAAAACCTAGAATAAAAGAGACCAAACTAAAAAGACCTATGATCTTCAAATTGGTGTATCTGATCCTGCGTTTGGTATCTTCACTCAATCTAGGCTGGCTGAGGTTATCTGAAATAACATCCTTATTATACTCTTTGTGTGGTACGCCTTTACCTGTTTTTGAATTAAGTGTCAAAGGAAACGTAAATTTGGAGAGATGGTAAAAAGCCGAGATATCATTTTCTCCGTTCCATGTTAGAATAGGATCATTGGAATCTTTACCGAATATGAACAACTTTCTCCCATTATACAAAACTCCGTAATCTGCTTCATCAATTAATTTCAGATAGCTCAATGTTTGTGTCCATGAAGTGTCTCCTTTGCTTATTCCTACTTTAGGGGATTTGATTTCTAAAACGAACTTACCCAATTCGGTCCCAACAAGATAGTCTACTTTGTTATAGCTCTTCTGGGCTCATTCCTGCTTCTCATATAATTCGGTCCCAACAGGATAGTCTACTCTGACTGTCTGCGTACCTACTTGAATCGGGTATTCAAACACCAGATCATTTTTACTTATCCAACACAAAGATTCCAGAAGCTTTATTACCACACGTTTTCCGAACTCCCTCTCACTTGAAAAGTTATCGTTATATCCACTTTTTAAAATATCTTGGAGACTACTATTAGGCATCAATTTGGATCCGCATAACCTTATAATTATACAAACATAAGTATTTTTGGTATTTTTTTTAAAGTTAGTGTTTACAGTTAAATCCTCCTATGTTTCATCTATTATTATACCTGTATTTGGTTTGGGCCATGTTCAAATTAAAAAAATATTGGATATTTTACAACGATTTTTCTTTGTTTGAGAGATATTTAAATTTCAAATTGCACTGAACCTCTATGAATAATCCAGTAAATGAAAATTACAGATCCACCATAATGTTTCAGGAAATTTTACAGGAACCAGAAACAATTACCAATACCGTTAACTCTGTAGGGGACAATATATTAAAAGCTGTTAAACTCATAAGAAAAGCAAAAATTGTATATGTGGTGGGAAGTGGAACCAGCTACCATGCAGGGATCGTCATGCAGATTGGGCTGATTAATAGTGGAGTGCCGGCAATTGCTGTGAGGGCTCCTGAATTTTCTTATTTTACTCCCCCGGATAATAAGGATGTTTTGGTAATTCTAATTAGCCAGTCTGGGGAAAGCAGAGATATTCTGGTAGCTCTGAATTTATGTCGGAAAAATGGATATGTTACTATTGGAATTACGAATGGTCCTGATAGTTCCCTTGCGAAAGGAACAGACTTATGCATATTAACTCTGGCAGGGGAGGAGAGATCACTGGCAGCAACTAAAAGCCATATAGCTCAGTTGATAGTGTCTCATCTACTTGTTAACTCCGTCCGTAACGATAAAAAATTGGATGATTATATGGAAAAATCTAAAAAACTAGCCTCACAAATTAAGGATTTTATTGAGAAAAGCGATCACTGGCTGAAACTGTCCTCAAAGATCACAGGAAGGGTTATTTTCTTAGGAGATGGCTTGCTTCATGCCGAAGCTATGGAAGGAGCATTGAAATTTGAAGAAACTGCTAACCTCATAACCGAAGCCTATCCCATGGGAGAGTATTTACATGGACCAATACAGGTTTTGAAAGAGGAAGATACTGTGATAATTCTTAAGGGAAGGGATGAAAAAGAATGTGAAAGGCTGATTTCAAAACTAAGCAATTACACTAAGAATATAATTAAAATAGGGCAGGACAAAGATTCTACTATTCGTATCCCGGATAGTGAAATAGTAACATTTGATCCAATTCTTTATGTCATACCCATACAGCTTATTGCCAACTACAAGACCGTATCACTTGGGCTAGATCCGGATAGACCAACACACCTCAATAAGGTTGTAAAGTGAGGAATATTCATTTACTGATAATTATGGCAATTGGTTTAATAATTTAATAGATAACCTGCAGTTAAAGGATTCCTTTGGTTTGAGAGATTTCAAGCCAAATTTATTGTTGAAGGAGTTTGGTGCAGCACTCATGGGTACAATAGAGAAAGAATTCTTTGGTGCGAATGGACCGTTATAAACGGAAAAGAAATGCAGGTTATCCCTTCGCAATTCTATTGTAGTGTTATTTGTGATTATATGAATGGTCCCCCCACCAAAGAAACAATCGTCAAAGGTTCTCCTGTTGTTATTAGATATCTCATATGACTCAAAAGGGTCAATGTGAAGTAAATCACTTTGAACTTCCTTATCAGTGATGCCTTTCAAACTTACCAGTGGCTCATCACATATTATTTTCCAATTTCCGTCGGATTTAAAATAGGGATGCAATCCAACCATTACGGGACAACTTCTTTCCCCTAAATTCTTCAAACTGATTTCAATGTTAAAACTATTATGCTTCAATTTGTACGTTACTGATGCCTCCAGTTTAGATGGGTATCCTGGATTTTTCACAATGCAGGCCATTTTCAAATAGCCATCCATCTTCTTTTTCACATTCCATCTTAAATCATTTGTCAGCCCATGAATACTGTTTTTGAAATCGTTCTCATAGGTTGCGTTCTTTGGTAATAGATAGTCAATTCCTTCAAAACTGTATTTAGCACCATAAACAATATCAGCATAGGGTATCAAAAGGCTAATTCCTCCGTGTGTCTTGTAACCGTCAACAGAGCTTTGGATTGCTGTGATTCCTCCTAATGTTAATGATGATACGTAGGCTCCATCCTCTGAAATAATGGCTTCATTGTTAAGATATTCGATTCGATCCATCGCCAATACAATCTCTTATGGGCATAATAACTGTTTCAAAAATGATTCAACATTATTTACATGAGATTATTTCTTTTATCTGGGGTTAGCCCATTAAAATTCAGCTTTTCTGTTGTCATAAAACAAAAAAATGAAAGGAAAAATATAATTCAATAAATTATTGTAGCTTAATTAGGGTCGATTTTCATTTACCCGGATAATAGATGTATATGGTTAAAACAAAATCTAAAATAATAAGAATGGTGAAAAGATTCTTAAAAATTATTTTTCACCCTGATCTGGTTCATTAAATGATCTGCCTGATTCTGCAACCATGTAACTCACTGTACTTTCACCCAGTTGTCCCTTTCTTTGTTTATAGAATGTATACAGCAGTGTGCCTATGACGATTACTGTCGCAAGTATAACGAAGGCAAAGTAAGGTTCAACAAGGTCTCCAATTATCCCTTCATAAAATGTATAAATGAATAATATTGTGCCAGCCAGGGGGATAATTAAACCTGCTAAAAACTTTCTCCTGCGGGAGTAATTAATTTCTTTATGTTTTCTAAGGAATGAAAACAGTCCAAACTCTGGAACGAAATGATG
>Ga0078972_1013054_pt2 | contig 10691 bp, 8 predicted proteins | sample YelNatPaOPGAMG01_FD_67568 | JGI IMG/M metagenome (GOLD analysis project Ga0078972, IMG submission 67568) | Hot spring thermophilic microbial communities from Obsidian Pool, Yellowstone National Park, USA - OP-RAMG-01 (SPADES assembly) (version 2) | ecosystem: Environmental > Aquatic > Thermal...
GCTGTCGCACTTTCAGCTGACCGACATCGCCCGGCGTGTGGTCGGGGTGGGCAGCGTGGGCACCCGCTGCTACCTGCTGATCCTCACCGGCCCCGACGGCGCTCCCCTCATCCTTCAGGTCAAAGAGGCCACCAGGTCGGTGCTCGAGGAGTACGGACACCGCCGGCAGCCAGAGCCTCTGGCCGCCGCCGAAATGGCGCTCGGACACGGACTTCGGGCCGTCGACGGGCAACGCATCCTGCAGGCGATGTCCGACGTCTTTCTGGGAAGCGTGCGCTTCGACGGCCGCGACTATTACGTCCGGCAGTTCCAGGACATGAAGGGCAGCGTGGCGACCGACGGCATGTCGCCGAACGTCTTCCGCCAGTACGCCGGGGCGTGCGCGTTGTCATTGGCGCGCGCTCACGCACAGAGTGTCAACGCCTCGATGCTGCGCGGCTACGTCGGCAACGGTGAGGCGGTGAGCGCGGCGGTCCTGGAGTGGTCGTACTCCTACGCCGAGAAGACGCTCGCCGACTTCCATCAGCTCAAGGCCGCGGCCAAGGCCGGCGAGATCCCGGTGGCCGACGACCCGCTCCGATGAACGGCGAATGTGGCAAAAGATGCTGTGGCACAGCTGCTTTGAGGCGCATTCCCAGCAGTCACAGAATCTGGGGGATGTGCCGATGTGCCCGTTTTGTAGCGACAACGTGCCATCACCATCACCGTGGCGGCCCGCCGCGCCAAGTGTGAGCCGACGCAGCGGTGCGGGCCAGGTCCGAAAGCGAGGTCAAGGTTGCGATTCGGTCGAGGTGGGCCGAACGGTGATGTGAGGGGCGTCAGATCAGCGCGGCTGTACCAATCCGCCTGCCGGATGCTCCTCGACGTTCTTGAGCAGCAAATCGCGCACGGCGGGACGCGTTCCGTACGGTCGCAGCATCGTGCTGGCCGGCCGTGGGCGCACGTGCTGCGGCCACCAGAACCAGCGCCCGAGCAAGGTGGCCAGCGACGGCGTCATGAACGACCGCACGATCAAGGTGTCGAACAACAAACCCAGCGCGATCGTCGTACCCACCTGGGCCATCACCAGCAGCGGGCTGAACATGAACGTGGCCATGGTCGCGGCGAACACCAGACCGGCGGTGGTCACCACCGAGCCCGAACCGGCCACCGCGCGGATCGTCCCCGTTTTGAGCCCGGCGTGGATTTCCTCCTTGAACCGCGATATCAACAGCAGGTTGTAGTCCGAGCCGACGGCCAGCAGCAGGATGATCGCCATCGCCAGCACCATCCAGTGCAACTTCAAGCCCAGGATGTACTGCCATAGGAGCACGGAGAGTCCGAATGAGGCGCCCAGTGACAGCAACACCGTACCGACGATCACGAAGGCCGCCACGGCGCTTCGGGTGATCACCAGCATGATGATGAAAATCAGTGTGGTCGCAGCAATTCCGGCGATCATCAGGTCGATGTTGGAACCGTCGTGCATGTCCTTGTACGTCGCGGCGGTACCGCCGAGGTAGACCTTGGCGCCCTCCCAGGGCGTGCCCTTGATCGCCTCGTGCACGGCCTGCTTGATCGGTTCGATGTGGCTGATGCCTTGAGGAGTCGCCGGGTCGCCTTCATGGGAGATGATCAACCGGACGGCGTGACCATTCGGCGAGATGAACTGTTTGAGACCGCGTGCGAAATCCGGGCTCTTGAACGCCTCCGGCGGAAGGTAGAACGTGTCGTCGTTCTTCGATTTGTCGAAGGCATCGCCTTCGGCGGTGGCGTTGTCGGACTGCGCTTTCGCCTGTTCGTCAAGACCCATCGTGGTCGCGTAGTTCGACATGATGGTGTCGAGGTTGCGCTGCTGACTCTCGATCTGCGGCGGTATCAGCGCCACCAGCTTGGGCTGGATCCGATCCAGCTTGTCGAGATTCGCGCTCAAGTTCTCGATGTTCTCGGTCACCTGGTCGATGCCGTCGAGCGCGTTGAAGATCGACCGTAGTGCCCAGCAGGCCGGAACGTCGTAGCAGTGCCTTTCCCAGTAGAAGTAGCTGCGGATCGGCCGGAAGAAGTCGTCGAAGCTGGCGATGTCGTCGCGCAACGCTTCGGTGATCTTCACGGTTTCTCTGGTGAGAATGGCGGTATCGTGCGTGGTGTTGCTGAGGTCCTGGGTCACCTGCATCTGCTCATGCAGCGTTGCCATCGTCTTGCGCAGCTCCTCCGCCTGCTTGAGCAGGTTTGCCGCCTGCTCTTCCTGATAGTGCTGGGTCTGGATCCGCCCTGCGGCTTGCGCACTCATCTGAAAACCGAGGGTGCTGTGGTCGAGCGGCGTGCCCAACGGCCGGGTGATGGTCTGCACCCGGCCGATGCCGGGAATGTGGAAGACCGCCTTGGCGACCTTGTCCAGGACCAGGAAATCGGCCGGGTTACGCAAGTCGTGATCGGTCTCGATCATCAACAGCTCGGGATTGAGCCGAGCCTGGTCGAAGTGCCGGTCCGCGGCGGCATAACCGACATTGGCCGGGGTGTCAGCCGGCAGGAAGTGGCGGTTGTCGTAGTCCGTCTTGTAGCCGGGCAGGGCGAGCAGACCAACCAATGCGACCCCGACGGTCACCGCGAGAACCGGTGCGGGCCAGCGGACGACCGCGGTGCCGATGCGACGCCAGCCCCGGGTCTGCAGCTTGCGCTTCGGGTCGAGCAGCTTGAAGAACGATGCCACCGTCAGGACCGCCGGTCCCAACGTCAAAGCCGCCAACACCGCGACCAGCATGCCGACCGCACAAGGCGCCCCCAGCGACTGGAAGTACGGCAGCCGGCAGAAGCTCAGGCAATACATCGCGCTGGCGATGGTCAGGCCCGATCCCAGCACGACATGCGCCGTGCTGTGGAACATGGTGTAGAACGCTTCTTCGCGGGTCTCGCCGAGACCGCGCGCCTCGTGGTAGCGGCCGACCACGAAGATCGCGTAATCCGTTCCGGCGGCGATCGCCATCAGCACCAGCAGGTTGTTGGCGAATGTGGAAAGCCCCATGACGCCGTAGTTACCGAGCGTCGCGACGACACCGCGGGCCGCTGCCAACTCGATGAACACCATCGCCAGCATGATCAGCATGGTGGTGACCGAGCGGTAGACGACCAGCAGCATCACCACGATCACCAAAAAGGTGATAAGAGTGACGACCGCGACGCCCTTCTCGCCCGCATGGGACTGATCGGCGAACAGCGGACCCGCGCCGGTGACGTACGCCTTGATTCCCGGCGGCGCGGGCACCGAGTCCACGATCTTGCGGAGGGCCAGGGCGGACTCGTTCGCCAGCTCGCCGCCCATGTTGCCGGCGAGGTAAACCTGGACGTACGCGGCCTTTTGATCGTGGCTCTGGGAACCCGCCGCCGTCAGCGGATCACTCCAGAAATCCTGCACGTGCTGAACGTGTTTCGTGTCTTGCTCGGCGCGCCTGACGATCTCGTCGTAGTAGCGGTGCGCTTCAGCCCCGAGTGGCTTGTCGCCCTCCAGCAGGATCATGGCCGAGTTGTCGGAGTTGAACTCTTTGAACGTCGATCCGACCTTCATCATCGACTGAAAGGATGCCGCGGCAGTCGGACTCATCGACACCGAGTGGTTTTTGGCGACGACCTCCAGCTGCGGGGCCACGGTGTTGGTGACGACGACGATGCCCAGCCAGATCAGGACGATCGGCAGGGCAAGCCGATGGATCATCCGCGGCAGGAACGGCGGGATCAGCGGCTGATCGACGCGCGGCGGAGCTTCGCCCGGCGCGCTCATGCGGACTTGTCCAGGCAGTAGACGAAGGCATTGACTGTTTCGTCGGGGGGAGACTGGTTCGGAGCCTTGATGACGTCACCGCGCCCGTCGTGGTTGTTCACGACGAACCGGCAGGCGATCCAACTGCCGTCTCCTTGCGCCACCAGGTTCGCCGGGATACCGGGCTTCGTTGAACTCAATACTTTGCTCCAGGGCAAGGGCACGTTCAGGGCCTGCTGCGGATGGGTGTTTTCGTCGAGGTAGTTGATGGTCGCCGTGCTGCCCGGTGGGCCCCAGACCTCGAGGGTGATCGTCTTGGCGTTGAACTGGTCGAGGACCTCGCCCGACGTGCCGCCCCCGAACGATCCGCGGTGAACGCCAAAGACGCCGTGCAACCGGTACACCACGAATCCTGAGAGCGAGACGACAGCTGCGATCGTGAGCACCATCCAGAAACGCCCCAGAAGGCCCTTTTTGGTAGCGCGCTGCGGGCCGGCCGTGTTGCCCTCGCTGCCGGCGGAGCCCTGCTTGTTGCGCGCCTCGGTCCGTGCCTCAGTCGTCGTCATGGGCGCTTCAAGTCCTTCATCACGGGCGAAACATTACTTAGCCCATATAACACCTTAGCGATGGCCCGCAGTTTCTTGATCGCGTCGGCCACCGCAGTCCCCCTTCGGCGGCCTTCCCTCGCCCGCGCACCGTTGCAGTTCGCCAAGCCGCAGCGCTCCGCCCTCCTTTGCGAGTTCATGCCGATTCCGCGATGAGGCCGACGCACGTGGCAGTCAGCAGGCGGGTCAGCGCGGACGCGAAGTCCAGATTCCACTCGGGCGGAACCACTTCCGGCTCTTCGGCGTAGACGCCGGTCAGGTGCTCGGGTGGGTTCGCGACTTGCCAGAGCGTGGCCGCCAGCGAGTACGCCGCCAACAGGATGTCGAGCGAACCCGACCGCCCGAGTTCGGGCAGCGCGCTCCCGATCGCATCGGCCAGCGAGAGGGTGGCCGCGGTGCTGATCCGCCTGACCGCGATGACCCGCTCGGGGGCCACCTCGTGTTCCAGATGCAGGTGCAGGTTGGCCAGCAGGTCGCAGAACAACGGATCCTCGGCCAGGGCTTCGGCCAGCGTCTCGGCGATGCGCGAGGGCGACTTCACACCGGGCTCGGCCAACTTCTTCGACACGGTTGTCGACCAGCGCACCCAGCCTTCGGCGGACAGATGCAGCAAGACTTCCTTGTGCGAGGTGAAGTAGCGGCGCATCGCCGAGTAGTGAATTCCGGCGCGGGCGGCGACCGCGGTCAGGGTCACCGACGCGACGCCCGTTTCCATTGCCAGCGAGCGCGCGGCCTCCACGAGGGCCTCCGCACGTTGACGCTTCTCTTCCTCCGTGCGGGCGCGCTGGAACGTGAGTTGCGCCACCGGCCGAGAGTAACGCACATTGCGCGATTTGTATAACGCACACCGCGTGGTTTGTGGGCGGTCACCTACGCGTTGCTCTCCATCGCTTAAAGCCGCGCGTCCTCGCCTGCGACGGCAGCCATCTCCGCGATCAAGCAGTCGGGCAGCCGCTGATCGGAATCAACGACGACCACTTTCGTGCAGCAGAACCAGATCGGCGAACTGTCGAGGGGGGAATTGCCCCGCGACCTCACCGGCACCATCGGGTCGGTGGATGCCACCGACGGCGGCGGGATCGGCGTTCGAGTTCTCGCGGATCTTCGAGCAGATCGACAGCGCGCCCCCCGGTCTGACGGCCGTGACGGCGTGAAACTGCCCGCACCATCGGCGCCAGCTCAACGAGGAGTCAGAGCATGAGCGATACCCATACCGACGCGACCGACGTCGACAAGTGGGACCGGGGGTCGACCAAGGGCGATGGGGATGGTGCGGCGGGACTCGATGTCTGCCGTCTAGTCTCGCTTCGGTGTGAAGCTGACCGGCAACGTGGCCAGCCCGGTCATGCTCGGGTTGCCCAGGTATTGCCGGACGCCGCTCTCGTCGACCCGGTAGTCGGGGATGCGGTCGAGCACCGCCTTGACCATCACCTCGGCGGCCAGCCGCGCCAGGTGTGAGCCGATGCAGCGGTGCGGACCGAGCCCAAAAGCCAAGTGACGGTTGGGCATTCGGTCGAGTGCGATCTCGTCGGGCCGGTAGAACTCTTTCTCGTCGTGGTTGGCCGACAGCCAGCTGATGACGACGCGGTCGTTCCTGCGGAGGCGCCGGCCGCCGATTTCGACGTCGCGGGTCACCGTACGGCTCAGGGTTTGGTTGACCGAGAAGTAACGCAGGAATTCGTCGGTGGCGCTGCGGTAGAGCTCGGGGTGATCGATGAGCTGTTGCCTGAGTTCCCGGTGCGTGCCCAGGTGGAGCAGCGTCAGGGCGGTCTGGGAGGTGGTGGTGTCGACGCCGCCGGCGACGAGGTTCCAGATGATGCCCAGCAGCTGTTCGTCGGTGAGGCGTTGGCCCTCGAACTCGAACTGGAGGAGGAAGCTGGTCAGGTCGTCGGTCGGTTTGGCCTTTCGGGTGGCCGCGAAGTCGAGCACACCTTGCATCAGGGCGGGGGCCGCGGCGAGGGCGCTCGCGTACTCGGGGGTGTCCTGCGGCACGGCCATGACGGAGTGGAACAGGTTGGCGTAGAGGTGCCAGTTGTCGTACGGCAGGCCCATCAGCTTCATCGTGAGGATGGCCGGCACTGGGCTGGCGTAGTCCAGCACGAGGTCCATGCGTCCTTGGGTGATGTGCTGGTCGAGGAACTCGTGTGCCATCCCTTCCATAAACGGCTTGAGTTTCTGGACGGCCCCGGGGGACAGGAACGGGGCCAGGGCGCGCCGCAGCGCCTGGTGGTAGGGGCCGTCGACCTCGCCGATGCCCAGGGCCGGATGGCCTTCGGGGCGCGGGACGCCCATCTCACCCTGATAGCTGATGCCGTCTTCGGCGTCGGGCTCGTATTTGTGGGCGAAGGTGTCGCCGTCGCGGGCGGCCCGGCTGACCGCGTCGTAGCTGCTGAGGTACCAGAACCCGCCGTAGTTGGTGTTCCAGGCGACGGGGCAGCGACGTCGGAGGTCGGCGTTGACGGCCAGCTCATCGAGGTTGAATGTGTCGGAGTGATGGTCGAAGTCGACGACCGCGTCCGGGCTGATGTCTGGGCGTGTGACCATCGGGAGGCCTTCCTGAATAAGCTGTTGTGCATTATTGCGTGTGTGACCTCGATGCAGGAGCAAGACGCGATAGGGAAGGCGAAATGACCGGTCACCGAACGGTCTTCAACCACGTCGGGTTGTGCGTCGCCGATGGTGAGCGGTCGCGGCGGTTCTACGAGGGCCTGCTGGGGTTTGAATTCTGGTGGGAAATCGCTCCGCCCGACGACCGCACCGCTCAGTTGGTGCAGCTTCCCGAGCCGCTCGGCGTGCACGCGACGTATCTGGTGCGCGACGGGCTGGTGTTGGAACTGATCGACTATTCGAAGCGTCAAGTGCACGCCGGGGCGGAGCGCGTCATGGACCAGGTGGGGCTGACGCATATCTCGTTTTCGGTGTCTGATCTGCCTCGCGTGTTGGCCAAGGTTGCGGAGTTCGGGGGATCGGTCGTCGACGCGACGGTGACCGAGCGGTCGGCCATGATCCGGGATCCGGATGGGCAGCTGTTGGAACTGCTTCCGGATGGCTGGCTTTCGGTGTTGCCGCCGCGGCCGTAGGCCGGTTACACGACGCGGGTGTGAAGCACCGAGTAGTTCCTCGGTTGCGATTCTGCGGTCAGTCGGGGTGGTTGGCGTCGTGCCAGGCTTGCCAGATCTCGGGTCGGAGTCGACCGCGGTCGGGAACTTGGAGGTCGACGGTGCGGGCCCAGGCGCGGACCTCGGCGGTGCTCGGTTTCGGCTCCGCGGGTGCCCGGTCGAGCTCAGTAAGATCGACCCTGTTTGGTGAGATGCGCTGCAGGGCAGCGTGTTCGGTGAGCGCCCAGTCGTGGGCGGCGGCGAGGAACCGGTAGGCCCATTCCTCGGCGAGTTGGCGTGTCTCGCAGAACAGCACCGGCACACTGGGCCAACGGACCTGGAGTTCGGCCAGCCCGTCGGCCACGACGGCGGGCCGGACGCGATCGAGCTTGAACAGCTGAGAGTAGCGGTCTTCCACGACGACGGCCGCGCGGGGGAGGGCGGCGAGGTCGGCAACCTGGTAGCGCAGCTTGCCGCCGGTGAGGCTGGCCACCAGGTCGGCCAGGGATTTGCGCTCCACTGCGGCGACCAGTTGGCCGTCGATGATGATCCCGTAGTCGCCGCACGGCAGGGCGCGTTTGACGGTCGTTACCTGTTGGGCGGGGAATCGGTAGGCGTACCTTTCGTGTGCGTCGACGATGATCTGCAGGTCGCCGATGCCGTGGGCGCGCGCGGTCGGGGTGCGCACGTTCGGTCGCGCCTGCTTACGTGTGCGTGCCGACTGCCAAAACACCGCGTCACGACCGCGGGCCTGGGTGAACACGAGTTGGGAACGGTTCTCCCGGGCCCGGTCGAGAACCAGGTCGATCGCCGCTCCGCGTCGGTGGCACGACCGCAACGGCACGCGTTCGACGATCACCACATCGGCCGGCCACTCCTCGAGGTCGACCGGGTGGCAGTACAGCGCCTTGACGCGCGGCCAGGTCCCCGACGTCCGAAACAGCAGGTCAGTGCCGGGCTGCGGAACCCGCAACAGGAACGGCAGCCGGGAGTCGGCGTCCGGGTTGACCGCAATCAACAACTCTGCCACGAGACCAATTTTGCCGGTCCACGCCGGCCGATGGCGGCGCAACCCGCCGAGCGGGCGAGCTCTGCGCACCGCGCACTCCCAGCCGGTATCAGCCCGGCGTAGGCGTCGACCACAAACGCCGTGTAGCCGAACCCGCCGCCCGTCGGCCGTAACAACCGCAATGGTGGTCCGCTCAGGTGAGCAGTCCCCGGATGTCGTCGGCGGTGACCGCGGAGCCGAACGCGTTGCCGTCGTCGATGACGCTGGTAAACAGCTTGGCCTTGCGGGCGTTGAGGGCCACGACCTTGTCCTCGATGGTGTCGCGAGCAATGAGCCGGTACACCATGACGTTTCGGGTCTGGCCGATGCGGTGGGTGCGGTCGACGGCCTGGGCCTCGGTGGCCGGGTTCCACCACGGGTCGAGCAGGAAGCAGTAGTCGGCCTCGGTGAGGTTGAGCCCGAATCCGCCGGCCTTGAGGCTGATCAGAAACACCGGTGCGCTGCCCTCCTTGAACCGCTGTATCGCGGCGGCACGGTTGCGGGTGCGCCCGTCCAGGTAGCAGTAGTCGATGCCCTCGGCAGTGAGGCGCTCGCGGACCCGGCCCAGGAAGCGGGTGAACTGACTGAACACCAGCGCGCGGTGGCCGCCGTCGACGACGTCGCGCAGGTGCTCGGCGAGCGCGTCGATCTTGGCGCAGGCCAGCGCGTCGTGGGCGGGGTCGACGAGACCGGGATGCAGCGCCATCTGCCGCAGCACGGTCAGCGACTTCAGGATCGTAAACCGGTTGCGTTGCATGTCATCGAGCAGGCCGAGGACCTTCTGCCGCTCGCGGGTGAGTCGTTTGTTGTAGAGCGCGCGGTGCCGCGGCGGCAGCTCGATGTCGAGGACCTGCTCCTGCTTGGGCGGCAGTTCGGCGGCCACGAGCTCTTTGGTGCGGCGCTTGACCAACGGTTTGATGCGGCGCCGGAACAGGGCCAAAAGCTCGGCGTCGCCGCTCTTTTCGATGGGCTTGGCGTAGAAGTCGGCGAACTTGGCCGGGCTGGGGAACAGCCCGGGTGCGGTGATCGACAGCAGCGACCACAGCTCCATGAGGTTGTTCTCCATCGGGGTGCCCGTGATGGCCAGCTTGAACGGTGTGGCCAGCTTGCGGGCGCACTGGTAAGTCTTGGCGTGATGGTTCTTGACGTACTGGGCCTCATCGAGGATCAGCCCGGACCAGGTGCGGTCGGCGTGGGAGTCGAAGTCGAGCCGAAACAGCGTGTAGGAGGTGACGACGATGTCGGCGCCCGCCGCCAGCTCGTCAAGGTCGGCGCCGGCGCGGCGCAGCGTGTCGTAGAGCGCCACGACCGACAGCTCGGGCGCAAACCGCGCGGCCTCGGCGGCCCAGTTGGCCACCACACTGGCCGGTGCGACCACCAGGAACGGTGCCATACCCGGATTCTGTTGGCGGGCATGGCAGATCAGCGCCAGCGTCTGGATGGTCTTGCCCAGGCCCATGTCGTCGGCCAGGATCCCGCCGAGGCCGTGGGTGTACAGCGTCGACAGCCAGGAAAACCCGTCGGCCTGGTAGGGCCTCAGCTCGGCGCCCAGGGTGCGCGGCACCGGCGCCGGTTCCAGGCCCCTCAGGGCGCGCAGCCCGTCGACCTGGCGGCGCCACTCTTCGGCCTGCCGGGTGACGACGCCCAGTTCGGCCAGCTCATCGAACAGCCCGACCTGGAATCGGCTGATGCGGGGCGGCCCGTCCTCGGCGTCGGTGAGCGCACGGGCTTCCTCGATGAGCCGGCGCAGCTTGACCAGTTCCGGCTTGTCGAGGGCGAAGTAGGCGCCGTCGGGCAGCAGCAGGTGCGATTGCCCGGATGCGATCGCGGTGAACACGCTGACGAACGGAACCTGGTTGCCCTCGATGCTGATCGTGACGCCCAGGTCGAACCAGTCCGTCTCGTCGGGGACCGCGTCCGTCGTCACCGCGATGACCAGGGAGCCGCCGGCCTCGCGATAGTCCACCGGGTTGCCGAGCACCTCGAGGGTGACGTCGGGAAGCTCGCCGAGCAGCGGTTGGATTTCGGTGGCGAACCGCAGGGTGTCCAGCCCGGACAGCGACGTTGCGGTGAGCGTGCCGTCGGCGCTGCGGAGGCCCACCTGCTCCAACGGCGCGTCGATGCTCAAGGCGAGCGCGCTCTCGGCCGGCAGGTCGCGGTAATCATCGAGCCGATGCGCATCGACCGGAACGCGAATATCGTTGTCG
>Ga0078972_1016830_pt1 | contig 10688 bp, 6 predicted proteins | sample YelNatPaOPGAMG01_FD_67568 | JGI IMG/M metagenome (GOLD analysis project Ga0078972, IMG submission 67568) | Hot spring thermophilic microbial communities from Obsidian Pool, Yellowstone National Park, USA - OP-RAMG-01 (SPADES assembly) (version 2) | ecosystem: Environmental > Aquatic > Thermal...
TAAAGGAGAATTAAATTCAGATATTTCTATTCAGGGCAATATAAAAGAACCAGAAATTTCAGGAAATATTTCTCTTCAAAAATTTATTTTTTCATCCAGTATACCTGAAATTCAAATTTCTGCCAGCAGGTTTTTTTATAAAAATGGCGATATTAAGATAAATGGCGACCTGTCAGTATCAGAAGATAAATATTCTTTCTATGTTTCAGGGAAAAATATTAAAGATGAAAACAATGAGTATTTTTATTGCCAGATTGGAGCAAATGGAAAATATATTATGAAAAGTGACCTGAATTTATATAAAGAAAAAGTTGAACTAAAGAATTGCAAAATTACAGATAAATCTGGAGAAAAATTATTAAATTTTTCTTTTTTAACAGGTATAAAAAAAGATTTTTATAATGATTTTACTTTAGATTTCAATTTTGACAATATAAACTTTATAAAGAGAAAAGCCTGTGGAACAGGAAGTATAACTGGAAAATTAAATTTAATTGAAGGTTTCAACGGAGAAACCCACCCGGAAAAAACAAAAATTGAAATTGATGGATATGAATTTAAAGATATCCAGATGAAACTAAATTACAAAAAAAATATACTTGAAATATCTAAATTTGAAACTGGTAAAAACATATCTGGTTTCTGTGTTTTAGATTTTGACAAAAAGACAATAACAGGAAATATAGATTTAAGAAAAATTGAATTAAAGAAAATTTTTAATGAAAATTTTTCCGGGATGATAAATTCTAATCTTACCTTATCAGGAGATATAAACAAACCAGAAATAAAATTTACTCATTCAATAGATGAAGGCACATATAAAAATTTCCAATTCTCAACTTCAGGAGAAGGGGAATATAAAAATGGAGAAATTTCAACATCCGGGAAAATTACACTTACAAAATCTGAAATTGGTAATTATAAAATTAGAATCTACGACTTCAAAAAACCAAAAATTTACTCAGAAATATTTTTTGAAGAAATCAATTTTCTTACAATAAACTCACTTGCTAAAAATTTTCTAAATGAAGTTTTACCCATATCCGGTATTGTATCCTGTACAACTAAAATTGAGGGTCCTTTTGACAGACCAGATGTGACATTTGAACTCAATTCAAAATCAAAAATTCTATATTCAGGGGAAGTCCTGCCTGAGACATGGACAAATTTTGAATTGTCTGCTCTTTTAAAAAACAACAAAAAAGAAATTAAAATCAACAGGTTAAATATTGAATCCAACTCAGAAATAATTTCTATTTCCTCTGGAAGCGCAATAAATTTCCTAACAGGCGAAAATGGCAATTTCAACATGACATTCAAACTTCAAAATTTTTCATTATGGCCTGCTTCAATATTTGGGGAAATAACTACAACTGGCGACTGGAAAAAATTAAAAGATGAATTGAAAATCAGTTCAAAATTCTCTGCAAAAGACCTGTGGATAAATCAGCAAAAACTCAAAAATCTGTCTTTTAATATGAACTATTCTTCTAAACAGAATAATGACATCATTGAATTTTTTTCAGACAGAAACCAGATTTATCAAATTGCAGGCAAAATTGAATTTATCAAACCAGAGATAATCATATTTGAAAATATATCTTTTCAGCAAAAAAACAAAGAATCACTTCCTGCCAGATTTCAACTTAACGGAAAATATAAAAAACCTCAAATTGATTTGCAAATAGATGGAAATAACATTGCACTGGACACATTAACCAGTATAATGAACTTACAACTTAACTTAGATGGTTCAACTGATTTTGTCCTTTTTGTAAAAGGTACAACAGATTCACCATATATAACCTGTACAACAAATATATCAAATGGCAATTTATTCTATGTGCCTTTTACAAATGCAAATTTACAATTCAATTATAAAAACAGGGTACTAAATCTTACAAATGCAAGAATAATTTATACAATAAAAGATAAAGAAAAACTTGTAATAAGTGGCTCAGGCAAAATTCCTATTTTTGGTATAAAAGATAAAAAGGAAGAAAATATAGACATAGTTTTTCAATTAGAAAAAGGTGACTTATCTATATTAGAAACTATCTCAGAAGATATAAAATCTGCAGAAGGTAAACTTGATTCAAAATTAAAAATAACCGGTTCAATGAGTAAACCACAATTAGTAGGATATATTATTATAACAGATGGCAATATTGAAGCAAAAAAATACTTTAATAACTTAAGAAGATTAAATGTAGGCATTACTTTTACTGACAATAAACTTGAAATAAAGGAATTTTCAGGTAGAATTGGTGATGGGAAATTTGAAATAGGCGGATATCTTACTTTTGGAGAAATGTTTGGAATTGAAGAATATAATTTAACTTTTGAAACTCCAGAAAAGAAAGGGGTAAAAATATTTATTCCTGAACTACCTATACCTATCGGACAACTTTTTAAGACAACACTAATTCAAGATTTAATAAAAAACTATTCTTTTGGTGAACCTCATGCAAACTTAAAATTATTCGGAAAAAAAGACAATCTCACATTCAAGGGATATATCCGGCTTGACAACACACATTTTTCTTATCCTCCGCCAAAGACCTCAAGAACAAAATTATTCCTGGGACCACTTTCAAAGGCTAACTGGGATATAGAAATTAGAACAGGAGAAAACACCTGGTATGAAAGTGAATTTATGAGCGCCAATATTACAGGGTCATTAAAAATTACTGGAAAATATTCTGATTTAACCACCAATGGAAAAATAGAATCTACAAAAGGGAGCATCAATTATATTAACAAAATTTATGAAATAAAACATTTAATTTTTGAAGTAATTGATGATGAATGTTTTCTTCAGGGAAAAGCAGAAACCTCTGCTGTCTTTAGTACTACAAAAGAACCACTAACTACAGGAACACAACAAGAAAACATTACTACAACCAAAAAAACAGGAACTGTTGAAATGAATATACCAAGAGCACCACTTGGACAAATTGTTCCTCAATTCTCTTCAAAGGACTATCCTGATTTAGAATCAGAAAAATTATTACAGGCAACTTACGGCATCACAGAAAGTATGAATGGGCGAGAAAGAGATATTTTGTTTAGAAAACAAATTGTCCAATTGATTGATTCTTCTCTTGCATCTCCACTGGCAAGAAACATACTCCAAAAAAGTGGCTTAGTTGACTCGCTTAGAGTTACATATTCACCAACAATAGAAACTGAATCAGACAAAACTGATACAACTGGTGTTCCAAGTGTTTTAGATATGTTTTCAGGGACAAAATATATAGTTGAAAAATATCTTACAAAAGATTTTTTACTTGGCTATGCTCTTACCCTTGGAGAAATGCAAAAAAAACTTGATTTAAGACATGAATTTGAACTTCAATACAGATGGAAAGGCAATATTTTTATTAAAGGAATATATGGTTATGAACCAAGAAAAACAATAGAAAGAGAGGACTGGCAGATTAGAGTTGAACCACAGTGGCGATTTGGCTGGCCGGACGAAAAGAAAAAATGAACTATAAAAAAATAATATACTTAAAATTGCTTTTTCTTTTTTTACTAAACGGAAGTATTTTGTTTTCTATTGAAAGAGTCAAAGAAATAGAAATTAAAGGAAACATAAATATAAAGGAAAAAGTTATAAGAAACAAAATTAAAACAAAACCCGGGGATATCTATTCGCCAGAGAACTTAAAAACAGACCTGAACAATATTCTTGAACTTGGGTATTTTGAAGATGTAACTGTAGAAATGGATACAGCAACTTATAAAGCAATATTTGTTGTCAAAGAAAAACCATTGATTAGAAAGATTGATTTCAAAGGAAATAAAAAATTTTCAAAAGCACGACTTAAAGATGAAATAAAAAATAAAGAAAAAGAATACCTTGACAGAATTCAACTTGAAGAAGATAAAAGAAAAATTGCTGAACTTTACAGTGAAAAAGGATATTCAGATACTGAAATTGACTGCAATATCTATGTAGATAAGGACACAAACAAAGCAGACATTACATTTTTTATAACAGAGGGAAGAAAAGTTACTGTTTCAAAAGTAGAAATTGAAGGAACGAAATATTACACTCCAAAAAAAATCTTAGGAAAAATGAAAACAAAAAGGAAAAAAATATTTATAGAAAAAACATTGAAAGAAGATATAGAAAAAATAACCTCATATTATAAAAACAAGGGTTTTGAAAGTGTTGTAGTTAATCAACCTGAACTTGAATATAATGAAGATAGAACAAAAGTAAACATAAAAATAAAAATAGATGAGGGTCCAAGGTATCGTATAGAAAAAATAGATGTAGAAGGAAACACTGTATATTCCAAAAAAGAAATAATGAAAGTACTTACAATAAAAAGCAAACAATACTACAATAGTGAGAAAATAGATTTTTCAAAGCAGTCAATATACGAACTATATTCTGACAAAGGATACTTACGAGCAGAAATTTTACCTGAAATGATAAAATACCCTGAAAAAGGAACTATGGATATAAATTTTAAGATAACAGAAAACAATTTAATATATCTTGACAGAATTTATATAGACGGCCTTACTCATACTAAAGAGTTTGTTATTAGAAGAGAACTTCTAATAAAAGAAAAAGAACCCTTTAGTGGAATTAAACTCAGAAGAAGTATTGAAAAAATTTACAATCTTGGTTTTATAGACGATGTAAATATAGATGTACAGGATACAGGAGTAATTGATTCTGCAGACCTTGTTCTTACAATAACTGAAGGGAAACCAGGAATGCTTTCAGCAGGTGCAGGATATTCAAGTGTAGATAAACTTGTAGGAACTTTACAGGTTACACATATGAATTTATTTGGTAGAGCACAGCGTCTAAGTCTTTTATGGGAGTTTGGAGAAAGAAGACAAAATTATGAAATTAACTGGACAGAGCCATGGTTCTTACAGAAACCAGTGAGTTTAGGTGGAAGTGTCTATGACCTCACAAGAAAACAATATTATGGAAATTCTTATGCCTACACTTCTCACAGACAGGGAGCAGATGTCAGGTTAGGCCCTCGATTATCAGAATACTTAAATCTTTTATTCATCTATGGCTATGAAAGAGTAACAATTTCAGATGTCCAAACAAGTGTTACAACAACTCCTGAAGGAACCGACCTTACATCAAGTTTCACTGGTCAGATAATCTATGATTCAAGAGACAATATATTTGACACAACTAAGGGAAATAGAAATTCCTTTTCTTTACAACTTGCCGGCGGACCTCTTGGCGGAGATGTCCATTTTTATAAACCAATTGTAAGATCAAGTTGGTTTTTACCAACTTTCTGGAAATTTGTCTTTTCTACAAATTTTACTGCTGGAATTGTGCAGGCGTTCAGTACATATAAACTTGAAGATCCGTATAAATTTCATGTTGGTGGACCTGAAACTGTAAGAGGATATGTCTATAATGAAGTAAGTCCACCTGCAGGTGGAGAAGTTATGTTTGTTGGAAATATTGAATATAAATTTCCGATTGTTCAGGAAAAAAAAAGGACAATACTTCAAGGAGCAATTTTTTATGATTTTGGCGGTGCATGGGAAAATTATAAAAGTGTAAAATTCAGAATAGGCGAAACAGAGGAATGGTCAAAATATGGAAACTGGGACAATCTTATGAAATCCGGCTGGGGTTTTGGAATAAGATTTACAACCCCTGTATTTCCTATACGGCTTGACTGGGGCTGGCCATTTCAACCAAGACCCGGACAGAATCCACCTGAATTTTATTTTACAATTGGCCAGATTTTCTAATACGAAAAATGGAGAAAAAAATGAATTTTAAAAACTTATTACTTGTTACTAGTATCTACTTTCTTTTTTTCACTTCTTATTCTTTTGGTGTAGAAATTTCACTTGAAGGCACAGAAAAAGGAAAAACATTAAGTATTGCCTGTGTTGACATGGAAAAATTATATAAAGAATATCCAAAAGTGGAACAATCCAAAAAAGAGTACGAATCTCTAAAAAAAGAAAAACAAACAGAAATTGAAGAAAAAGAAAAGGAAATAAAAGAAATCCAGGATGAAATAAAAAAAATTGAACAGGAAATAGAAAAAGCAAAAATGCAAACTTCTCAACAGGTTGAACCTGTAATTACATCGACATCTCCGGAAACATCTGTTTTGGTTTCTACAGAAACACCTTCAGAAATTGTCACTCTATCAACTTCTACTGCAGTTGAACAAAAAATTGATATTTCTAAATTAGAACTAGAACTTCAAGAAAAAAATAAATTACTTGAAGAAAAAAAAGTAGAATGTGAAGAATTAAAAAATAAAACTCAAAAAGAACTCAAAGAATTTGAGACATCAAAAACCATGATAATAATGGCAGACCTGTACAAAATAATCAAAGAACTTGCAGAAGAAGAAAACATTTCCATTGTAGTAGAAAAAGGTAATATTTTATATGGCCTGCCAAACATTGACATAACAGATAAAGTAATTGATAGACTAAGGGGAAAATGATGAACTTGACACTTGAAGAAGTTTTAAATTTAGTAAAAGGCGAACTCCTAAAACCAACAGATAAGAAAATAAACATAACAGGAGTCGCTTCACTTGAAGACGCAAATGAAAATGATTTGTCTATATTCTCTGATACAAGATTTATAAAACAATTCTATAACACAAAGGCAGGTGCTGTTCTAATTTCAGAAAATTTATCTGAAGACGAAAATCTAGTTAAAAAAACAGAAATACCATTAATAAAAGTCAAAAACCCACAGATTGCATTTATAGAAATCTTAAAAATAATAGAAAAAGAAAAAAAACAAATTGAAGAAGGAATCCATAAAACTGCAGTGATATCTAAAAATGTAGAAATCGGCAGGAATGTAAATATTGGCGCCTATGTTGTTATTGAAGAAAATGTAAAAATTGGTGATAATACCGCCATTCTTCCTCAATGCTTTATTGGAAGAAACACAAAAATTGGTGAATCCTGTCTTATTTATCCACAGGTAGTGATAAGAGAAAACATAGAAATTGGCAAGAATGTAATTATTCATTCGGGAGCAGTAATTGGCTCTGATGGATTTGGCTATACAAAAGTCCCTGAAACAGGTGAACACAAGAAAATTCCACAAGTTGGAACAGTTTCAATAGGTGACAATGTAGAAATAGGTTCAAATGTGACAATTGACAGAGCAACAACTGGGAAGACAGTAATTGGAGAAGGAACAAAAATTGACAACCTTGTTCAAATAGGACATAATGTAAAAATTGGAAAAAATTGTATAATAGTAGCGCAGGTTGGTATTGCAGGTTCCTCAAGAATTGGAAACAATGTCACTCTTGCAGGTCAAGCAGGAATTGCAGACCATATAGAAATTGGAGACAATGCTATAGTTGCTGCCCAGGCAGGAGTAATAGGAAATATCAAGGCAGGTGAAATTGTTTCTGGATATCCTGCAAGACCACACAAACATCAATTGAAAATTCAGGCAATATTGAACAATCTACCTGAAATATTAAAGAAGAAAAAAATAGATTGAAAAACACATAATATAGAAATGGAAAAACAAAAAACTATTTCAAAAGAAATTTCTGTTTCAGGAATAGGTCTACACACAGGAAATGTTACTAACTTAACTCTAAGGCCAGCGTCTGTAGATTCAGGAATCAAGTTTATAAGAACAGATCTACCAGATAGGCCAGTGATACCCGCCCTTTGCGAAAATGTCCTTGGTGTAATAAGAGGAACTACAATAGGAATTCGGGAAAATATCGTAGTTTACACTATAGAACATTTACTTGCATCACTCTGTGGCTTAGGAATAGACAACATTGAAATTCTTCTTGACAACAATGAGCCACCTGTCTTTGATGGAAGTGCTTATCCATTTGTTGAACTGTTAACAAAAGCAGGAATTGTTGAACAGGATAAACCAAAAAATTATTTAGTTATTGATAAACCTATAAAATACACTGCAATTGACAAAAATAATCCTGTTGAAATTTGTGCTTATCCTTCTGACGAACTAAAAATAGATTACCAGATTGTCTATGAACATCCTCTTGTAAGCACACAGCAAATTGAGATGATAATAACTCCTGAAAATTTTATAAAAGAGATTTCTCATTCAAGAACTTTCTGTTTTGACTACGAAATTGAAGCACTAAAAAGCAGGGGACTTGCAAAAGGAGGTGGTCTTGAAAACACATTAGTTATTGGAATAGACAAAATTCACAATAAAGAAAAATTGAGATATCCTGACGAATTTGTCAGACACAAATTGTTAGATTTACTGGGCGACATTTATTTGCTTGGAAGACCACTTAAAGCCCACATCATAGCAAAAAGGTCAGGACACAGACATAACATAAATTTTGTAAAATTGATGAAAAAGGAGATGTTTCTGGATATGGTAAACAGAGAAATTTCTACTGAAGAAATAAAAAATATCATACCACACAGAGAACCCTTCCTCATGATTGATAGAGTTATAATAACAGAACCTGAAAAAAGCGCTACAGGATATAAACATCTCACAGGGGACGAGGACTTCTTTCGTGGACATTTTCCTGGAAATCCCATTATGCCTGGAGTACTAATTATTGAAGCATTAGCACAGACAGCTTGTGTTCTTTTTCTTTCAAGGCCTGACTTAAAAAACATGCTTGCTTATTTTATGTCAATTGAAAATACAAAATTTAGAAAGCCAGTTTTTCCTGGAGATACTCTTGAATTAAAAATCAATGTCTTAAGAGCAAGAGAAAAAACAGGTAAGGTCCGCGGTGAAGCATATGTAAGTGGAAATCTTGTATGTGAATCAGAGTTTATGTTTATATTGGTTGAAAAACAAAAGAAATAGGTTAAAACTTTTCCGGTTTGAAATCGAACTGAAAGTGAGGAAATAACAAAGTGATACATAAAACAGCAATTATTGATAAGGATGCAAAAATTGAAAAATCAGTTGAAATTGGGCCATATACTATTGTCGGAGGAAATGTAAAAATTGGTAAAAACACAAAAATAGGGTCACATTCATTTCTTGAAAATTGCGAAATAGGTGAGAACTGCAAAATTTCAAACAGTGTCTCAATTGGAAACGAGCCACAGGATTTAAGATTCAAAGGAAATTTAACAAAAGTAATAATTGGAAATAATTGCACAATAAGAGAATTTACAACAATTCACAGAGGTTCACATACTGACTTTACAAAAGTAGGAGATAACTGTTATATTATGGCTTACTCACACATAGCGCATGACTGTATATTAGGAAATGATGTGATTATGGCCAATTGTGCTACACTTGCAGGTCATGTCACTGTTGAAGACAGTGCAATTTTAGGAGGACTTGTAGCGGTTCATCAGTTCTGTAGAATTGGCAAACTTGCGATGATAGGCGGTGGAGCAATGGTTTCAAAAGATGTTCCACCTTTCACAATTGCTTCAGGTGACAGAGCCCGTCTTTATGGTATAAATGTGGTTGGGCTAAAAAGGAAAGGGTTTGATAATACAAAAATAAGAAACATCCAAAGGGCTTATCGTTTACTTTTTGAATCAAAACTTATTTTTTCAGATGCCTTTCAAATTCTACAGGACATGCACAATAACGAAAATCTTGGCCCTGAAATACAACATTTTATTGATTTCATAAAAACATCAAAACGTGGAATATGCCACCCTGCTCACAAAAAATTAAAATTCAGAGAGATTGACTAAATGGTAGGAAATATAGGAATAATAACAGGTAAGGGAAATCTTCCAATTCTTCTTGCTAATAACATATCTAAAACTTATAAAGATACCAAAATTTTTGCAATAGGTTTCTCAGGAGAAACAAACCAAAGGATAAAAAAATTTGTGAATGAGTTTTATAGAATCCCCTTTGGTTCTTTTGGAAAACTTCTTGAATACTTAAATCTTAAAAATATAAAAAAAGTGCTTATGGCAGGACTTGTCAGTCATAAAAGATTATTTGATAAAAATCCAAAACTTGATGAACACGCAAAAAAAATATTTGAAAACATAAAAGACAATAAAGCAGATTCAATTCTTGGCTCAATTGCAAACGAACTTGAAAAATCTGGAATAGAAGTATTACCAATGCTTGATTTTTTAAAAGACGATATTGCTGAAGAAGGTGTCCTTACAATAACAGAGCCAGACCAAAATCAAAAGCAGGATATTCAGTTTGGTTTTGAAATTGCAAAAGAACTTTCTCGTTTAGATATAGGTCAGACAATTGTAGTAAAAAATAGATGTATCGTTGCAGTTGAATCAATTGAAGGAACTGACTTATGTTTACTGCGAGCAGGAAAACTTGCCAGAGAAAATACTGTCGTCATAAAAATAGCAAAATTTCATCAAGATCCAAGATTTGACCTTCCTATTGTTGGGCCAAAAACAATAAAAATCATGAAAATGATAAAATCAAAAGTTCTGGCGATAGAAGCAGGAAAAACTTGTATTATAGATAAAGAAAAAGTTCTACAACTTGCAAATAAATATGGGATTTCTATAATAGGGTTAAAAAGATGAGATTTGCTGTAATTGGTGTTGGAAACTTAGGGGAGCATCACGCAAGAATTTATTCTCAGATTCCAGATATAAAACTTGTTGGCGTTGCAGATATAAATCAAAAAAGGGCAGACAGAATTGCTCAAACTTACAATACAAAAGCATATTATGATTATCATTCTTTAATCGACAAAGTTGATGCTGTAAGTATA
>Ga0078972_1016831_pt1 | contig 10688 bp, 7 predicted proteins | sample YelNatPaOPGAMG01_FD_67568 | JGI IMG/M metagenome (GOLD analysis project Ga0078972, IMG submission 67568) | Hot spring thermophilic microbial communities from Obsidian Pool, Yellowstone National Park, USA - OP-RAMG-01 (SPADES assembly) (version 2) | ecosystem: Environmental > Aquatic > Thermal...
GCGAGGACATGCTCTTCCTGCTGTACACCAGCGGGACCACGGGAAGGCCCAAGGGGGTGATCCACACCACGGGAGGGTACCTGACCCAGGCCTACTGGACGGCCAGGTGGGTCTTCGACCTCCACGACGACGACCTCTTCTGGTGCACCTCGGACATAGGGTGGGTGACGGGCCACACCTACGCCTGCTACGGTCCCCTCCTGAACGGGGCCACCCTCCTGGTCTACGAGGGGGCCCCCGACTATCCCGCCCCCGACCGCTTCTGGGAGATCATAGAGAAGTTCAGGGTGACCATCTTCTACACCGCCCCCACGGCCATAAGGATGTTCGTGAAGTGGGGGGAGGAGTGGGTGAAGAAGCACGACCTGAGCTCCCTGAGGCTGCTGGGGACGGTGGGGGAGCCCATAGACCGGGAGACCTGGCTCTGGTACTTCAAGAACATAGGGGGAGGGAGGTGCCCCATCACCGACACCTGGTGGCAGACGGAGACCGGCGGGACCCTCATCATGTCCCTGCCGGGGATAGGGCCCTTCATCCCGACGGTGGCGGGGAGGCCCTTCCCCGGGGCCCAGATGGAGATCGTGGACGAGGAGGGCAACCCCACGGACTCCGGGTACCTGGTCCAGGTTCCCCCCATCGTTCCGGGGATGCTCAGGGGGCTCTACAAGGCGGATGAGAAGTACAGGGAGACCTACTGGCTGAGGTACAACTACCGGTACTACTTCCCCTCCGACGGGGCCATCAGGACCCTGTACGGATGCATAAGGGTGACGGGCAGGGTGGACGACGTGATGAAGGTGGCCGGGCACCGCCTCTCCACGGCCGAGGTGGAGGACGCCCTCAACACCCATCCCTTCGTGACGGAGAGCGCCGTGGTCCCCAGGCCCCACGACCTGAAGGGTGAGGTTCCCGTGGCCTACGTGGTCCTGAAGGAGGGGAGGACCCCCTCGAAGGAGCTGGAGGCGGAGCTCAAGGCGCTGGTGAGGGAGAGGATAGGGCCCATAGCCGTCCCCGAGGAGATCCTCTTCGTCCCCGACCTCCCGAAGACCAGGAGCGGGAAGATCATGAGGAGGATCCTGAAGGCCCTGCTCATCAACGCGCCCGTGGGCGACATCACCACCCTCCTGAACCCGGAGGCCGTGGAGACCCTAAAGCAGGTCCTCGCCTCCAGGAAGGCCCAGGGCTGAGCTTTTTTTAGCCGGATTTCCGAGAGGGGATGGCCAGGGTGGTGTAGCGGCAGCATCCGGGACTGTGGATCCCGTGACCCGGGTTCAAATCCCGGCCCTGGCCCTCAGGTGTAAACTTTTGGGGTACCCGCCTGGTGGGAAAGTGTCGGAGGAGGAACGGAGGGTGAATCGAGGTTCAGAGCTCTGTGTTTGGGTTTTTCCGTGCTTCTTGTGTTCTGAGCGTTCGGAGTCATTTTTCGCCGTTCGGCTGAAGGGCAACCACGGATTCTTCGGCTCAATACGGATGGTCGATTCCCGGTGAAAACATCTCTCGCTGTCATCCTCATGGCTTCGTGTCCAGCGGAAGGAGGAAAAGAAGGAGAGGGGAAATTGGATGAGATGGAGAGGTGTTGTGTGATCATACCAACGTACGATGAGAGGGAAAATGTCAAGCGCCTGATCCCCAGGCTCATGAGGGTTTCGCGCAGGGTGGCGGGGAGGTGGGAGGTTTTTGTTCTGGTGGTGGACGATGGAAGCTCGGATGGAACGGCGGAGGAGGTGAGGAGGATGTCCAAGCGGAATCCCGGCAGGATCTTCCTGCTCGAGAGGAGGGAGAGGAGAGGACTGGGAGTGGCCTACAGGGCAGGTTTTGAATACGCGATGAGGCTCGGGGTGGATGTTCTCGTGGAGATGGACGCGGATCTCTCCCACGATCCCGGGGAGCTGCCGCGCCTGCTGGGCAAAATGGAGGAAGGTTATGACTTGGTGATAGGCTCGAGGTACGTCGAGGGAGGGAGGATCGAGGGTTGGTCCTGGAGGAGGCTGGTGAGCCTGGCGGGGAACTTGCTGGGGGGAATCGCTTTGGGTTTGAAGGTCAGGGACTGCACCAGCGGCTACAGGGCCCTTAGATCCAGGTTGGCATCCGAGGTGCTGGATAGGCTGCGAACCAGAGGCCATGCCTTTCAGCTGGATCTTCTGCACCTGGCCCTGAGATCGGGGAGCAGGGTTGTGGAGGTCCCGATAACCTTCAGGGAAAGAAGGATGGGTGAGTCTAAGCTGGGAGGCGGAGATCTGCTGGAGTTCGTGAAGATAGGGCTCAGGATCTGGTTCGAAAGCTTGGTGGCCATGTTAAGGAATTGGGGCTGTTGATGGTTTGGAGGTAGATTCCGTTGGAGCAGAGCCGGGATGAGGGAGCAGGTTGGTCTTGAGACCTACTAACTTCAGGTGTAAACCTCCAGCACCTGAAGGCCGCAGGCCCTGTCGTAGTACCTCACGTTCTCGCCCGTCCGGTCCAGGTAGGAATAAGAGTACCTTATCCCCGAGCGGGTGAGGGGCATGGAGTTGTCGGTTCCCCTCCCCCGGAAGGCGAAACCCACGGGATCGTAGATCTCCACGCAAACGCTCTCCCCCGCAGCCGCGGTCTTCCAGAACCGGAGGCTCACCACCTTGGTCCTGCCGTTGTCGCTCAGGAAGCTACCCGCGTAGAGGAGCTCCCCGTTGTCCCTCACCACCCTCACGGAGTGGTAGAGGGGGGAGGGGGAGGAGGTGAGGAGCTCCAGCTTCATCCCCTTCGCTCCCGCCGGGAGGTTCTCCACCCTCACCCCGTGCCAGCCGGGGAGGGAGCCCATCCCCAGGTCCCCGCTGTACCCCATTCCCGTGTACTTGGAGCCGAACGTGGTGAAGGTTTCCGTGCCTGAGTTCTCGCTGGTGGACCCGTAGGTGATCTCCACCTTGAACTCATAGTTGTTGTCGCGGGAAAGACCTGAGAGGTAATAGCTGTAAGTGTTGGCCCGGTACCCCGAGACCGCGGTGGTGCCGCTCCAGCTTCCTCCAGCCTGACGATACCAGAACTTTATGCTCACGTTGTCGTAGCCGGCGTAGTAGATTCTGGTGCTGAGCAGGGCAGATTCGTTATCCACCAGGGTGACCCTCAGGGGGGTGGCCACGGGCTTTGAGGGGAGGGTCCTGAAGGTTCTGATTCCACCGTTTTCGATTAGTCCCCCATAGGTCAGCTGGGCCTGGAACTCGTAGGGGGTGTTGTTTTCCAGACCCGTGACTCTTCTCCAGTATATTTTGTTCTCGCAGACCTCCCAGGGGGTGCTCTGCCAACTCCCTCCCGCCTTTCTGTACTGGAACCTCACCGCAGCCTGGGGATCCGAGTACAGGAGTCTGGCGGTGAGAACGGCGCCATCCCAGCCGATGTTCGTGGCGTCCTGGGTGTAGATCCAGGCCCTTCCAGTTTCAGCGGACTGGATGGTCACCTCGTGCAGAAGGGGCCCGCTGGCACCCGTGAGCTGGGAATGCTCGCTGGAGAGGTAGGCCCTGTACCTGATGTAATTGTCCTCCGGGATGTTCTCCAGGCTGGCCGGGGAGGAGGTGAAGTAGGTGCTGGAGGTCCCATCGGGGCCCATCTCCCCGCTCCAGGTGGAGCCGTTCGAGCTCACCTGGACCCTGAACTTCAAATAGGTGCGGTAGACGTTGCCCTCCGCCAGGATGCAGAGGTCCACCCTCAGGGTGGTGATGACCTCATCCGTGTTGTCCGAGGACTCATACTTGACGTGCAGGTTGGTTCCGCTCAGGTAGGAGGAGAGTTCGGAGGAGGTGAAGGTTTTGGAGAGGGTGGCTTCCGTGGTGGTGAGGTCCCCGAGGTACTCCCAGTAGCCGGCCGAGTTCTTCCACACGTAGACCTTCACACTTTCGGAGTCCCCCGTCGTGTATCCCCTCACCTGGAGCTGGTAGGAGGAGTAGGAGGTGGAGATGTTCTCTATGGTGTGCTGCCAGCGCAGGCCGCACAGGGCCTTGGCGAAGATCACGGTGGTGTAGGGGGGAAGGTGGGAGGCCGCGGAGAAGGAAACGGTGACGTTGTGGGTGTGGGTGCCGCTGGCGAAGGTCACGTTCGTTCCCGCATCCAGGTTGGCGCTGGTGGTGGCCCCCGTGCCGGTGGTGATGGTCAGGTCGGGGTGGGTGTGGGTTTCCGCCCCACCCGTGAGGCCAAAACCGGCGGTGAGGTTCTCCAGGGGGAACCTGCCCTCCAGAATCCCCCCGGCGCCGGAGAGGAGCTGCCAGTTCCCGGTGGGTATCCCGTCGAACATCCCTATCATGCCCCCGGGGATGGGGACGTCGGTGGTGGCCTTGGCCAGCACCACGGTGGTGTAGGGGGGGAAGTTGCTGGCCGAAGCACTCGTGCCTGAGCCGGAGTGGGTGTGGGTGTTGGTGGGGTAGGCGGTGGAAGCGTCACAGGGGTCAGTGTTGAGCTGCACGGTCTGAGAGGGCCCACCCGTGCTCACGCTCACGCTGTGGGAGTGGGTGGAGCTTCCCCCGGAGCCCACCGCTGGTCCCCCCCTTATGAAGCGGTTGTCTGCGGAGGTGTAGAGGCTCCAGCCCGAGGGGAGGCTGGTGGTGGGGAAGAGGGCTATCACGCCCGCGGGAAGGGTGGAGGGGACCCCGCCGTTGTACCTTATCACCTTCAGGGTGTAGAAGGGGGGGAGATGGTTTTCGGTGCTGACGGTGACGGTGCAGGTGTGGGTGTGGGTGGAGGTGGCGGTGGTCACGGCGGTCCCGGAGTTCCTCTGGAGGGTGGCGGAGGGTGCGGAGCAGGTGTAGGAGGTGGAGTGGGTGTGGTTCTCGCTGCCCCCCTGCTGACCGTAGACCGAACCCCCCCTGGGAAAGCGGTAGTAGAAGGGCTCCCCCGAGTCATCGGAGATACAGGTCCACCCGGAGGGGATGGTGGCCCCGTCCCAGAAGAGGATCAGGTTCTCGGGTCCGGAGGAGAAGCCCGCCAGCTCCGCTATGTCCTCATAGACCCCGTCCAGAAGGCGGGTGTTTACGAAGGATCCCCCCGACACCCTGCCCACCCTGGGATAGCCATCCACGAGGGGGGAGGGCTCCTGTCCCACGTTGTCGTTCTCCAAGCTGATGACTAGGGTGGGGAGGGTGGAATCCCAGGAGAGGGTGCTCCAAATCTGGGTGGAGCCCCCGAAGCTCCTGGAGGTGAACCTACCCGAGAGGAAGCCCGACTTCAGCCTCAGGTCCCCGCCCACGTTCTCCGTGTTCTCGTGGATCCCCTGGGAGAAGTCCGCGTCCGTGGTGTCGGTGTAGGTGGCCGCCCCCACCCCCTTCAGGGGAAGGAAGAGGGCTCCCAGAAAGGAAAGGAGTAGGAGGAGGGCCAGTACCTTTTTTACCCGCATCCATTTTCATTATTGTTTCTCCACCCCTTTAAGCCTGCAGGGGAAAACGTTTCTTTAGGCGAGGGGAACTTTTTTCGATGAACCTCAGGGCGGCGCTCTGCTCCCTGGTGGCCCGCCTCCAGTCCAGAAGCCTCAGCAGGCTCCTGTACGAACTGCGCTCCCTCTTCCGACCCTCCCTTCACGCGATCGTGGCCGTGACCTTCAGGTGTAACTACCACGGCCTCTGCCCCTACTGCCATCTTCAGGACATGGGGCTTCCCTCCCGCTACCCCTCGGACCTCCCCCTTCGGGAGTTCCTGTCCTTCCTTCGGGATCTTCCCCCCTGCACCTTGGACCTCACGGGGGGTGAGCCCTTCCTGGCCAGGGGCTTCAAGGAGTTCCTGTGGGGCATCCCCAGGAAACACCGGGTGGCCACGGCCACCAACCTCTCCTTCCCCCTGGAGGGGTTCACGGAGGTTCTTGGCAGGTTCTGCCACATAACGGCGAGCTACCATCCCCACGCGGTGGAGCTCGGAACCTTTCTGGAGAGGCTGGAGAGGCTGCGCTCCCTCAATCCGAAGGTCTCGGTTAATCTGGTGGCGCACCCCTCCCTCCTTCCCAGCCTCAGGGAGTACCTCCGGATTTTCAACAGTAGGGGTATACCCGTGCATGTCGATCCCTACGTCAACCCCCTTTCCCCCTACAGCGCGGAGGAGAGGGAGCTCGTGAGGGGGCTCCTGATAAGCAGGAGGGCGGTGGAGTTCCCCTTTGGGCAGGAGAGGAGACGGTGCACGGCCGGAACGGATCACTTCGCCGTCGCCCCCAACGGTGACGTCTACACCTGCTGGCAGGGGATGATGTGGAGCCATCTCCTCTCCCGCAGGGAACCCTACTACCTGGGGAACCTCTTGGAGGGGAACTTCTCCCTGAGAAAGGAAGGGGTCCTCTGCGAGCTCCCCTGCCCCTCCGGCTGCGACCTGGACTATGTGAGGTGGAGAACGGCCTAGGTCTCATCCCAGCAGGAGGAGGAGGAACCCGCAGAGCAGTAGGAGTAGCAACCTGGACCTCCTCCCCTGCTGGAGGAGGACCAAGAGGGCGACCCAGCCCGAGAGGAGGGTGAGGGGAGGGGAAAAGACCCACTGGGGCAGGTACTTGAGGGAGAAGGCAAAGAAGAAGGAGGGAGCGAGGGAGTACCTTTTCCTGATCCCCAGGAACCTCTCCGCCCAGAGGCTCATCCAGACCGGCAGGAGGAGGAGATGCAGGAGGAGGGAGAGGTGCATGCAGTATCCCAGGAAGTAGGTGGAGGGGAGGAGGAGGTGGACGAGGTCGGAGGGAACGAGGAAGATGGAGGCCACCAGCAGGTGGAAGAAGCCGTGCTCCGCCGCTAGGTAGTCCACCTCCCTACCCATCACCCTTCCCAGGAGATATAGAAGGGAGGGGAGGGAGAGGAGGGCCAGCACGTTCAACCACCCCTGGTAGGGGTTGAACTCGTGAAGGAAGAAGCTGGAGAGGCTGGAGTACTTGGAGAGGTAGAACCCCCCGTGAACCAGCAGGGCGTGGAGGTAGAGGTGGAGGTACCTCAGGAGGTAGAGGAGGGGCACGGAGAGGAGGAGGGGGAGCTCCCCTCTCGTTTCGGCGAGCACCTTGGAGGGTCTGATGATGAACCTCAGGCTGTCGAAGAGCTCCCTCAGGGGTCTGGGAGTCAATTCCCCACCAGCTCCCTCACCAGGGCCCTCATCCTCCTCACGAACCTCTCCCTGGAGAACTCCTCCGCCCTCCTCCTGCACCTCCAGGGGGAGAAGAGGGAGGGGTCGAAGGTCTTGATGGCCCTGACGAAGTTGGGGAGGAAGGGGGGCTCCACCAGCATGCCCGTCTCCCCCTGGATCACGGTTTCCCTGACCCCCCCTTCGTTTACCGCTATCACGGGCTTACCGCTGGCCATGGCCTCCACGGGGACCATCCCGAAGTCCTCATCCCTCGCCGTGTGCAGGACGGCCTTGCATCCCGCGTAGAGCTCCCTCAGCTCCTCCTCCCCCACCCCCCTCAGCCAGGTCACGTTCTTCATCCTCCTCACCCTCCTCTCCAGCCTTTCCAGATAGGGAAGATCGAGGTAGTCCCCCACCCACACCAGCCTCTCCTCCGGAACCCTGCGGAAGATCTCCAGCAGGAGCTCGATCCCCTTTTCCGGGCTGGGCCTTTCTACGGCGAGGAAGTAGTCTCCCCCCTCCCTCACCTTAAACTTCCCCACCTCCACGGGGGGATAGACCACCACCGAACTCCTTCCGTAATACCGCCTTATCCTCTCCTGCACCGTCCTGGAGTTCGCCACTAGGAGGTCGGGCCTGCTCGCCGCCCAGCCGTCCAGCCTCCTCCAGATCCTCCACCACCCCTCCGCCAGGAGCCTGGCATGCCTTCCGTGGAGCTTCTGCAGGTGCCTGAGGATGAAGGGTCGTAGGTCATAGAGGAACCTGGGAGGGGAGTGGCAGTAGTGGAGGGTCCTCCTCCCCCTCGCGAAGACACCGAGTTTGCCGCTGGTGATCACCACCTCATATCCCTCCAGCCCGAGGGTGAGGAACCTCCACATCCCCAGGGAATGGAAGAGGGGGTAGACCCATGGATAAAATCTCCTGTCGGAGGGGAGGGGGGGAGCCCCCAGTGCGTGCACCCTCACCTTCCCCGCCTCCTCGAAGGTCTTCTCAGGCTCGTAGAGGAGAACGAAGAGGTCAGCCTTGAAGGCCCTGGAGAGGGTGAGGACCACCCTCTCCGCCCCCCCCCTCACGTTGAGGAGATCGTGACACACGGCCACCCTCATGAATCCTCCTCCATCTCTCCATGGCCAGCAGTATTAACTTGAGGTCGAAGAGGAGGGTGAGGGGGAGGAGGTAGAGGTAGGGAGGGTGGGCCAGGGCTAGGAGGAGGGAGAGGTACAGGGGGAGGACCTGGAGGAAGAAGAGGTAGACCCAGTCGGCGAAGGCCAGGGGCACCTCGAAGGCCCCCCTCACGTCCGGGTTGAGCTTGGGGTGGAAGAGGAAGAAGAGCCCGAACCCCGCCAGCGGTAGGAGGAGGGAGGGGAGGCGTGGCAGGGAGAGGAGGAGGAGGGATGCCAGGAGGAGGAGGGTGAGGAGGGAGAAGATTTTGAGGCACCTCCTGGAGACCTCCAAGCCCCTCTGGGCGACAAAGGTGGAGACCCCCGCTTTTTGGTCCCTTTCGTAGTCCTTGAGCTGGTGCTCCAGCTCGGAGGAGAGGTGGAGGAAGAGATAGAGAAGGAGGAGAAGAATCAGGTCCGCACCGGTCGGGCCCCCCATCTCCAGGAAGAAGGAGAGCACCAGGAGAAGGGGCATGAGCTCCACCAGAACGTCGGTCAACATCCCTCCCAAGCCCCTTTCCTTCAGCCTCGCCCCGGGCAGGGAGTAGAGGGTGGCCAAGATCAGCCCGGCCAGCAGGAAGGGCTTACCTTCCAGGGGGAGGGAGGAGAGCAGGCAGGCCAGGAGGGTGAGGAGGGAGAGGAATAGGAACTCCGTCCTTCCCAGGGGAACCACTCCCTTCCCCGAGAGGAGATCCTTTTCCAGATCGAAGTAGTCGTTGAGGAGCACGGCGTAGGAGTAGTAGAAGAAGAGGGAGAGGAGGAGGGGAAGAAGGTGGTGGGGGAGGGAGGGGGGGTAGAGGCGGTGGATCAGGAGGAGGTACCAGAGGGGTCCCAAGAGCCAGATCATCCTGAGCAGCAGGGGGACCCTCCAGGCCCTAAGGAAGAGAAGCCTATCCCACCCTCCCCCCGGAGAGGTCCTCAAGGGGAAAACCTCCGGAGGAGGAGGGCGGGAGGGGGGGCCCGGAAGAGATGGGAAACATGGAAATAGCTGGAGTTGGCGCAGCCCCCGCATTCCCTGAAGAGCCTCTCCCTCATCCTCCTCCCCCTCTCCAGCAGCTCCCTCCCGTTTCCCTCAAGCCTTCCCACCGGAAGGGGGTAGAAGCAACCGCAGAGCTCCCCGCCGGGCATGAGGGAGAAGTGCAGGTCGAAGGGCTGGCACTCCACCACCTTCTCCCCCCTCAGGTATCTCCCGATGGCCCTCAGGTGCTGGGGGGAGTTGTAGATGAGGCGCGGATTCTCCCTCTTCAGCCTCAGCAGGGACCTCTCCACCTCCTCCACCTCCCTTCCCCTGGGCCTGAAGGCCTCCGCCTGGCAGACCGGGTTGAAAACTATGGAGTCCACCCTCTCCCCCAGGAACTCCACCACCTTTTCCATCTCCCCGTAGTTGCGGTGGGTGATGATGAAGTTCACCCCCACCTGCACCCCCTCCTCCCGCAGGAGTTCCATCCCCCTCAGGGTCCTCCGGAAGACCCCCGGCCCCCTCATGGCGTCGTTTACTTCTTCCATGCCCTGCAGGGACACCACAGCCACCTCGAAGACCCTGGCGAGGTTCCTGGCCCTCCTCTCCGTCACCAGGGTGGCGTTGGTATCCAAGATGGTGACCATCCCCCGTTCCCTGCCCTCCCCCGCCACTTCCTCCAGGTCCTCCCTCAGAAGGGGCTCACCCCCGCTGAAGGACATCCATAGGACCCCCAGCTCCGCCGCCTCCGCCACCATCCGCTTGGCCTCCTCCGTACCCACCTCCCTGGTGCGGCGGCAGAAAGGGAAAATGGGGGATCCCGTAGGGTTTCTCACCGGGCAGTAGGAGCATCTGAGGTTACAGCGGGCGGTCATGAAATAGTTACAGAAAACCGGGGAGGGTCTTCCCGCCCTGTAACGCAGGTACCTTTCCCCCACCCTCAGCACCCTTCCCGGCTCCACCTTTTCCCTTTCCTTTTAGGAGGGAAAAAACCGGGGGGTAAACCTTAAGTAGGCCCTTCCCTCTATATCTAATTGGCTCCACACCCTCGCAAAAGGCGTCGGCCAGGAGTGGGCTTTGGCCAGCGATGAGGGGTCGTGTTCCGGGTGTGGAATCAGTATGTGGGCCCGAAAAACCCAGGCCACTGGAGAGTTCGGGTCCGAGAGAGGTCCGAGGCCTCCGCCAAGGCACTTGCGGCCACCCTAACTCCGGTTGATCCTGCCGGAGGCCACTGCTATGGGGGTTCGGCTAAGCCATGCAAGTGGAGGGCGCGGTCTTCCGACCGTGGCCCCGCGCAAGGCTCAGTAACACGTAGTCAACCTACCCTCGGGTGGGGGATAACCTCGGGAAACTGAGGATAATACCCCATAGGTGAGGGAGGCTGGAAGGCGCCCTCACCGAAAGCCACGGCGCCCGAGGATGGGACTGCGGCCTATCAGGTAGTTGGTGGTGTAACGGACCACCAAGCCTACGACGGGTACGGGCGATGGGAGTCGGAGCCCGGAGATGGGGACTGAGACAAGGCCCCAGGC
>Ga0078972_1016832_pt1 | contig 10687 bp, 8 predicted proteins | sample YelNatPaOPGAMG01_FD_67568 | JGI IMG/M metagenome (GOLD analysis project Ga0078972, IMG submission 67568) | Hot spring thermophilic microbial communities from Obsidian Pool, Yellowstone National Park, USA - OP-RAMG-01 (SPADES assembly) (version 2) | ecosystem: Environmental > Aquatic > Thermal...
CTGGGTAACACTATTGAAATCACTCTCGGAGGCTAAACTTAATGAGTTATGATTTTGTCTCTCTTCACCCTCCTTACCGCCAAATTTTTGACTGTAACCAAATCGTATTCGACTTTGCCTGTTAGCTTCAACTCTGATATACTGAAAATGTTGTGCCCCCATCGTCTAGCGGCCTAGGACAGCGGCCCTTCAAGCCGCCAACACGGATTCGAATTCCGTTGGGGGCACCAGTTTTTTCTCAGAACTTCCCCTTGAGCCGCTGGTAAATATCTTCCATTGATTCGGATATCACTCTGGTATCTGCGATCACCGGCATAAAATTATTATCGCCGTTCCAGCGCGGCACGATATGGGTATGGATATGGTCGTCAATTCCGGCTCCCGCAACGCGCCCCAGGTTCATTCCGATGTTGAAGTTTGCGGTACCGGTTGCATCCCTCAGGATTCCCACCGCCCGGCTAACGATTTCATAATGTTCATTGCGCTCTTCTGTGCTCAGGTCTTCCAGCCTGCCGATGTGACGGTACGGCACCACCATCAGATGCCCGGGATTGTAAGGGTAGGTGTTCATAATTACAAAATTCAACCTGCCCCGGTAAAGGATGTAATTGGCGGCATCCTGCTTTTCCTGCGGTTTGGTGCAGAAAATGCATCCCTGGGGTTTCTCCTGCCGGATGTATCCCACGCGCCATGGTGCCCAGAGTCTCTCCATGTTCTGCTCCTTGGTGTTTAAACTAAGACATATTCTAATTATCTTATCTGAAATTGTAAAAATCTCCCGGTTGGTTTATAGTGAAAATTGTTATTATGGAGAATACGATCACATTTCTGGGCACCGCCGGCGCCAGGGTCATGGTTGCTAATCAGATTCAGGCTTCCGGCGGAATGTGGTTGAGTTTAAACGGCACAGAAATCCTGGTTGACCCCGGGCCGGGATGCATAGTTCAGACCACCAAACGTAAACTCCGAGCTGATAAGCTGCAGGCAATCATCCTCAGCCACCGTCATCTGGATCACTCCGGGGATACCAACATTATGGTAGAAGCCATGACCGATGGCGGCTTTAAGCCCCACGGAAAGGTCTTTTTACCTGCGGATGCCCTCGGGCCGGAACCGGTGCTGTATTCTTATCTAAAGGAATATATAGATGGCATTGAAATCCTGCAGGAAGGTAAATCATATCAGGTGGACGGCGTAACCTTTTCCACGCCGCTGCGCCATATCCACCCCGTGGAAACCTACGGGCTTAAATTTACCGTCGGCAATCGCACCTTCTCCTATATCGCGGACACCAAATACTTTGATAAACTGATTGAAAAATACCAGTCGGAATTGATTATTATCAATGTTGTTTTCATGGAAAACCATTTCAAAATCGATCATCTGGCGATAGGTGATGCGGAGAAAATCATCACCGGTATAAAACCTAAAGTGGCTATCCTGACCCACTTCGGTATGCAAATCTGGAAAGCGCGTCCCTGGGAAGTGGCAGAACAGCTTTCGCAGAAGACCGGCATCAGGGTAAAAGCCGCTCACGATGGTATGAAGTTTGATCTGGCTGAATTGGAGGAGATTAAAAACCCGGATGAATCAGCTCGATGAAATTTTGTTTCAGGTAGCCAGGCCTGCCCGCTATACCGGCGGGGAATGGAACAGCGTCAAAAAGGACTGGGATAAAACGGAGATCAGGATCGCGCTCGGCTATCCCGACCTGTATGACATCGGCATGTCAAATCTGGCGATTCCCATCCTTTACGATATCCTGAACCGGATTCCCGATGTGCTGGCAGAGCGGGTTTATGCCCCCTGGAAAGATATGGAAGGAGCCATGCGGTCGGCTGGAATCCCCCTCTATGCACTTGAATCGAAACGTCCGTTGCGCGATTTTGATATCATAGGGTTTTCTCTCGGTTATGAACTCTGCTTTACCAATATCCTGAATATGCTGGATCTGGCACAGATTCCGGTGCTGGCGGCTGAAAGGGATGCATCCCATCCGCTGATCATTGCCGGTGGCAGTAGCGTACTGAATCCCGAACCGATGGCGGATTTTATCGATCTTTTCGTTATCGGCGATGGCGAGGAAGTGGTGGTTGAATTTGTGGATGCCTTCCGTGAATGGAAGCGCAGCGGTACCGGTCGGGAGCAATTTTTGAAAAAAGCGGCTCAGATCGAGGGTATTTATATCCCGCGTTTTTACAGTGTGGATTATTATCCGGATGGTAGATTGCGGAGTTTCAACCCGGTTGTTCCGGAAGCAAAATTGCCTGTTCGCAGGCGTATGGTAGAACGACTTCCGCCGACCCCCACACGACTGGTAGTGCCTTTCGTGGAGGTTGTCCAGGATCGGGCGGCGATTGAAATCCAGCGGGGTTGCACGCGGGGATGCCGTTTCTGTCAGGCGGGCATGATCTACCGTCCGGTACGGGAACGCTCCCAGAGTGAGATTATCCAGGCAGTGCGGGAGATTATTGAGAACTGCGGATATGACGAAATTTCCCTGGTTTCCCTGAGCACTTCCGACTATCCAGAGATCGATAAGCTGGTAGCAACCCTTGCGAAATTATTTCCCAATGTTACCTTTTCCCTGCCCAGCCTGCGCATAGCGGCTTCTTCTATCCAATTGATGGAGGCTTTACCCTCTCGCCGCAAGACCGGGTTAACCTTTGCCCCGGAAGCCGGCAGTGAAAGATTGCGCCATGTTATCAATAAGTGCATTCCGGAAAATATTCTTCTGGAGACTGCGGGGATTGCTTTCCAGCGGCGCTGGACTACCCTGAAGCTGTACTTTATGCTGGGACTGCCTGGCGAGACGATGGAAGATGTCCGCTACATCGTCCGGTTAATTGAGAAGGTGCATGACCTGGGGAAGGAATACATGGGCAACCGGGCAAAGGTTGGGATCAGTCTGGCAACCTTTGTACCCAAGCCTCACACGCCTTTCCAGTGGGTGGGGCAGGAAAAGGAAGAGCAGATCAACGTCAAGCATGAGGTGGTCCGCGGTGGGCTAGTCCGGCGGGGGCTTAAAATTTCCTGGCAGGATCCCAAAACGAGCCTGCTGGAAGCGGTGATTTCCAGGGGTGACCGCCGTTTGGGCAGGGTAATCTACCGTGCCTGGCAGCTTGGCTGTACATTTGACGCCTGGAGCGAGCATTTCAAATGGGACAAATGGCAGCAGGCCTTCGCAGAATGCGGGCTGGAGCCGGCATTTTACGCCCAGCGCGCCCGCGAACTGGATGAACTGCTTCCGTGGTCGCATATCGATATCGGCGTAACCACAGCGTATCTGAAACGCGAGTACCAGCGTGCACTCAAATGCGAGGAGACCGGAGATTGCCGCTATGAAGGTTGCAATGTCTGCGGCTTTGAAAAGTGGTTTCCCGCCTGCCAGCAGCGTTTAAAAACTGGTATTTGAAATTGGAACTTATACCGTATTTTTTCTCATAGGAGAATAAACAATGCAGAATAGACGGGGATTTGATGTGATAGGATACGGTCATCAGGTGATTTTTAAATCCATCGGTTTTACCGCGAAGGAGCTTTCTCTTCCCCGTATCGCGGTTATCAACTCCTGGAGTGAGCAATCGCCGGGTCATTCCCACCTGCGAGAGGTAGCAGAAGGGGTCAAAGCAGGCATCCGCATGGCGGGAGGAATGCCCTTCGAAATTAACGTTACCGGGTTGTGCTCGGTGCCCTGCAAAACCTCGGAAGATATGCTCTACGATATGCCCCAGCGGGAGGCAGTGCTGGCTTCCATCGAATCAGCTTTACACGTAAGCTGGTGTGACGGCTGGGTGGGGATTGCTTCCTGCGATAAGATCATTCCGGGTATGATTCTGGCAGCCCTGCGACTGAATCGCCCCTTTATCTTTCTGGGGGGTGGTCAGGGTATGCCTTCTGATTGGGAGGGGGAAAGAACGGGATTTGTGCACGGCCAGACCGTGATACGCAGGGCAATGGGCAGGGCATCAGCGGCAGAACTCAACCGGCTTATAGATGAAGTAACCAGTTGTGTAGCCTGTTCGGCAGGGGCATGCGGTGAACTGACCACGGGCAATACCCTGGCGGTGCTGGCGGAAGGGATGGGGATTGCGCTGCCTGGCTCGAGCACCTCGCCGGCGGTATCGGCGGAGAAGATCTGGCAGGCGAAAGAGACAGGGGAGAAGATCATGGAGCTGGTCAGGAGGAACATTCGTCCGCGGGACATCATCACGCGTGAATCGCTGAGGAATGCGATTGCGGTGGACATGGCGACCTGCGGAGGGACAAATGCGGTGGTGCACCTGCAGGCGTATGCGCATGAGGCGGGGATCCCGGTGACGCTGGGGGACTGGGATGAGCTGAGTCGGAAGGTGCCGGCGCTGGCGAATGTGGCGCCGAGCGGGCCGTATGTTTTGTATGATTATCACCGGGCGGGTGGGACGCCGCTGGTGATGAAGCTGATAGCGGATTATCTTGAGCGGAGTTGTCTGACGGTGACCGGGAAGACGGTGGGTGAGAATCTGGCGGAGGTGAAGGGGGGAGCCTCGGATGTAATTCGCCCGCTGGAGGATCCGGTCTGGCCGGAGGGAGCGACGGCGATACTGAAGGGGAATCTGGCGCCGCGGGGAGCTGCCACGCGGCACACGGTGGTGGAGAACAAAGAGCTATTGCAGAGGACCTACAATGCGCGGGTTTTCGATAGCCTGCGGGAAGCCAGCCAGGCTATTCTCTCCGAAAGCTCTGGCATCAAGCCAGGTGATGCGATCGTCTGCCGCTATCAGGGTCCAAGAGGCGGACCGGGCATGATGGAGTGCCTCGGCGTAGTTGCCATGCTCAAAGACAAACAGTTAAAAGATGTCATAGTGATTGCGGACGGGCGTTTTTCAGGATTCACGCAGGGATATTTAGCGATCGGGCACGTTTGCCCGGAGGCGCAGGTAGGTGGTCCGCTGGCGCTGGTGAGGGATGGCGATCGGATCAGGGTGGATATTCCCAACCGGAGGCTGGATGTGGAGTTATCTGCGGAGGAGCTGGCAGCCAGAAAGGCTCAGTGGAAACCGCCGGTCAGGGGCAATGCCACCGGTGTACTGATGGTTTATGAAAAACTGGCGTTGCAGGCGGATAAAGGGGCTGGCTGGCCGATCAATTCGGCAGACTGCGAAGAATTTTAATCCATCTTGCCGGACCTGATATATTGCCGGGAAGGGGCGGAACTTGCCATCTTCCCATAAACTGGGTAGCTGTAAAAGCTGTGCTAAGAAATAATCCTGCTGGGAAGGATGATCTTTTTCATTGTTTGATTTCTGATAATATCCGGTAATCGCTTGCCCGAATTTCTGCGCTACAATTTCACTCAGGAGGTCTTGAAATCCGCCGGGAAACGGGCTATCATAGCTACAGATAATTTCTTCGTTTGCGAAATCAGTAAAACGGGAAAATTGTGGCTAAAATTTGCATAGTAGGCCCTTCGAAAAAGTTTTTCAGCGGTGTAAGCGCTTTCACCATCCGGCTGAGCAATGCCCTTTCCGCGGGAAATGAAGTCTGCGTTCTCCTTCTCAGGAACCTTTTGCCCGGCTTTCTCTATCCTGGCAAAAATAATGTGGGCAGGACGGACTACTCATCGGACTTTCAGCCGGATATCAAGCGCTTCGAAGGACTAGATTGGAATTCCCCCCTGAGCTGGTTGAGGGGAATCCGCTTCCTGCGCAGGGAAAAGCCGGCAGTCGTAATCCTTCAGTGGTGGACGTCATCGGTAGCTCACCTAGAGGCCTTCCTGTCTCTGGTAAACCGACTGGGTGTGCGTGCCAGCCTGATTCTGGAAATGCATGAAATTATCGATCCGCTGGAAGCCAGCCTGCTGCCTGTGCGCCTTTATTCGCGTTGCATGACGCGCCTGCTCTTCAGGGATATGCAGGCTTTCATCGTGCACTCTGCCGCGATCAAGGAGCAGTTGATAAAGCTCTACCGAATTCCACCGGAAAAGATATTCGTAATTCCCCACGGGGTTTATGATAGCTACGTGCAGGACTATCCGCAGAATGCCGCCCGGGAAAAACTGGGGCTTGGCGATGGCTTCATCATTCTGTATTTCGGGATGATCAGGAAATACAAGGGCATACCGCGCCTGATAGAAGCCTTCAACCGCCTGCCGGCGGAGATGGCGTTAAATTCATTTCTGGTAATCGCCGGGGAGGACTGGGGAGATGAGAAGGGGCTGGCGGATCTGGCGGCTTCCTCTCCTTATGCGGGCAGGATTGTTTTCCGCCCGCAATTCGTACCGGATGGTGCGGTTCCCCTGTACTTTAAGGCGGCGGACGTAGTAGCCCTCCCTTATCTCAGGACTGCCGGTAGCGGAGTGGTGGCGCTGGCGGTGGCTTTTGGCAAACCGGTGGTGATTTCGGATATTGAAGGCATCCGGGAAACGCTGAAGGACTACCGGGGGGCTATCTTAGTCCCCGAGGGTGCTGCTGAGGGCTTCGCCCGGGAGCTTGAGATGGTCTACCGCCGCTGGCAGAAAGGAGAAAAATTAGCTTATAAAGTGCCGCCCTCGCTGGAGTGGGCATATTTAAAAAATGAATATCAGAAGGTAATAGATATATTCAGTCAGTAGAGCGAGATGGTGGGATTTTACTCTCCCAGAAACTTCATTCTGAGTCCTTCCGCAGGAAGGAACCCCTTTACGTCATTGTGAGACGGTCACCGCGATAGCGGTGAACGGCGTGACAATCTCAGGGGTTGGGGAGGCTATGTAAACATGGAAGGGTCCGTTTCGTTGAGGTTCCCACGTCGCTCAGGCTAACGCCTTCGCTCCTCGGAATGACGGCAAAGGGAATAAGCTGAAAGGACGCCTTGGAATAACGGTACAGGGAGTAATTGTGAGGCCTTTCCTGGAAGGATCCCAGAAACGTCATTGTGAGGAAGTCAAGGCGCAAGCATTGACCGACGTGACAATCTCAGGGGCGGGGTGCGGCAAAGGAATGGAGCCAGTTCCCAGTACGTCATTATGAGGCGTTCAGCTCGCAAGCGGTGAATGCCGTGATAATCTGGGGGTAGCGTAAAATGAAACAAGGAAAGGAGCGCTTCGTTGAGATTCCCACGGCTACTTGCCAGCATTCACTGGTGATTAGCCTCGGAATGATGCCATTAGGGGCAGGCTAGAAAGAAGCCTCGGAATGACGTTACACTGGTTAGGCAAGCGAGAGTATTTTTAAAAAACTCTACCAGACAGGAGAAACCGGATGCCAGATCAAAAACCAGAAGTCACGATCATTATTTTGAACTACAATGGCGGGGAGGATGTGCTGGCATGCCTTGAATCCGTCATGCAGATAGTTCATCCCCGGTGTGAGGTCTTCGTGGTGGATAACGGTTCAACAGATGGTTCCCCTGATCGGATAGCGGACCGCTTTCCGTGGGTAAAAATCATCACAACCGGAAGTAATCTAGGTTTCCCGGCAGGCAACAATATCGGCATAAAACAATCCTCCGGCGAATGGATTCTCCTGCTCAATGACGATGTGGTGGTGGACCGGGAGATTTTAAAAGACCTCATCGCCGCCGCAGAGGCGGACCCGCAGGTGGGAATTGCTGGTCCGGCGATACTCTATTACAAAGAGCCGGAAAAGCTCTGGAGCGCCGGTGGCAGGATCAATCTCTGCGGGTTCACGGAACATATCGATAAAGGTATGGGCCTGGAAGCCTGCCGTTCACCCCATTACGTGGATTATATCACTGGATGTGCAATGTTAATCAAGAGGGCGGTGCTGGCAAAAATAGGTCTGCTGGATGAAGATTACTTTCTCTACTTTGAAGATGCGGATTACTGTGCCCGCGCCCGGAGAGCCGGCTTCAAATGCCTGTATGTGCCATCGCCCACCGTCTGGCACAAAGCCGATGCCGAGTGGATAACCGGACCCATGCAGGCTTATTATTATATGCGGAACGGCTTCATCTTTGCCCGTAAAAATCTAAAAGGGCTAAGAAGATTCCTGTTTATAACCGGGCAGTTCATATTGTTCCCTTATTACTTCCTCAAACTCGCTGGCAGGAACAGGAAGGCGCTCAGACACCTTGCCAGAGGTTTCAGAGATGGTTTATGCTATCAGATAGATAAAAAAGAAACAGGGGAAAATGTGGCAGTACAGAGAGCTGATTAAAAACCTCACGGTAGCGGAGATCAAAAACCGTTATCAAAATACGGTGCTGGGATTCTTCTGGTCCATTCTCAGTCCCTTTCTGCTGGCGGTGGTGCTCTGGTTCGTTTTCCGGAACATCTTCAAGCAGGAAGAAAACTTCGCCGTCAACCTGCTGGTGGGAATCATGGTCTGGCGCTTCTTTGCCAATGGCACGTTTTCCTGCCTGGTCTCGGTGGTAGCCAAACCCAATCTGGTTACCCGGGTTTATATTCCCCGCCAGATTCTGGTACTCAGCACCGCCTTATCCAGCCTCTTCACCTCCTTTCTGGAAATCCTGATTCTCCTGCCCATCATCTTTGCTCTCACGGGCGGGATTCCCTGGACAGCCTGCCTTTTTCCCTTTGCCTTTATCCTTTATTTCTGGATTGTTTACGGGCTCGGGCTGATTCTGGCGGCGCTCTTTGTCTATTTCCGGGATTTATCCCAGATTTGGGATGTGCTCATTAATGCGCTTTTTTTCTGCTCACCGATTGTCTATCCCATTTCGGCGGTGCCGTACCAGCTTGTTCCGTATTACATGCTCAATCCAATCACCCGCATAATCTTCGTTTACCGGGATCTCCTGGTAGCTGGCACTTTGCCGTCTTTAAATACCTTTTTGCTCCTGGCGGCTTTTGGAGCCGGGTTTTTTCTCTTCGGGCATTTTGCCTTTCAGAAGCTGCAGCGCCGGTTTGCGGAGGCAATATAGATGGATGCCATTACGGTGGAAAAACTCTCCAAAAAATTCCGGATTCCCCATGAGAGGAAGACCACGCTCTTCCAGCATCTAATCGGCATCGTCAAACAGCAGTACGCTTATGAGGAATTCTGGGCTCTCAAAGATATCAGCTTTGAAATAGAGAAAGGGGAGGCTTTCGGGATCATCGGCAGGAACGGCTCCGGTAAAAGCACCCTGCTCAAAATCCTGGCAAAAGTGCTCTATCCAGATGCCGGCAGGGTGGAGATGAACGGCAGGGTTGCCTCCTTTCTGGAGCTGGGGGTAGGCTTCCAGCCCGAGCTCACGGCGGAGGAAAATGTATATATCTACGGCTCGGTGCTCGGGTTAAGTCGGAAGGAAATCAGCCGATGCTACAGGGAGATCTTTGATTTTGCCGAACTCGAGCGTTTTCAGAATATGAAGCTTAAAAACTTCTCATCCGGGATGTATCTCCGGCTCGCCTTCTCCGTGGCGGTGCATGCGGATCCGGATACCCTGCTCATAGATGAGGTCTTTGCAGTAGGTGATGAGGCTTTCCAGAAAAAATGCGCTGAGAAAATCAATGAATTCAAAAGCCATGGCAAAACGATCGTTTTCGTCTCTCACGCGCTCGATACTGTCAAAAGCCTGTGCCAGAGGAGTATCCTCATAGATGGTGGCAGGGCGGTATCCGCCGGTCAGACGGAAAAAGTGATCTCCGATTACCTGGTATTGTTAAATGGAGAAAACCATAATTCCTGATAAAATATGGAGCATAATCCATGGATAATAACCGTGATTATTTGAAAAATAATATAGAAACCAGAAATTGTAGATACGGAATTTTATCATATTTCTCTAGAGATAATATTATAGGGCGCTCTCTAAGAGAATATGGAGAGTGGGCTCAAGCAGAGATTGATTTCCTTTCTGAATTTATTAATAAGGGCGATACAATTATTGATGTTGGTGCATTTATCGGAACACATACAATTTCTTTTTCAAAGCTGGTAGGAGATAAAGGTAAAGTATATGCTTTTGAGCCAAACATTGCCGCTTTCGAATTATTAGAATGTAACATCCAGCAGAATTCAATCTTAAATGTCGTTGCCTTTAAGGTTGCCTTATCTGACCACCATGGATCTATTTCAGTCCCTGAAAAATATTTATTTCCGAATGATAACCCAGGTAGTTTTTCTTTGAAGAATATTACATTAAATTCTAATGAAAACTCAGATTTAAATAAGATAAGCATTTCAAAACTAGATGATTATTTGATTGAAGCATGCGATTTAATAAAAATTGATGTTGAAGGAATGGAGTCATCAGTTTTAAATGGGGCAACCAACATAATCAAAAAATTTAAGCCTCTCGTTTTTGCGGAATGTCTTTCGATTGACAGTGGCTGGCATTCTATTAATATTATGCAAGAATTAGGATATGAGGCATTTTTACACAATGAATTAAGTTACAACATAAAAAATTTCAATCATAATCCAATAAATTTCTTAGGTTATGCAAGAGAAACAAACATCTTTTTTATACCATCGAGAAAGTTATCAAAAATAAAATTGAAATCAACTTATTTTGACAGATTGATTCCAATAATTACGATTGATGACCTTGCGCTTGGTCTTTTAAAAAAGCCGCAATATAAATATGAAATATTGACAACGACTAAAGCCGCCGGAGTATTAGGAGTAGATTTCATTCGCAATGAGCCCGAAATTAAAGTGATTGATCTGGATTTACAGGAGAAAGGGAAGCGTGTAGAAGAGCTCAGCCGGGATGTAGAAGAAAGGGACAGGCAGATAGGTGAACTTAGAGCGGTTCT
>Ga0078972_1004167_pt3 | contig 10686 bp, 9 predicted proteins | sample YelNatPaOPGAMG01_FD_67568 | JGI IMG/M metagenome (GOLD analysis project Ga0078972, IMG submission 67568) | Hot spring thermophilic microbial communities from Obsidian Pool, Yellowstone National Park, USA - OP-RAMG-01 (SPADES assembly) (version 2) | ecosystem: Environmental > Aquatic > Thermal...
CGAGGAAAAATCCGTAAAGTTAAAGGTGGTTGAAGCAAATTCACTTGACCCATTCAAATCAAGGGTGAGAATAGATAAGGAGATCATGAACGAACTAAATTTAAAACTCAGTGATTGCGTCGTTATACGTGGGAAGAGTTTAGCAGTTGGAAGAGTTTACGAAATGCGGGAAGAGGATTCTGGCAGAGGAGAAATAAGGATCGATCCAATTATGAGAGAAAACTGTGGGTCAAAGGTTAATGATTTGGTTGAGGTTTTCAGAGTTGAACCTGCCCCTGCTAAATCTTTAAAATTAACGCCTGCCGGACGAAACTACCCTGTCCTGAATACTGAACTCGTTGATTTTTTCAGAAGACTGCTTTTCCAGACCCCACTTTTTAATGGAAACGTTATCGCCGTAAATCTCCCGGGAGATTTCAAGATAGGTGGAACTTCCAATCCACTTTACAGATCCATTGAAACCGAACCGGCATCAACTGCAGTTTACATATCAAATGATACCCAACTGACTGTTGTTTAAAAAGAAGGACTTTATTTCAACATTTTTTTGGCACTGGTGAACGTTTAAGCCATGGTTGTGTATACCCTAATGCGTAAATAATGACTGTAATGTATAAAATATGTGCATACGCTACTAAGTTTAGATATTTGCCAGCAGAATCATTTGAAATGAAAAATGGAGGTTCATGATATGCCTGGAAAACTAAGAGAAAATTCAATAGGGCTTAAGGAAAGCATGTTTCAGGGTGTTGCAGGTGCGGCACCTACAGGGGCTGCCATAGCAACACTTACAGGGGCAGCAGCTTATGCGCAGGGTTCTCTCCCACTGGTTGCTCTAATCGCATTTTTTGTGGTAATGCTCAATGCAGTTATAATCAGAAGAATTTCTGCAAAAGTGGCTGGTTCTGGTGGGTATTATGGCTATGTGAAGTCTGGTTACGGATTGAAGCCGGCACTTTTCGCAGGCTTTTTCTACATATTTTACCAGATAATGGCCCTTTGTCTCATAGCACTGAGCGTGGCGGTCTTTGTTCCACCTCTTATGGGATATGTCTTTGGAGTTACACTCCCCTCCTATTCATGGTTTCCGCTTTTACTTGTGACTCTTTTATTCGGACTCTTTGTATCCATTTCAGGGATACGCGGTTCAACCAGATATACTATGGTAATGGCCATAATTGAAATTGCAATAATAAGTGCCTTTGGAATATATATCCTGACTTCACATCCTTCAATAAATACAACAAGCGTTTTCACCACACAATATTCACTCAATGGAATTAGTGGAATCGGCATAGGAGTTTTACTGATGTATACAGCGTTTTCGGGTTTTGGTGCGTCAACCCCCCTTGGAGAGGAATCTGTATCCCCCAGAAAAAATATCGGAATATCAGTTGTATTTACAGTGATAATTCTCGGCCTGTTTTTCGTTTTCACGTCATATTACTTCACAGTTGCATGGGGACCGACCCTTATGGCCGGTTATGCCACAGAACTCATTCCCGGGGTTACAATAATCAATGGGTTTATTGGAAAGGCAGCTGCAATTGTCGTAACACTGCTGTTTATAAACAGCCTCCTCACAGGAACCGTGGTTGTCACAAACGGTACTTCAAGGGTTATGATGAGCATGAGCCGTGATAAAATGTTACCCTCTGGACTATCGAGGATCCATAACACTCATGTTACACCTTGGGTAGCTGCATCCACCATAGTCATCTCAGCAATCCTCATTGGATCCCTATCTGTAATATTTATGGGAGGATTCAATGCGTTTATATTTTCGGCAACAGCCGCAACACTGGGTGTTCTGTTTGTACATGCACTTATCAATGCATCACTGCCACCTCTTGACCGGAAATTTTCCGGAAAATTCAGTTACACAAACATTGCAATGACACTGGTTTCGATTATAATTTTTGCTTTCATATTCTACAGCACATTCATTTCCATAAGCCTGCCTGTTATAGCTGGAACAGCAGTATTCATTGCCTGGCTTGTTGTGAGTGCCCTTTATATTGTATTAAAAAGAGATAAATTTGCTGCCATAGCCTTGGCAGGAGCTGACTGAACCATTACATAACTATCTATCTCAATTTTCTTCTTACCGCATCCATTATATCATCAGGTATCGTGGGAATTTCTGGATGATCTCTAATGGCTTTCATGAATATTTTATTATTCTTCACAGTAAGGTCATATTGGGGATTCATTCTTGTAGCAATTGCCCAACCGATATTTTCCATATTATTGAGATCTATATCATCTGAAACCTGGAGATTTAGCTTTCCATTTTCCTGCATTTTATAAGATATTACAACTTTCGTATAATCAGAGACAAACTCTACCTTATCATCGCCGGAATATTTCATAATTTTTCCCTGTTTTCCAGAGGTTGTGAAGAGAACTTTTCCAACAGTCCCATCCGGTTCAGATGTTATATCCGAACTTATTATGTGCATATTTCTGAAAACCAGGATGTTTGCCCCCTTGAATATATGGGTCTGAGCAAGATTCATCAAAGCCCTTTCAAAGCTAAGTTCTGTCCTGCCATTATTGATGAATACAACTTTCCCCCATAGAGAATCAGTTCCAACAATTCCTGCCCCAAACTGCCTGGCAATGCCCATGTTACCATTCTCCACATAGCCCAGGCTAAGATCTCTCAGCAATATCTAAATCAAGTTCGTGTTCCTTTACACTTTTTTTGCCTACAGTGATAATGTGGGTTCCAGGATTTATATCAGAAGATTTTACAACAGGAAATGGGCTGTTTGTGGCGAGAACCAGAACATCAGATATCCGGGCAACAGAAGAAGAACTTTCATCTGGAAAGGTTTTTATTCCTGTCACCCTGTTTAAACTTTCCGCGAATAATTTTCTCTTTTCATTGTCCCGGGAGAAGACATGAATTTCACTGAAGTTCCTGACAGATGCAGAGGTTATTGCCTGTGTAAATGCCTGTTTTCCCGTTCCAATTATACCCAAAACCCTGGAATCCGGGTTTGACATGTACTTTGTTGAAACCGATCCAATAGATCCAGTTCTGAGGGCACCAAGATAATCACCAATAACAGCACCTTTCAGAGTACCTGTCCGGCTGTCATACACAATGGTGATCTGTTCATCCCCGAATGTTGTGTAAACCCTGAAGCCCATCACATGATCTATTAAGCTTCCACCGGGAGTGAAAACTATCTTTCCATCTGCAGAATCCATATGCATTCTGGGAGGAGAAATAAACTTGCCCTCGGATCTTATTTTAAAAACCTGATCCATTACAACCACCGCCTCACCGGGCCTGATCCTCTTAACGTCACTGTCGTTCAATAATTTCATTATAATTCCTCAAAGCTTCCTTTTTTCGTCCCTTACCCATTGAAACTTAATGGCCCCGAATCATAGTTTGACCATTTCATCCATTCTCACAAAGGCAGGATCATCCGATCTGAAGCTGTCCGGGTTCTTTCCTCTTGCAACAGCCACCGAGAGTGAAAGTAACTGAAGTACAATGAGGTTTACCAATGGAGAGAGATCCTCATCCATTTTCTTTACCAACACTACATTTTTCTCCTCTGAAACTTTACTATCAGTGATTTCGATGACAGCTGAGTTGAGTGATCTCAAGGTTTCTGCAAAATTCTTCATTCTTTCGAAGGAGTTTCCTGATGCAGATATGCATATGAAAATATCATGAACCAGATCAGCCGATCTTACAGGGCCATGAATAAGCTGTTCCACCTCATATCCATAGGCCGTGACGTAGCTTGTCTCCTGCATTTTCAATGCTGCTTCCATGGCTGTTATTGAGTTGGGGCCTCCACCACATATCCATATTCTGTGGGAAAAATCCATTCTCCTTGACAGATCCATGAGTTCTTTTTCCAGTTCGAGTGCCTTTTCCATTGCCTGGGCTATTGATTCTGCAAGTCTCCCAAGTTCCTGTTCCACCTGCGCCTCTTTCATTTTTGAGGTTACGGCAAGTCTCAGGACAACAGCAAGGGCACCTGTTAGACTTATGGTATGAGCAGAAGATTTTTCCTGTTCAACTGTTGTGAGTATAAAGTCAGCATCCCCTTTCTTAATGGTGCTTGAAATACCTGTAATGGCTATGGTTTTACAGCCTGCATTTCTTGCCTTTTTCAGGGAGTCGTAACTGTACATTTTATAACCCCTGTGGCTTATTACAATGACGGTATCATTTTTGGATAGATTTGGTGTATAGTTGGAAAATTCAAATGAAGAATAGACCATTATATTTTTCTTTTCAACGTATTTTTCAAGTATGAACCTGCCAAAGAGAGCAGCATGGAGAGAAGAACCTGTGCCTACCAGGAATATATTTTTTGCTTTCCTTAAAATCGATGATACATCCCCATAATCTCTGTTAGGTGACGTGAGAATATTTTTAAAAGCGGCCGGCTGTTCCATGATGGATTTGTGCATAAAATAATCTGTCTGGATCATATATAACATTCAAGCATATTCAGGGTGATTAAGAACCTTTCCAGAATGAAGTGGATTTTATGGGAAAACCATTTTCTGTCCCTAAAACAGGGATGGAGATCTTGAAAATGCCCATATTCCATAGGAATCTTAATAATAACCAAATAACATTGCCTACACATGAAAGTAACACTGATTGGGGGGAACGGTTTTGGAAAGCTTCATGGAGAATCATATAAACAGCTGGGGATAGAGTTCTCAGTCTACGACAGGAATCTGGAAGTCCTTGAATACTACAGGAAAAATTACGGAGTTAAGAACGTTTTTGATAACATAGAGGACGCATTGCATTCCGATTCTGATATGGTTGATATTGTCCTGCCGCACAAAATGCACAGAGAAATATCAATTAAGGCCATGGAACTTGGTAAACATGTTATAATGGAAAAACCAATTGCAACCACAGTGGAAGAGGCAACAGAGATTATAGAGGCTTCAGTGAAAAACAACGTCAAATTTATGGTTGCTGAGCAGTATAATTTTGACCCCTCCCTCAACAAGGCAATAAAACTGGTAAATGAAAATAAGATAGGAAAGGTTCATACCATAATAGTAAGAGACCAGAGAGAGTATAAAAAAACAGGCTGGAGGTCAAAGAAAGACCAGATGGGGGGAGGGGCACTTATAGATGGTGGTATTCATTACATTGAAACTATCCTTGATATTGGAGGAGATTACAGGAAAATAGATTCTTATTCCTATCATGGTGGTTCTTCGCTGGAAGGGGAAGATACCACTGTTGCACTGTTTCATTTTGTAAGTGGATCACATGGGATGTTCTTCTATTCTTGGGCATACAGAGGTTTTCCAAGGCTTCCTTCCTATGAGATCATAGGGGAAGAAGGAAGCATATACGAGGATGTCCAGTCAAGGCCGCAGGAGGAGTTTAAAAGCATGACCGGGATCAGATATGTATATGGAAATCCAGTGCTTAATGGTGAGAAAGTGGAGATACACAAAGAGGATGTGTTCAATCTGGAAATAAAAGGATTTATTGATTCAATTAAAAGCAACACCGAGGTGCCTTACAGCCATAACAAAGCCATCCGAAACCTCAAAGCAATCCTGGATATTTACAGAAGAGGCGACTGAGCTAAATCTTTTTGAACCTTATTGCGCACTCCATGGCAAGTGATTCCATGGGGTCCAGAACAAATTTCATGGCATCTGACTTTCCAAGGGCTACTGGAACCTCGCTGCAACCCGCTATTATCTTCTCAGAACCTTCCTCCCGCAGGGAATCAATCTGATCCAGGAAGATTTTCTCGGCTTCGTGGACTTTTCCTGACTTAACCATATAAATTGCTTCCATTACATCATCCTGATTTTCTGGATAGATCAGTTCAACATTCCTTTTGTGGAGGAGATCTCTGTAAAGCCCCGACAATTTTACCGGAGTCGTACATATGATCCCGGTTTTACTGCCTCTTGCCAATTTTTCTGAAGTAATGAGGGGTGCGTTTAGAACTTCCACAGATGTATTTTTATCTATTTCATCAAACCATATGTGGGCGGTGTTGCATGGGATTGCCATTATATCGCATCCAGCCTCTTCCAGTACCCTGGCGCTCTTTAGAAGTTCTGATACTGGAGATTCTCCTCCCCTGAGGAAAGCTTCATTCCTGTCTGGAATCTGAGTGTTGTTGTACACAACCGCAGGTATCTGATCCTGATCCTTTTTGGCCCCGGTAACTTTAATTAGCTTTTCCATGAAATCTATTGTAGCTGCAGGGCCCATCCCTCCAAGAATACCCAGCAGCTTCGGATCATCTGATATTTTATTTTTCATCTTGAATCCCCTTTATTGGCTTTATGAAAAACCTGCGTTTCATTGCTATAAACGCAGCATCATCTGTACGATTATTTCATTATTACATAAATGTCTAACTGAATATTGGATATTTAACAATAAGGTCAAATAGGTTTAATTTTTGAGATCATAAAGTCCTGTTATCATTGCCCTGATTCATGCATAAAAAAGAGGAAGATTTCATAGAAAAAATTGTGGCCTTATAATTATCTTGAGAGGCACAGTGGAAAATGAGATGCACAATATTTAACTAATATGCCTTCATATGAAATACTGTACATTTCAGGCATAATTCAGTCATGTTCTGTGTCGAAATAACAGAGAAAGCTGGTAACATCCCAGATGTTTGTCAATGTATTGAGGTGATAGAATTATAAAAAAGATGCCAGAGAGATCAAGTTCAATGGAAGCTGTCAGAGGCCAACTTGGCCGTTATATTGAGAATGATATCAGAATTAAGGATGGAAGGCTTTTCACATACCTTTACGATCCTGATCTCAATGAACTCAAAGAGGTAGGCAAAATTTATGAGGAATTTTTAAACCGCAATGGGATGGATTACCATGCTTTCCCAAGCACCCTGAGGTTAGAGAATGATATAGTAGCCATGGTGGGAAGTCTCCTTCACGGAGATGATGGCATTGCAGGAAATTTTACAACAGGTGGAACTGAGAGCATTATTCTTGCCGTTAAATCCGCCAGAGACAGATTTTTTGAGAAAAACGGTGATGGCAGAAAGCCAGAAATAATTATTCCTGTTACGGCTCACCCTGCATTCAGAAAGGCCGCTGAATATCTAGGATTAAGAATTGTAAGGATACCTGTAGATCCAGTTTCTTTTATGGTGAATCCTTCTAAAATTGAAGAATCCATAACGCAGAATACTGCAATTATTGTGGTTTCTGCACCCAATTTCCCATTTGGTATAGTTGATCCGGTGGAAGATATAGGAAAAATTGCTGAGAAGCATAACATATGGCTTCACGTTGATGCCTGTGTGGGTGGTATGATTCTTCCCTTCCTCTCACAGCTTGGTGTTAAGGTAAAAAATTGGGACTTTTCTGTTAAAGGTGTTTCATCAATATCGGTTGATCTTCATAAGTATGGTTTTACCCCAAAGGGTTCGTCTGTTATACTCTACAGGAATAATGATTTAAGAAGACATCAACTGTATGTTAATGCAAACTGGCCCGGGTACCCCATGTCCAATGTTGGAATACAATCAACTAAATCAGCAGCACCTCTGGCAGCGTCCTGGGCTGTAATGAATTTTCTGGGTAATGAGGGTTATCTCCGTCTTGCGAGGAGAACCCTTGAGGCAAAGGAAAAACTTGTAAAAGGGCTTATTGAACTTGACTACAGGATAGTTGGCAATGACGAGACTACAATTTTGGCTTTTACATCAAACAATCTCAATGTTTTCAGAGTTGGGAATGAACTGAAAAAGCGAGGATGGTATCTGCAGGTTCAACCTGGATCAGAAAAGGAAAATTTTCCTCCAAGCCTGCATTTGAATGTTTCCCCAATACATGATAGAGTATATCATGAGTTTCTGAAAGACCTGGGAGAGATCACTGATAATCTAAAAGCTACGAATAGTGGTGGAGAAGAAAATGAGGAGATTTTTAAGAGCATAGAATCAGTTAAGGAGGGAAAGATCAAGATCATTGACCTGTTGAAAGGAACTGATAACTCTTCAGAATACCAACAAGAAATTCTCAATGAAATCATAAGGCTGATATCCCCCAATGTTGTTGAATCAGCATTCAAGGATCTGGTCAATGAAGATTTCAGCCCTTCTGTGGATGATGAATTCTCATAGGAGATTCTTAAGAATCTTCTCTTCAATAGTTGGTTTAATTTTTTTCCCTGCCTAGGTGCTAAGCCTTCAACTTCCCCCCTTAATGTTTATATAGTTCTCTCAATATAAAATTCAGTTCAGGCGATGGAGAATAGATAGCCCACTTGTTAGGGTTCTTATGATATTTACCCCTTGGTGAATCTCCAGTTTTACTTCTGAAATCAGTTTTCCCCTGCAATCGTATTCTTTCCTTGAAAAGATTCCTTCCTCCCTGTCTGATAGAACAGGAATTATATTGAAATCAGATGAGTTAACCAGTATTAGATCATTGAGTCCCTGGAATTGTATCTCAAATGCAATAGGGGCATATATTCCTACAATTTCAGATCTCCCCTTCCTGGAAGAAATAACGGGAAACCCAAGCTCTGGGTAAAGAGGAGCGAATTTTCCATTCATAATAATATCACTGTTATTTTTCCAGAAATTTATCCAGAATTTGAGAACTTCCATATGTTCCCCTGGCAGTTTACGTAAGTTTACAGATACCTGCGGTACGGCAAATAGAACATTTATGAGATGTTTGGCAACAGTTTCCGCTTTATCCCCTGGATTCCACATGATCATATCGGAGTGAACTGGAGTGGAACCACAAAGTAGCCTGAGATCAGCAGTCCTTTTTCTGTTTTCCAGATAATCCTGAGGACAGTCTGTTGCCCTTACAATGTTGCCATATTTTCTCATGGCAGGACCATGGAAGTTTTGTCTGATCTCTATCATTATATTTTCTTTGAATCCAGTCAGTGAATTATATATTGATTCCATCAGAAATTCAGTATAAAGAGGATTCTGGTTGCCCTCATCTGGATCTTTTTTAGACCCATGCATTGTATCCGGATGTATTGCGTCAATGAAATCAAGTTTAACCCCGTCCAGGCCAAGCTCTCTCACAATTTCCAATATTTTCCTGGTTATGTAACCTCTCACTTCTGGATCTTTTACATCAAGAACAGCAAACTTTTCCTGTTCATTGTAGTATAGAATCCTGTCTGAATATTGAGACCATACTTTGGAGTATCTGCCAACAAAGGGAGCAGCAAACCAGAACACTACCTTCAGTCCATAATCTTGAAGTTGTGAAACAAGACTCTTTGGATCTCCCAATTTTTCTCTGCTTGGAATCCAGTCTCCCGTGTAACCATATCCTCTGGCGTTATCACTGGTCTGCCACCCATCGTCAATGAAAATTGATCCGAAACCGACAAGCTTTGCAAGTTTGGCTTCCTCTAAAAGTTCTTCTCTGCTCAAATCCTGATGGAAAGAGTACCATGTGGAATATACTGGCAGTGTGCATTGGGGAGGCGCCCTGGCAGGCCTGAAGCCTTTTTTCTCCCAGAAATTCTCTACATTTTCAATGGCGTGAAAATATGGAATCCTCCTGGTATCCACCATTATTGATACCGAGTAATTTTCTGATCCAGAAGATTGGGGCCATATTATAAATCTGCAGAATAATTTGGATTCCTCCTCCAGGATTCCGGACGTAATTCTAGTAATGGAAACAGGATCAGAGATGGCAAATGTTATCAGATTTTCCATTTTTGAATTAAAAAATATGCCCATAGGCGATCCCTTGTTTGCCATTGTATAATAATCTCCGCCCCAGTTAGTTCCAAGGTTTCTAGATCTTATGGCCGTTGAATACCAGAATGAATGCGTGTCAATTGCGTCATATTTCCACTGTATTTCTAAATAATCATTTGAATCAAATTTTCCTGTGAAGTTAAATACAAAGGTGAAGATGCCACTTTTCTTCAAACCTGATATTTCACATTTCATTCCTGAGGGAGCATTGTAGAGGAGCTCAAAACCACCAATAATATAAGACCCTTTATTGTTCATCCTGCTAAAATACCTGGATGCTATAAAAATAACATTAAATCATGCCCATGGTTCGAATGATGATAGCATCATGAAATAGGGTACTATTAAAATTGAAATGATAATGTGTGATAGTGTAAGCAAATTATGTAAACTATCCAATAATATAATAGAGAAATGTCCACTGAAAAGTGCAAAGGAAAAAGCGAATTGGTAAACTCTTGAGTTTAAAGGAATTAAACGTTCTTGGTAGGCCGGGACCGGGAATTGAACCCGGGTCCGGGGATCCACAGTCCCCAAGGATGCCCACTACCCCACCCCGGCCATTTACTGACGGAAATTAGAAGGACCTTAATTATTATTTCGTGGTTAATTGTGAACCGGTCCCACGCCTTAGTTCAAAAATCACTGAGGGTATAACAGAATAGTCCGATGTGTGGTGCGCGTAGATTCTTGGAACCCGGATTCCCATCCTGTCTATCCGCAATACAGTAGCATTTTTACCGTAAAACTTTGAAACAAACTCAACTCCTTTCAGGTTGTGTATTGCATAAATCTTGTCGCCGATTTCAAGGGCTTTCTCCATGAAAGGGCGGTCTGCCGCTTTAACAACAGAACCAAATGGAGGATTCATTATGACAGTATCAAAATGGCCTGTTACATCCGTAACATCCATTTCCATAAATTTTAT
>Ga0078972_1001329_pt2 | contig 10685 bp, 12 predicted proteins | sample YelNatPaOPGAMG01_FD_67568 | JGI IMG/M metagenome (GOLD analysis project Ga0078972, IMG submission 67568) | Hot spring thermophilic microbial communities from Obsidian Pool, Yellowstone National Park, USA - OP-RAMG-01 (SPADES assembly) (version 2) | ecosystem: Environmental > Aquatic > Thermal...
AGTCCTGCTCCAAAGGCTAGGATGGCTCCTGTCAAAGTATATTTCAAAAGAATGTTTAAAGATCTTCTAGGCAACCACGACCTATTCTCAATATGCTTAAAATTTCTTTTCTCTTTAACCCTTAAAAGAATAAAGGTTGCTGAAAAGCTGATTAATGCCAAAATAACAAAGAACATGATATGCGCTTCCCTATTATCTAATCCAAAATTTTCTAGCAAGTAAACAAAAGGTATGATGAATGTTCCCAGACTGAAGCCAATATTATTAACGAAGGCTAGTAGAGAAAAAGCTGACGTTCTCTTCAAGTCACCTGCCTTTTCAGACATTAATGCACCAGATGATGCTGTGAACGCTGACTCAGAAACCCCCTCAATAACTGCACCTAACATTAGTATGCTAGCGTCTGTTGTTAGAGCAAAAACTGCAATCGTTAAACTTGCAAGAACATTTCCTAAAATAAGAAATTTTTTTCTACCATACCTGTCAGCTAAAATTCCTAGAGGTATACTTGTTACAACCATTGATACGCCCATGACCATGATAACTGAACCCATAAACACGTCAGACAAACCCTGGATTGTAGTAAGAAAATATGATAAGTCAACATAGAATGTGCCGAAAGCAACAGCTGGCAGAAAGCTGGCCAAAATCAAGTACTTTGCCTCAACAGGTATGCCTTTAAAGTCCTCAAACATTTATCTTCTGCATTCTGAGTACGAAAATATTGATATTTAAATGGTAAGATTTTAAAATTTTATGGAAATTGTGTTCGATAAACTTATTAGTCTCCAAAAGATAGTGTGATTGCGTTAATGCAGATAGAGTCAGAAAATAGTGAAGGAAATATCGAGTACAAGCTTAAACTTATTGTTGATGATGAAGAAAGATTAAACGAGCTTGCCACACAATTAAACTATCGCCTAAACGAAGGTGGTGGTGAAGCATTCTATGAAGTTGGAGTCTCAGACGAAGGAGAACTTCTTGGTCTAACCCCGCAAGAGGCTGAAATTACCTTCAAAAATTTTGATAAAGTCTGTAAAAAAATTAATGCATCCTATAAATTGGTTAGAAAGGTTCAGGGAAAAAGAGGCCTAGTCTATGAACTTCTTGTCAGAAGGATTGCTGAAACATTACCTTTGAACCTTTCAATTGTACTATTAGGTAACGTGGACGCTGGAAAATCGACCCTAAAAAGCACTCTAGTCCACAATATATTGGACGACGGAAACGGTTTAGCGATGAGCAAAGTTGTAAGATATATTCATGAAATAAAAATGAGGCGGACGTCCGCAGTCAACACCCACATACTAGGATTTAACGAAAACGGTGAGGACGTTAACTCTAAGCTACTAAACTATAGTGAAAGCGAAATATATCTCAAATCTTCAAAAATAATTAACCTCATAGATTTAGCTGGGCACGAAAGATATATTCGAACAACATTAAAGGGTATAATGGGAAATCTACCCGACTACGCCATTCTAGTCGTCGCAGCAAACGCTGGAACCGTTGGAACCTTTAAAGAACACCTTGGCATATCTCTTGCACTAAAAATACCTGTAATAGTTTGTGTGACAAAAATAGATATTGCGCCAGAACCAAAACTAAAAGAAACATTAAACGATATAACAAGAATCCTAAAGTTGCCGGGAATAAATCAGATTCCAATGATAGTGAAAGGTGAAGATGATATTGTTGTTGCAGCAAGGCATATAAGGAGTGGAAGAATCGTTCCAATATTCCTAGTATCAAATACGAGGGGAGACGGCCTAAGGGAGCTTAAAACATTCCTAAACATAATACCTCCAAGAATTTCATGGAAAGATTATTCTGAAAAGCCTCTAAAATTCTATGTTGACGAAATCTTTAATGTGACGGGTGTTGGCACAGTAGTAAGTGGCCTAATAGAGGAGGGTACAGCCTCCGTAGAAGATGAAGTATTCATAGGCCCATTTGAGGATAGGGTTCCATTCAAGAAGGTGAAGATAAAGGGGATACAAATTAACAGGGTCTTCGTGAACAGAGCGTTCGCTGGACAGAGTGTAACATTCGCTATACCAGAAATAGATTTTGAAAATGTTAGACGAGGTTTGGTGATACTGGATAAGAAATCTTCACCTAAGCCGATAAAATCCTTTAAGGCAATAATAAAAATATTACATCATCCTACAACGATAAGGGTAGGATATTCTCCAGTAATACATGCGCATACAATAAGACAGACTGCTAAAATAATCCAGATGGGTAAAGAGCTTTTGAGAACAGGGGATGTGGCTGAAGCGACATTCGAGTTCCAGATAAGGCCAGAATATTTGGAGGAAAATGAAATCTTCATGTTTAGGGAGGGTCGGACAAGAGGTATTGGAAAAATAATAGAAACATACAGTTTGTAGGAAAAGCTTATCTTATAATAGTATATGATATTGTTAGAATGAGGCTAAATATTTCGGAAGAAAGTGTAATAAAAGCAAAGAGTGTTCTCGAAATATTATTTCCAAATAGGAAGACTCAGATTGCCGCAAAACTTTTACTCGATCACATGAGAGAAAATAATGGGGTCATAACAAAAAATGGCCTAAATGTTTTCGCTAGAAGGCTAGAAAACAAGGAAATATTGTACAATAACATGCCTTTCAAGTATAGTAAAAGAAACCTTTACGGAACAATAATAAAAAACCTTGTTAAACTGGGCTTTATCCAAAGAAATGCGCTAGTATGGGATGAACGCCTAAAAAGAACCCTAAAGGTCTACCAAATACAAATATTCGATATACCAAACAAGCCTCCAGCAGTAGGCTTCTGGAGACTAGCATACTACATATGCAGAAAGTGGAACGAAGAATTCTCCCACTTTCCCAAGGAGCAAAAATCATAAAAAAAGCTTATATCGTTAACTTTATTGCAATTCTTTACCTAAACAGTAAACTTTACCCCTAACCCTGCTATGAAAATTTTTGCAGGTAAAGCATACAAGGAAAGGCTTCTCAACCTTCTCTACAGGGCAAAAGACCTTCTCCTTTTTCATTGAAGCAAGAAGTTTTCCGCTAACAGCACCCTTCAGTTCCTCCTGAACTTCAGCGGGAACACGCAAGGCCTTCTCACTCTTGAGCACATCAACAACAATCTTATCCTCCAAGGACATTTTACCTCGCCTAACAAGGTTGGAGCACACATTTATAACCTATTCTAAAAAATATTATACTATCAGCTTATATGCAAATAATTTGAAACTTTATATCAGACAAGATTCAACCTAATATATGATGCCGTATGGTTAAAGAAGTTTTTAAAACAAACCGTGCACCAGCACCAATAGGCCCATATTCTCAAGCAGTAAAGGCTGGAAGCCTACTATTCATTTCAGGACAGGGTCCAATAGACCCTAAAACTGGGAAAAAGGTGGCTGGAGACATTAAAGAGCAGACTAGACAGGTTTTGGAGAACATAAAAGGAATACTTGAGGCAGCAGGGCTAACATTAGAAAACGTGGTTAAAGTGAACGTGTACTTGAAAAATATGAGCGATTTTCCGAAAATGAATGAAGTTTACAAAGAATATTTTAAAGAAAATCCTCCAGCAAGAACTACGGTTCAAGCCACCCCTCCAGGTGACATAGACGTTGAAATTGACGCTATAGCCTCCTACTAACATAATTTTCTAACAAATTAGCGCCTCTACTTAAGTTGACAATTGTCGAAGAAAGATATCATTAAATCCACTTAACAATCTATATAAAGCCTCCTCGATTAACAAAATTTAAATAAAACTTTCCACAATAGAGTCAAGAATGATATGCTAGGCGGATATATGGGAAAAATTTTGAGGGTCAACCTTTCCACTGGCAAAATATGGGAGCAGGAAGAGGATGAAGCTTTCCTAATAAAGTATGTCGGAGGATACGGTACAGCTGGAAGAATATTATATGATGAAGTGGAGCCATGGATTGAACCTTTTGACCCCGAAAACAGGCTCATCTTAACCACAGGCCCTGTAACAGGCACCGCTGCCCAAACAGCTGGACGGTTCACAGCTGTATTCAAATCACCTCTATCAGGATATTTTGGTGACTCAAGCTGCGGGGGATTCTGGGGTCCGGAGCTCAAATTTTCAGGATACGATATGATAGTCTTTACAGGCAGAGCTCCGAAGCCAGTTTTCTTGTACGTTGACGACGGAAAGGCGGAATTGAGAAACGCTTCACCCTATTGGGGTATGGATGCTAGAAATGTTGACAGGGCCATAAAAAGGGATTTAGGTGATAAAAAGGTTCAGGTTGCATGCATAGGTCCAGCGGGAGAAAACCTTGTAAGATATGCTGCTATAATGCATGATGAAGCAAACAGGGCTGCAGGGAGAATGGGTGGAGGAGCGGTGATGGGCTACAAGAACCTGAAGGCTGTAGCAGTAAGAGGCCACAAAAAGGTTCCAGTGGCAGACGAGGACAAGCTAATAGCTATAATGAAGGAGGTTACACAATTTTATGCAAAAGACGAAGGGGTCAAATCGTTTAGGGCTGGTGGCACACCAGGATACTTTGCTACAGGATGGCATATAGGCGACACTGGCGCATACAACTGGGCTAACGAGCACTGGAAAGAATTTGACCCAGAAACTCTTTCTTGGCCAGGAGGCTTCGAAAAGATCCTTGCAGGAAACAGGAGCTGCTACAACTGTGCCATAGCATGTAGGAGGGTTTCGAGGAAGGGTGAAGGAAAGTATGCGCTAGAAGAGGACAATGTTGAGGGACCAGAATATGAGACACAGACCATGGCTGGCTCCATATGTGGTATAACAGACATATACGCATTAAACAAGATAAACGACCTATGCAACCTCTACGGCCTAGACACAATATCAGCTGGCTCAACAATAGCCTTCGCAATGGAACTATACGAAAGGGGAATAATAGATAAGAACGATACAGACGGAATAGAATTAAGGTTTGGGAACGCTGACGCAGAAATAGAAATGCTAAAGAAAATCACATACAGAGAAGGTTTCGGAAACATATTAGCAGAGGGAACAAGGAGGGCGTCAAGAATGATAGGAAGAGGAGCAGAACGTTATGCAATACAGATAAAGGGTGTTGAGCTCGCAGCACATGATCCAAGGGCGTTCCAAGGAGGGGGACCACACTATGCTGCAACAATTTCTGGAGGAAGGCATACGGAGGGCATAACCGTAGTATGGGAACCTTTGGGAGTCCCGTATCCTGAAATAGGTATAACATCTCCGATAGACCCTAAAACCACTGAAGGCAAGGGTAGGCTGGCGAAGCTACTGGAAGACTGGTGGTGCTTCATAAACATTGGAGGATGGTGCCTCTTCTCTTCAGACGTGCTCAGATACTGTGGAAAAATGTCATATTATACAGAAACATTGACAGCCGTAACAGGAGTGCACTTCACAGTCCAGGACGCGATGATTGCGGGAGAAAGAGTCTTCAACCTAAGAAAAGCGTTCAACATGAGACACGGTTGTACCAGAGAAGAAGACACTCTACCAGAAAGGCTTCTCACTGAACCAAACAAGCGTGCAGGAGGAACGGTGGTAAAACTGGAACAGACACTCCCACAATATTACAGGGAAAGAGGATGGGATCCAGAAAAAAGTTTGCCAACAAAAGAAAAGCTCAGAGAACTAGGTTTAGAAGATATAGCAGAAGACCTATGGGGCGAATAGCCCTCCCCCACTATTTTATTGAAAGAAAAACTATCCCCAAAATCATTGTAACAGAACCTAAAAGCGGCTTCCAGGAAACCTTTTCAACCTTCTTCAAAGTCGCTGTTGTGAGAATGAATACGAAAAAAGGCTGTGTATAGATTAGGGGTGAAACCTCCAAAACCTTTCCAAGATTTAGTGCGTAGAAGCTTAAAAGCTGTCCTAGCGCCAAAAACACTCCACCCCTCCAAAAGAGTCTAAGATTATTCACGTTAACCATCCTTGTTAACTTTCCCTCTAATGAAAACACTATTGTGTACAATGATAGTGTAGCCACATAAGCCAATGTTGTCCCTAAGAGAGGCTGGCTAAGCATAATTAAAGCCTGCTTCCTTACAACGTCGTTCAAGCCTGTCACAAGGGAAGCCATAATCGGAAGCAATATCCACGAACCACTTTTAACAGTAAGGCTGTTTCCATGTGATCCAATTTCAATAAGTATTGACCCTACAACTATACATGCTACTCCCAACCAAAGACCCGTCCAAGGATTCTCCTGCAATATGATTACAGCAAGCATAGCGCTTATGATAGGAGATGAGGGTGTGATGGATGATGTTAGAACAGCACCAACCTTTTCAACACTCTTGTAGAAAAAGAGTCTTGAAAGGCCAGGGTTAAGAACACCAGCGAGAAGAAACATTATGACACCCCCCAAACTTATACGGCTGAAGTCTGTGGTAAAGATGGTGATTGGGGTTAAAATGATGAACCCGATTAAAGTTAAAATCAGGATGCATGGTTCATAGTCCGAATTCTCCAACCCTCTCCTCGCTTCAACGATCCCCGATGCCAGGAAAAAGGATGCGGCGAGCGCGATTACAAACTCTATCATATTCATGTAGGCTTAAAATTTAAGCGTATATAACGTTATATTCTAAAATCTTGCATTTTATTGTCCAACAATTTTTAGAAATGGAAAACTATTTTATTAGGAAAAGTGGTGTCTGGTGAGAGGGATTAAAGCTGGCATGAGTCAAAAGAATGTTTCAGCGAACAGGGTTCTGGCTATAACGACACTTTCTCATATGATGCAGCATATATTTGTAGGGATGTCCGTATTGTATCCCACGATAGTTAGCGAATTAAAATTAAGTTACACTGAATTCGGTCTAGCTATTGCTATTTCATCTATGATGGGTGGGCTGCTGCAACTTGCTCCAAGTGTGCTTAGTAGAAAATTTGCTAGACACGTTATTCTTGGTGTTGGCAACATTTTATTATCAATAGGAACTTTTCTCACAGGCGTGTCAAGGAACATTATTGACTTTCTTGTCTCAAGGACTGTGTCGAACATTGGGACTACACCCACCCATCCCATGGGTACAGCAATATTGTCAACGAAATTTGAACAAAGGAAAATTGGCTGGGCTCTAGGCATGTATTACGGTCTAGCCTATATAGGTAACATTATCGGTCCAATATTTATCACTTTACTGGCAATATTGTTCACTTGGAGGATTTCGCTTATAGTGTTCTCATTGCCTTCCCTGATTGTAGGGATAACAATATTCACATTTTTGAATGGTGACAGTAAAATTTCCACCAATAGTGCTGGATCTTCATTAAAGGTGGATGTTATTAAAATTTTGAAAACTGAAGGTGTTCTATCTATTCTGTTCGCTCAAGTTTTTATCGCTGCCGCAATAGATATTGTAATGATAACAACATACACTCCAATATATTTGGCTAAATGGATCAATTTAGATGAAGTTAACAGAAGTATATTTTATACGATCGAACTTGTTGGAGGCGTTTTAGGGCCTATACTATTGGGTAGAATTGGTGCAAAAAAAGGTTACATTAAGACCATAATCTTTTCCACAATATTTGCGGTAGCGAGCGTTTTCTTGTTAACAATGCATTCTTCTGCAACTATAGCACTTGGTGTACACTTGTTCTTCGTAGGCTTTTTCTGCTTCTCATTCACGTCACTAATACAGTCTTCTCTAGTAAATTTGACTGTAGGAGCTTCAAGGGATCTGGTTGTAGGCATATATTTTACCCTACTCTTTTCAATCGTCTCATTGTGGACTGCTGTAATAGGATACATTATTGACCACTACTCGTTTTTACATGCTCTTACTCTAATGGGCTTCCTTGGAACGATTGGTATAGCAATTTTTGTGGTGAAAATGAGGCGTTTTGTGGGTAAAATTTGATCATAGTGCATGACCCAATTTTTTGTAAAATGGGGGAAAAATTATAAAACGCTTTCGTTAAAGTATAATGGTATAGTTGGGTAAATGTAGAATATGTAATAGAGTTTCAGAAACAATTTCAAAAGAGATAGGATTGTGTATTGACTGTATACGGAATAAGCCTGAACAAGCTGTACACTTTTCACAAAATGTTCATGCAAAAAGCCGTATGCTTTTCGGTCTCCCACCTGCCGTGCCAAAGGATAGGGATGGTATACCATGTGCCCTGTGCGCAAATAACTGTAAAATTGCAGAAGGAAGGACTGGATACTGTGGTCTAGTAGAAAATGTTGGTGGTCGATTAATAAGATATGGTGGAACAGCATCAAAAGGTGTACTAGAATGGTACTATGACCCCTTGCCAACAAATTGTGTGGCAGAATGGTTCTGTCCAGGGTGTACAGGATTAGGTTTCCCAAAATATGCTAACATGCCAAGGGCGGAAGTTGGGTACAAAAATCTTGCCATATTCTATGGTGCATGCTCCCTCGATTGTCTATACTGTCAAAATTGGCATTATAGAAGGCTTGCATCAAAAAGACAGCCTATAGTAAGCGCGGAAGAGCTTGCTTCAAAAGTTGATGAAAAGGTTTCATGCATATGCTATTTTGGAGGAGACCCTTCCCCTCAAATGTTACATGCAATAAGAGTAAGTGAAATAGCACTACAAAAATCGATTGAAGGAGGAAAGATTCTTAGGATATGTTGGGAAACTAATGGGTATATGAATAGAGAACTTGCTAAAAAGGCTGCTGAACTTTCATTAAAAAGTGGTGGGATAATAAAATTTGACATAAAAGCATGGAATCCAACACTACACAATGTCTTATGTGGCGTCACAAATGAACCTACACTAGAAAACTTTAAACAAATTTTCCAAAAATATTATAGTCTCCGTCCAGAAGTACCGCTATTGACTGCTAGCACACTACTTGTGCCAGGATATGTTGACACACTTGAAGTTGAACAAATTTCAAAATTTATTGCAGAATTGGACCCAAATATCCCATACACTCTACTAGCCTTCTATCCACAATACATGCTTTATGACCTTCCAACAACAAGAAGCAAGCATGCATACGAATGCTACAATACGGCTAAAAGGTACTTGAAAAACGTCAGAATAGGCAACATACACCTCCTATCCTAAGCCAATATATAATGGGATGTTGCATCAAAAAAGAGGTAGGGTGGGGTGCTAAAGCACCCTCTTCACTTCAATAACAGGGTCAACAGGCGGCGCTCCTAAAGCTTTCTTGATAACTTCTTTCACAACCTCAACATTCGGCGCTTCCCAATCACATATTCCCATACCATTTTCGTCCACAAAAGTTCCATTGAACTTCACATCAGGATAATCCATTAGCACCTTATGAAATTTTTTAACGATCTCATCCAACTCCTTTTTACTTAACTTAGGAAGTCTACCCTTTTCAGTGAAGTGGAAGACCAGAATTTTAGCCATACAGCTCAATTCTATTATATTAGAACCTAGATTTAAACCTATCTAGCGTTCAGTAAAATTTATATAAACAATAACCTTTGACCCCTTACACCTTCTCGGGTTCTTGGCTCGTCCGATGAAGAGTTCGGTTATCGAACTCCTCATCGGAAAAATTTCCTTCTAGAAATAGTCTCCTCAAAACTTCTAGAGAACCGCTTTTCGGCATAACAATTGTCCCCTCAACTCTATCGCCATATTCTTCGCATTCTCCAACCAGATAAAGTAGGCCAACTAAAGCGGCTGTGACGGCGTCGAGCTCATCGTGGCTCATTCTACTAAAGTCCCCTTTAATTCCAACATTCTTAAGTCCAGTCCTCAAACCTTCTAAACTTTCCCCCTTCCTAGGAAGTCCCCATATATCTTGAGCTCCACCAGGATAAACTTCAATAACCCTGAAACCCCACTGTTCAAGCACCCTCTTCAAATTCATCCCGCGCTCCGTAAGCTTCCTCATAGGACCTAGCGTAAGTGGAAAAAACTTTATCTTTCTACGCAAAAGTTCCCTATCACATTCCCTCAAGTGCGGGCCATTCCTATCCTCCAAACCTTCCCTACCCTTTGGCAGTGAAAGAGGTGCATCGATTGCAACAAGTTCAGCTTTAAAAAGTCTAATTTTATCCAAAATTTCTTCATCAGAATACAAGATAACTGTCTCAATAGTATCGCCTTCTATAAAGCACATGCCACTACCCTTTCTAATCGAGCCACTTAAATCCAAGCCAACTACTTTCATAAAAGTTCCTCTTCCACTACCATTACAGACAAGTTCAAGCTTTTAACCATTAAAATATAACTATAATATTTCACCTAAAAGGAATTTATTTTACATCAAACTCGACAAGAATGCCTACGGTTTTTAACTATGGGATGAATTGTCGATAGGCTTAAATATATCTTCCTTAAAATTTTATGTTGAGCGAATCCGCTCAAATGTGGTCTGATGCCGAAGGCTCGAGTAAGGCTCTGGACCGAATTGGGGTGGAGGGGGGTTCGAGCGTAGGGGTTGAATCCTCGTATGGGGACAATAGAATATAGGCTGCCTCAGTCGAGGCAGCGTTAACTGGGTGGTGGCACACCCATTGCAGACAGTCCCCAAGCAATGATGGGGTGAACGCTGACACGCATGTGCCCTAGCGCCTTGAAGGGACTGTGTGCAAAAATCTCCCGACTTCAGCCGTGGAGAATGTCAACGCAGCCTTCTCCTATGTTTAAAGTTTAAATATAATTGTATGAAATAAATGGATATGCCTAGGGATAAG
>Ga0078972_1016833_pt1 | contig 10685 bp, 12 predicted proteins | sample YelNatPaOPGAMG01_FD_67568 | JGI IMG/M metagenome (GOLD analysis project Ga0078972, IMG submission 67568) | Hot spring thermophilic microbial communities from Obsidian Pool, Yellowstone National Park, USA - OP-RAMG-01 (SPADES assembly) (version 2) | ecosystem: Environmental > Aquatic > Thermal...
CCTATATCTTCTGATTCTCCCAACTTTTTTGCTCATCTTTGTCTTTAGCTATGGGCCGATCTTCATGGGCATTTACTATTCTTTCTGCCGTTATGACGGCATGCACGCCTTCTGGATCGGCCTGGAGAACTACCGGCGCATTTTCCAGGATCCCGCCTTGGTCCAATCTTACAAGAACATCGCCATCATCTTGCCCTTCTCACTGACCGTAGGGACCGTGATGCCCCTCTTCGTGGCCTATCTGATCTATCGTCTGAAAAGCCCCAACCTGCGCTATTGGTTCCGCGTGCTGTATACTATCCCCATGGTTGTACCCGGCATTGTGAACCTGCTCATTTGGATCTTTATGTACACGCCTAGTGGGGGCATCAACACCATTCTTACCCTGCTGGGGCTTGAGAAATGGACGCTTACTCCTTCCGGCCCGCGTTCCTGGCTAGGAGACCAAAAAACGGCCCTGGGAGCGGTCCTGTTTGTGGGCTTTCCTTGGGTCAGCCCCATGACCATGCTTATCTTTCTAGCCGGACTGGAGGGCATCTCCACCGAGATGGTAGAGGCTGCACGGGTGGATGGCGCCACGGGCTGGCGCATGTTCTGGAACATTGAATTACCGATGATCTTTGGCCAATTGCGCTTTGTCATTGTCACCGGCACCATAGGCGTCATGCAGGGCTTCCAATCCATCCTGGTGTTGACGCGAGGAGGCCCGGGATACGCCACGATGGTTCCCGCAATGCGGATGTATGACGTGGTAATGCCCTATGGTAGTTCCCAGGCAGCCCCGCAGATGGGCTTTGGATCGGCAATCGGCGTATTCATTTTCTTGGTCATCATGCTCATCACTATCTTGAACTTCCGCGTCTTACGCGGTTCCAGGGTGGAGACGGAGGTCTGAGATCCATGAGAAGGGCTCAGTTCTGGCAGAATCTTCTCTTTGTGACCATTCTCACGGTTATATTCCTGATTTCCATGATTCCCGTGGCGGTGATGTTCATTCGCTCCTGGAAAACCCTTCCCCAGGTAGGTCGCTCTCAGATCTTTCCTACTTTGCCCTTGCATTATGGAAATTACATCATGGCCTGGCAATTGGTGAGCAAATACCTACTCAACACGGTGCTCATCGTACTCACTACCCTGTTAGGAGTACTTCTCCTCTCATCCGTCACGGCTTATGTCTTCGCTCGCTACGACTTCCCGGGCAAGAATTTCCTCTTTTCCTTGATCCTCGCCCTGATGATGATCCCTGGGGTGATCGCCTTCGTGCCTTTGATCGTCTTGGTGCTCAAACATTTCAAACTCAGCAACAATTGGTTTGGGTTGTTCTTCCCCTATTGGGCCGGTGGACAGGTCCTGGCCATCTACATTCTACGAGTCTTTTTTGAGTCCCTGCCCGAAGAGATGTATGAGGCCGCGCGCATTGATGGGGCCAGCCACTTTGGGCTTTACTGGCGCATCACCATTCCGCTCTCCGGCTCCATCATCAGCGTCATTGCTATCAACAACATCATCGGCACCTGGAACGACTACGTCTGGCCGATGATCGTCTTGGCGCAGGAAAAGAAGCGTACGATCGCTGTGGGCCTCACCTTCCTCCGCGATACGCGGCACCCCGAGCCCGGCGTGGAGATGGCCGCCTACGTCATCGCCTCTGTCCCCATGTTCATCCTTTTCCTAGCCACCATGAGGACCTTTGTGCGTGGCATGCAGGCCGGGGCGATCAAGATGTGATGCGGTATAGAGCAGCGAGCTTTCTCGCCTTTCTCATATTATTTGCTCTCTTGACCCTCTCCCTGATACCGTTAGCCATCATGGTCGTACGCTCTTTTAAGGAGCTCTACCAAGTGGTAGAGTCTCCCATCTTCCTGACCTTGCCCCTCCACTGGGAGAACTATGCTAAAGCTTGGGAGTTGGTCCGACAGTTCATCCTGAACACCATTGGGCTGGCCATAGCTACTGTGGTGGGTACCCTGTTCTTCTCCTCGCTGACGGCTTACGTCTTTGCCCGTTACGCGTTCCCGGGCAAAGACGCCCTCTTTTCCGTGCTCATCGCCCTGCTCATGATACCCCAGGTCATCGGGTTCGTGCCCTCCATCGCCTTTGTGCTCAAGACGCTGCGCTTGAACAATAACTGGCTCGGCGTGCTTTTTCCCTATTGGGCCAGTGGACAGGCTCTTGCTATCTATCTGTTGCGCTCGTTCTTTGAGCGCCTGCCTGAGGAGATATACGAATCAGCTCGCCTTGACGGCGCCGGGCATCTTGCGCTCTACTGCTCGCTGACGCTGCCCCTATCCGGCTCCATCTTGAGCGTCATCGCCATCCTCAACGTCATTAACGCCTGGAACGATTATGTCTGGCCCTCTATCGTCCTGGCAGATCCGCGCAAAACCACCATCGCTGTGGGCCTTGTCTTCCTGAGAGATGCTGCCAACCCGCAGCCGGGTGTGGAGATGGCCGCCTATGTGATCGCTTCCATCCCTATGTTTATCCTTTTCCTGGCCACGATGAAGACCTTCGTGCGAGGCATCCAAAGCGGGGCGATCAAAGCCTAAGCGTAACGATAATAGCACCTGCAATAAAAACGCAGCGTTTGCCCCGATTCTCCCCATCAAATTTAGCCCGGCAAACGCTGCGCCCAAATAGACGACTTGATTTATGTCAACTTATATGGCGATCGGCTAGATCTCAACAGGTCCCGCCAACATCTTTCCCAACAGGTTAACTGCTCCCTGGACATCGCCATAGTCCACCATCTCTGACGGAGTATGAACATAACGGCAAGGAATGGAAAGACATCCTGCCGGAATACCTCCCCGAGTGCGCTGTATGGCCGCGGTATCGGTTCCCCCCGCCTCAAGCACTTCCAACTGATATTTGATACCCAGCTCTTGTGCCGTCCTGATCATCCAATTCTTGACGCCGGGATGAACCAATACAGCCGAGTCCATGACCTTGATAGCCGGCCCGCTGCCAAGCTCTACAGACATGGGATGCGCTTCCGGCGTATCCCCCGTTTTGGTCACATCAACGGCGATGCCCACCTCGGGCTCGACCCCAAAGGCCGAGACCCACGCCCCCCTAAGCCCTACTTCCTCTTGCACGGTGAAGACAAAATAAACATCGTTAGGTGTCGTTTTTAGGTCAAGCAAGGTTTGTACAACCACAGCACAACCGATGCGATCGTCCATCGCCTTGGCCACCAAGCGCTGTCCCATATCCACGAAAGGACGATCAAAGCTTGCCACGTCCCCCACGCCAACCGGTGGTTGACTCCCGGGAACAGCGCCAACATCTAGAAAGAGCTCCTCCAACGTGGGCCTCTCTGCGGAAGGTTGCAGCCATTTCTCCCAACCGATCACTCCGATGGCGCCATTCGCAAAGCGCACGCGGCCGCCTATTGTGGCTATCGGAAAGACGCCCCCCACAGTCCCAAAACGCAAAAAGCCTTTCTTATCCACGTACGTAACGATCAGGCCGATCTCATCCATATGAGCAGCGACCATAATGCGCTTGCCCCCGCCCTCGCCCTTTCTAAGAGCGATGAGATTGCCCAGGTTGTCGGTGCGCATCTCATCCACATGGCCACGGATCAAGTCCGCAATCAAATCGCGCACCTGTGTCTCATGGCCCGAAGGACCATAAGCCTCAACTAACTTCTTGATGAGCTCTTTCACGACTCCAGCCCCCTTTCCAAAGTATGCAGCGCCTCGCACATGAGCCGCACGGTATAGTCCAAGTCCACCAGGCTTAACAAGCTCACCGGCGCATGGATATAGCGCACTGGGACCGATACCGCTGCCGAGGGAATACCCTCCCGCGTGAGATGGATGGCACCGGCATCGGTGCCCCCAACCGCTCCGCGTTTAAACTGATAGGGAATGCCCAGCTGCTGCGCAGTGTCAACCAACAGCTTAACCAAACGCCTATCGGCGATGAAACTGCGATCCATAAGGGTGATCACAGGCCCCTTGCCTACTTCTGTTACTGGGCTCAAATCCTTCTTCTTGGGCAAATCATCACAGACGGTACCCTCAAGGACAAAAGCAATCTCAGGGTTGACCGCATAAGCAGCGACTCTGGCTCCGCGCAGGCCAGCTTCCTCTTGAGCGGTAAAGGTCGCGTAGAGATCAAAGGCATACTCTTCCTTGAGCAACTCGATTAGCACTGCACAGCCCGCACGGTCGTCAAAAGCTTTGCCCTTCACCGTACGCAAGCCACCCTCGTCCAATATCTCAAAGGTGGTGCGAAAGGTGACATAGTCACCGGGTTTAACCAACTTCTCAGCCCCGCTTTTGCTCGTAGCTCCAATGTCAATGGCCAGTTTGCTGACATCTGCTACGCGCTCACGTTCCGCCTTCGGTATGAGATGGATGGGACGGTAGCCGATGACTCCAGGCACAGCTTCTTGCCCGACCAGCACTTGTTTGGAGAGCAGGATCCGATCATCAATGCCCCCCACCTTGCCAAAACGCAAGGTTCCATCGCTGTTTATCCCCGTGATCACGAAGCCAATTTCATCCATATGCGCCGCGACCATGACTTTACGCGGGCTCCCTGGTTGAGCTTGGCGGCGCGCCTTCCGCAAACAGATGAGATTCCCCAGGGCATCAACGCGGTGTTCATCTATGTAGCCTCTAACAGCACTAAGAATAGCGTCTCGTACGGCCGCTTCATTCCCTGAGACACCGCGAGCCTCAGATAGCTCTTTAAGCAACACGTCACGTTCTCCTTCTTCTAAAGCCCTAGCCTGATAGCGAAATCCTCACTCAACGTAGAGATAAACAACGTCATGAGCCGAGCTGTGCGTTGGATATCCCTTGTGCAAACGGTCTCTACCGATGTATGCATATAACGTAAAGGGATGCTGAGAAGCGCAGTAGGGATTCCCTCTCGCGCGACCTGAATGGCCCAGGCATCGGTACCCGAGGGTCCGGGAAGGATCTCTACCTGGTGCGGCAATTCGTTATCTTTGGCCAAAGCTACCAACCGCTCGTGCATCAAGGGGTGAACATTGGGGCCCTTGGCGATTGCTGGACCACCATCCATGGCGATCGCCTCAGTCTCACTAACCCCTTGTTGCATGCCAAAACCCACATCCACAGCGATAGCGATGTCGGGCGCGACCCCATAAGCGCTCGTGATCGCCCCGCGCAATCCCACTTCTTCTTGACTGGTGGCCACAACGAAAACATCCCATTCGTGGCGCACAGAACTCAGCGCCTCCATAGTAAGAGCCAACGAGGCCACGCCGACACGGTCATCAAACGCCTTGCCCGAAACATAACCCTCTGCCAACTCCAGGAAATCCCTTCGCAGGGTAATGAGATCACCCACCTGTACGAGAGTTTTAACTTGCTCAGCGGACAAGCCAACGTCAATGAAAAGATTCTCAAGAGGCACCGGCTTCTCATCCTCGCCAGGCCCCAGGACATGAGGCGGCCGGCTGCCGACAATGCCGAGCAGCGGTCGCTTTCCGTGGACGATGACCTCTTGCCCCAGAATCGTCCGTATATCCACGCCTCCGACACGGGTAAAGCGAATGAAACCTTCTTCAAGGCCGGTAACCATCAGGCCGATCTCATCCATGTGAGCAGCCAGCATAATAGATCGGCTTGGTGCTCCCCCAACCGGAGCACCCTTCTTGAAGGCTATCAGATTCCCCAGAGCATCGGTACGCAAGGAATCGCAGTAAGGCGCAAACGCCTTCCGCGCCACATCACGCACTTGATCCTCATAGCCCGAGACACCGCTCGCTTGGGATAACTCGCGCAAGAGCTGAATGATCTCCATCATTTTCCTCTCTTTAGAAGGATGATGTGGCCAACACCTCCTAACTGATACGACGAACAAGCTTGACATCGGCCCTATTCCTCACCGAGCTATGAGCCGTGTTCGTAGGAGACGCGGTGGGGGTACTGGCCTGTGTAAACACCACGTCGGGCGTCCCACTCACTCTGGTTTCGCCAATTGGACGCGGTGTTATCGTGGGATATAAGGTCGGCGACGGCCTGGCAGATGTCGGTTCGCCTGAGAAAACCGAAGGTGGCGGCGTCGTTGCGGGTTCCAAGTACCGAGCCCGTAAATAAAGACCTAGCCCTCCCAGGGCATAAAGCAAGGCAATGATCAAACCGAAAGCTATGCGAGCTAATAGCTTGGCCCGCTCTCGGTCAGGTAGCTCCCAAAACTGACGCCACCAATCAGCCATACTTTTTCGCCCACCCTTTGGTGACCACACAAAACCCGAGGGAATGCTCTTAGCATTTCCTCGGGTCATCTCCTTACAAGCTATTTCGGGCTACAACGCGTCTACTAGAGTGTATCAATTGTCGTCCTAAGGATCTCCCTTACCGCAAACAGGTAATTGAGGCTGGATAGAGAAGCCACCCTGTCAGCGTCGAGCGCATCTTGGTCCCAAGCATGAACTTGTCCCGGCCAGCCGGATCCTTTATCCAGGCGTTCCGAGAGAATGCGAATCTGCGTCTCGATAAGGTGAAGATACCGCTGCAAATAGATTCTCCTGGCACGCACAGACATGCGCTCTAAATCGCCCCCTTTTAACGAGGCGGCAACCAAATACGCCCCAAGGTTAAAGCCCTTAGCTGACTTTGCCATGCGTGTGCCCCACATTCCCGATTTTGAAACATACTAACACGCTCGTCAAGAACTGTCAACTCACCCGATTTATGAAGCCCCATGAAATCAAAGATCACGATGAACAAAAAAACTCCCAGATGCCTAAAAACATCCCAACTGGCAAGGCCTAACCCTCAGCCCCATCGCCTCAACGATGTTGGCCATGCCTAAGCGAGGATACTTGAATCTTTCCGCTATCGCCCAAACGTCCTGGCAGGCAATGCGTCCATCGACCACTTTGGCTTTGATGGCTCGCTCAATATCCTCTGGTATATGGACAGCCTTAAGCACAATCTTGCTTTTGCCCTCTGCCTTGGGGCCGTAACCGAAAAGCCCAAGCTGGCAACGATAGATGCGCACGTCGGTTTCCTCTGTCACCAGGCGACCAAGCTCCTGAGGAGAGATCCCCAGCCGAGCCGCAATAGCATGAGCGTCCGCACAAGCTAGCTCTCCAGCTACCGCTTCTCGCTGAATGGCCTCCAAGATTGCCTCGCGCATGTAACCTCCTGGATCTAGGAATAAGTGTATTCTATACTCGGTTTCCGAAGGAGGCAAACGGCTTGACACGTCTCACCCTCGTCACGTAAAATGTTCGTGATGTTCGGGCAGAGAGAAGAGCATGCGGCGAATTGCTGTGTTAACCAGCGGCGGTGATGCTCCTGGCATGAATGCGGCCATCAGGGCAGTAGTGCGGACGGGCCTAGATGCGGGCTTGGATGTATTGGGTGTGCGTAACGGCTACGCGGGGCTCATTCGGGGAGAGATCAATTACCTTTCCCGACGCGACGTGGGCGGCATCATGCAATTGGGAGGCACCTTCTTAGGTAGCGCACGTTGCGAAGAGTTCCTGACCCTTGAGGGGCGTCAGGCTGCTCTGAATGCCTTGACGAGCCGGGGCATTGAGGCGCTCATCGTCATCGGTGGAAACGGTTCCCAGGCCGGCTCTCATGCCTTGTGGAAGATGGGTTTCCCCGTAGTCGGGGTCGCCTCAACTATCGACAATGACCTGGTAGGCTCAGATGTAACCATCGGCGTGGATACGGCGATCAACGTCGCCTTGGAAGCTATTGACCGCTTGAAAGTCACCGCAGCTTCCCATCGGCGAGCCTTCTTAGTGGAAGTGATGGGGCGCAAGTGTGGCTATGTGGCTTTGATGGCCGCCATCGCTGGTGGCGCTGAAGTCGTCGTCATCCCTGAGCGCGAGATTCCTCCTGCCGAAGTGGCTCAGGAATTGCGTGCCGCCTACGAGCGGGGCAAAAACCACGCTCTTGTGGTGGTAGCTGAGGGGGCACAAAACAATGCCCAGCGGCTGATCAAGCATTTTGAAGAGAACCAAGAGGCTACCGGATTTACCTTGCGAGCCACAATCTTGGGCCATGTGCAACGAGGCGCTCATCCTACTGCCGCCGACCGCCTGCTGGCAACGCGGCTAGGGGAAGGCGCCGTGCGTGCCCTGCTCCGAGGTGAACGGGGCGTGCTTACCGGAATACGCGGGGACCACGTTGTGACGACCCCACTGGATGAGATCGTCGGCCGGCGGAAAGAGCTTGATCTAGGCCTCTTTGAATTAGCCCGCATCATGGCTCAGTAAAAAGTTTTAAGGAGCATCGTGAAGATCAAGCACGCTGTCATGATCGGCTTACTAGGTCGCCAAAGCGACCGTTTTCACACGTACACTGAGGCCAGGAGCTTGGCCGAACGCCTGGAGATGCTTCGGGAGATCCCCGGATGTCAGGGGATCGAAGTGGTCTATCCCGCTGAGTTTCGTGATGTAGAAGAGGGGCGGCGGCTTATTTTGGCCTCAGGGTGGCCGGTCTCGGCTGTGAACCTGAATGTCAAAGGAGATCCCAAATGGCGCAATGGCTCCTTCACCTCCTCGGATCCGGCTATCCGCGCCGATGCTGTGCGTGAGCTCAAGTTCTGCATGGACCTTGCCGCCGATCTAGGTACCGATCTAGTGACGTGTTGTCCCCTGATGGACGGCCATAACTATTCCTTTCAAGCGGATTATGTGCAACAATGGCATTGGTTGGTGGAAGGGATTCGTGAGGCTGCTCGTCACCGCCCCGATATACGCATTAGCCTAGAGTACAAGCGGACCGAGGCGCGCAATTTCTGTGTGCTCGGCGATATGGGACGCGCGTTGTACCTCTGTAATCAGGTGGGCCTGGGTAATGTGGGCATCACGTTCGACCTAGGCCATGCCCTTATCGCTCATGAATCCCCTGCGGCCATGGCGGCTCTCGCCGCCGATGCAGGTAAATTGTTCTACGTGCATTTCAACGACAACGGCCGCGACTGGGATTGGGATATGATCCCCGGTGCAGTACACGTTTGGGATGTGCTTGAGACCCTCTATTACCTCCAGCACTTTGATTGGCAAGGTTGGTTTAGTTACGACGTCCTGACGCGTAGCGGTGACGACGTTTTAGGCGTGCAGGCCGCTACAATGCGGGTCATGGCCGCTGCCGAGAAGCTCTTAGCCAAGATTGGCCATGCACGTATCGCCGAGTTCATCGCCCAAGGAGCTCCCCACGAGAGCCTGCCTTCTCTATGGGAGGCTCTCCTGTGAGATGACCGAAGAAGCTCGGCAAGTGCATATCTATACCGATGGCGCATGTGACCCCAACCCTGGTCCGGGTGGATGGGGAGCTGTGCTCGTCTACGGACCACAGACTAAGGAGATCAGCGGAGCCGAGCCTCATACAACCAACAACCGCATGGAGCTCACCGCAGCCATCGAGGCCTTACGTCTCTTGAAGCGTCCTTGTAACGTCGTCCTACATACAGACTCCCAATATCTTCGCCGAGGGATAACGGAATGGCTGCCCGCCTGGCAGGCCAAGGGTTGGCGTAAAGCCGACGGCAAACCGGTTGAGAACGTGGAACTCTGGCAAGAGCTATTACGCCAGGCACAGCGCCATCACATCACATGGGAATGGATCAGGGGACATCGGGGTGACCCCCTCAATGAGCGCGCCGACCGGTTGGCTAAAAATGCGCGGGCCACACTCCCTTTGGAGACCCGTATCAAACGACCCAAAGGCCACGGAAGTCGCGCAGATTAAGGCAAATGAGACTTGAGGATAGAGAAACAGATGGCCAACCTCATCACGATGGTACGCTTCCCTCTCCTCATCTTTGTCGTTCTTGTGCTCTACAGTAGCGAACCTCAAACCCAGTTCGCGGCCGTCCCCTTGATGGGGTTGCTTATAGCTTTGGACACTGTTGATGGTGTCGTCGCCCGCCGCCGGAAAGAGGTCTCGGCCATTGGAAGCGTGCTGGATATCATGGCCGACCGCGCAGTAGAGCTGGTGATGTGGATCTGCTACGCTGATCTGCGCCTTGTGCCCGTTGCCATCCCCATCATCTACGTCCTGCGTGGGACAATAGTGGACTCCTTGCGTAGTTTCCGTGTGGGGGCCGGGCAAGCTCCCTTCTCGGCCATGCGTAGCAAGATCGGCATCTGGCTCGTGAAGAGCCCTTTCATGCGCACCTCGTATGGAGCAAGCAAATTCGTTTCATTTACCGGTCTAGCCCTCTCTCGCGCATTGGGCACGTATGCCGCAAAGGGTGTGATTGCCCACGATACGGCTCGCCTTAGCCTTCGGATCTTTAACATGACCAGCTGGATCTCCGTAGCCCTTTGTTTGGCGCGAGGGATACCGGTCGTTGTGGAGGCACTGTCGTGGCCAAATGAGCCTAAAAGCTCTTCAGAGAATGCCTCCCCTCAGAGCTAATGTAACGCGATGAAAGCACAACAAATCCTTGGCAGCCCCCCCTTTATCATATTGGGTATGGTTATCGCCCGGCTGACCCCCAAGCGCTTCGGATATTGGCTGGCACGTCGTATAGCGCGGGACATGGCCCGAAGACGCAACCACCTGTTCAGGACGTTGAGGGGCAACCTAAGACATGTTGTAGGCCCCCAAGTAAGCGAAAAAGCCCTCGATGAACTGGCCGAGAACGCTATCTTCCACGCTGGTTGCACCTACTTTGACATGTTCCTCACAAGCCGCCAAGACCTTATACAGGGGCGAGTCAATGTGCGCGTG
>Ga0078972_1016835_pt1 | contig 10682 bp, 10 predicted proteins | sample YelNatPaOPGAMG01_FD_67568 | JGI IMG/M metagenome (GOLD analysis project Ga0078972, IMG submission 67568) | Hot spring thermophilic microbial communities from Obsidian Pool, Yellowstone National Park, USA - OP-RAMG-01 (SPADES assembly) (version 2) | ecosystem: Environmental > Aquatic > Thermal...
GCCCGAAGGACTGGTGTCGGCCGGCGATCTGGCGGGTTGAGGGCCATGGCGGACTGGGAGACGGGGGATTCGCGCAAGGAAGAATACGTGCACCGGATGTTTTCCTCCATCGCCGGACGCTACGATTTCCTGAACACCGTGATGAGCCTGAACCGGGACCGCTCGTGGCGTCGTTTCGCCGTGGCGCAGATGGCGCTGGCGCCCGGGGACCGGGTTCTGGACGTGGCCTGCGGCACGGCCATGTTGAGCCGGGAGTTGGCCCTGGCCGTGGGGCCGGGGGGGCAGGTGGTGGGGGTCGACTTTTGTGCCCCCATGCTGGCGGTGGGCCGGCGCAACCTGGCCCGTTGGGGTCTGGAGGACGTGGTGAGCCTGGTGGAAGGCGACGCACAAAGGCTGCCCTTCGCCGACGGCGCTTTCGCCGGAGCCGTCAGCGGGTTCGCCCTGCGCAACGTGCCCGACATAAAGCGGGTGCTGGCGGAAATGGGGCGGGTCGTGCGCCCCGGGGGGCGGGTGGTCACCCTGGAGTTTGCCAAGCCCCGGGCGCCGGTTTTCAAGGAACTCTACAACTTCTACTTCGACCGCGTGGTTCCGCTGGTGGGACGGCTCGTTTCCGGGGCCGACGGTCCCTACCGCTATCTGCCCCGGTCCTTGAAGGCCTTCCCCCACCAGCGCGAGATCGCCGGCATGTTTGCGGCGGTCGGACTGGCGGATGTCCGGTACTTTGAACTCATGGGCGCGACCGTGGCCGTGCACGTCGGTACCGTAGCCGAAAAGCTGGACTGATGGGGGAGACTTCGGTGGCCTACCGGGACCTGCGGGAGTTTGTAAATAAACTGGAAGCGGCCGGCCAGTTGAGAAGGATCACGGCCGAGGTGGACCCTTACCTGGAAATAGCCGAGATCAGCGACCGGGTGGTGAAGTCCGGCGGACCGGCCCTGCTCTTCGAAAACGTGCGGGGATACGCTGTCCCCGTTTTGACCAACACTTTCGGCTCCATGGAGCGCATGCTCCTGGCTCTGGAAAGGAACAGCCTGGACGAACTGGGCGAGGAAGTGGTGTCCCTCATCCAGCCCGGGGAAATGCCGTCCGGGCTTTGGGACAAATTGCGGGCCCTGCCCAAACTGGCCCGCCTGGCCTCCTGTCTGCCCCGCTCCGTGCGGGGCGGCCCCTGTCAGGAGGTGGTGGAACGCGAGCGCCCCTCGCTGGACGGTCTGCCCATACTGACCACCTGGCCGGGCGACGCCGGTCCCTTCGTCACCCTGCCCCTGGTCTTCACCAGGAATCCGGAAACCGGACAGCGCAACGTGGGCATGTACCGCATGCAGGTCTACGATTCCCGTACCCTGGGACTGCACTGGCACGTGCACCACGACGGGGCCGCCAATTTCCGGAAGGCGCGGGCCGGGGGTGGCCGCATGCCGGTGGCGGTGGCCGTCGGGGCCGATCCGGCCACGGTCTTCGCCGCGACCCTGCCCCTGCCCCCGGACGTGGACGAGATGCTGGCGGCCGGTCTCATCCGCCAGGAGGCGGTGGATATGACCCGTTGCGTAACCTGCGACCTGGAGGTTCCGGCCAACGCCGAGATCGTCCTGGAGGGCTGGGTGGACCCGGAGGAGACCAGGACCGAGGGGCCTTTCGGCGATCACAACGGCTATTACTCGCCGCCCGACGAATATCCGGTCTTCCACCTGGAGTGTGTCACCCGCCGGAAGAAGCCGGTTTACATGGCCACGGTGGTGGGACGGCCGCCCATGGAGGACGCCTTCCTGGGCAAGGCCATCGAGCGCCTTTTCCTGCCGCTGGTCAGGCTGTTCCTGCCGGAGGTCGTCGACATCAACATGCCCGCCGAAGGTGTCGTCCACAACCTGGTGCTGGTCTCCATCCGCAAGGAATACCCCGGCCAGGCCCGCAAGGTCATGTACGGCCTGTGGGGGATGCCCCAGATGGCGCTGGCCAAGACCATCGTGGTGGTGGATGAGGACGTGGACGTCCAGAACCTGTCGGAGACCGCCTGGCGGGTGCTCGGCAACATCGACGCCCGCCGCGACCTGGTGGTGGTCGACGGTCCGGTGGACGCCCTGGACCACGCCGCCGGGCTGCCCCACTTCGGCGCCAAGCTCGGCGTGGACGCGACCCGCAAAACGCCCGGCGAGGGCTACACCCGGTCATGGCCGGAAACCGTGGCCATGAGCCGGGCGGTGATGGAGCTGGTGGACAGGAAGTGGCCCACCTATGGTATTTAGGAAACTGAAGATTTTTTTGGAAATGATCCGGTTTGAGCATACCGTCTTCGCCCTGCCCTTCGCCTACGTGGGGGCGCTGCTGGTCCACCGGGCGGTGCCTGCGCTGTCCGACCTGGGGTGGCTGACCCTGGCCATGGTGGGGGCGCGCACGGCGGCCATGTCCCTGAACCGGATCATCGACCGGGACATCGACGCCAAAAACCCGCGCACCAGCGGGAGGGCCCTGCCGCGCGGGCTCCTGTCGGTGGCCGAGGTATACGTTTACGCCCTTGTGTCCCTGGCCCTTCTGGCCTGGTCCGCCTACCACCTGAGCCGGCTGGCCTTCCAACTGTTTCCGGTGGCGGTGGCGGTGCTGTACTTCTATTCCTATGTGAAGCGCTTTTCGTGGCTGTCCCACCTGGTGTTGGGAGCGGCGGACGGGTTGGCCCCCCTGGGGGCGTGGGTGGCCCTGGCCGGACGGTTCGCCCCGGCGGCCTGGTTCCTGTTCGGCGGCGTGATGTTCTGGGTAGCCGGTTTCGATGTCATTTACGCCCTCGACGACTACCACTTCGACCGCGCCGAGCGGCTGCATTCCATTCCGGCCCGTTTCGGCGTGCCCGTGTCGCTGGCCGTTTCGGCCTGGCTGCACGGGGCGGCGGTGCTCTGTTTCGGGGCCGCGGGCGCGGTCCTGCACCTGGGGGCGTTCTACTGGCTGGGGGTGGTGGTGGCGGCGGTCATCCTGGTGCACGAACACCGTCTGGTTACGCCGCGGGACCTTTCGCGGGCGGGGGTGGCCTTCTTCAATTTGAACGGTATTCTGAGTGTCCTGATGCTGGTGTTCACGGTCGCGGACGTGTTCCTGCCGTGGAAAGTTTTTTAAAGCGGATAGCGGGAAGGGGTCTTACGGATTGAAGCGGGTTTGCGACGACGGGCTGGCTGCGGTGAGGGAGAAGGTACGGGCCGGGGAGCGCCTCGGCCGGGAGGACGGTCTCGCTCTCTTCACCCACCCGGACCTCCTGGCGGTGGGCGAATTGGCGCAGGAGGTCAACCGGCGCAAAAACGGCGACCGCGTCCGGTACATCGTCAACCGGCACGTCAACCCCACCAACGTGTGCGTCAACCTGTGCCCCCTGTGTGCCTTCGGGCGGCCGGCGGGAGCGAGGGACGCCTACACCATGGACCCGGAAGAGGTGGCGGCGCGGGTGGCCGCCGCCGGGGCGGACATCACCGAGGTGCACATGGTGGGCGGGCTCAATCCCGCCCTGGGCCTGGACTATTACCTGGGGCTGGTGGAAAGGGTACGGACCTTGCGGCCCGGCATTTTGCAGCAGTCGTTCACCGCCGTGGAAATCGATTTCCTGGCCGCCCGGGAAGGCCTGTCGGTCCCCGAGGTGTTGCGGCGCCTGAAAGAGGCCGGTCTCACCTCCCTTCCGGGAGGCGGGGCGGAGGTGTTCAGCCCCCGGGTCCGGGCCCTGGTCTGCCCGAAGAAGATCAGCGGCGAGCGCTGGCTGGAAATACACGAAACGGCCCACCGCCTGGGATTGCCCACCAACGCCACCATGCTGTACGGGCACGTGGAGACCGTGGAGGAACGGGTGGACCACCTGCTGGCCCTGCGGGCGGTCCAGGACCGTACCGGCGGGTTCCTGGCCTTCATCCCCCTGGCCTTCCATCCGCGCCACACCGCTTTGGGCGACGATTCCCTCACCGGACCCACCGGGGTGGAGGACCTGCGCGTCCTGGCCGTGGCGCGTCTTTTGCTGGACAATTTCGACCACGTCAAAGCCTTCTGGATCATGATCGGGCCCAAGCTGGCCCAGGTTTCCCTGTCCTTCGGCGTGGACGACCTGGACGGAACGGTGGTGGAGGAGCGGATCACCCACGCCGCCGGGGCCCAAACCGAGGAGGGCATCAGCCGTTCGGAACTGGAACGTTTGATCCGCGCCGCCGGACGGGTCCCGGTGGAGCGGGATACCCTTTACAACAACGTGGTGGGGAGGGCGGGTTAGTTTGACCAGGATACGCTTGGGACAGGTGGACTACATCAACTGTCTGCCGGTCTACCATGCCCTGGAGGAGGGCCGCCGGCCGCTGGACCTGGAACTGGTCAAGGGTACGCCGGCGGTCCTGAACCGTATGCTTTTGGCCGGTGAGTTGGATTGCACGCCCCTTTCCTCGATCGAATACGCCCGTCATCCCGACCGCCTGGTGATATTGCCCGACCTGTGCATCGCCGCGGACGGGCGGGTGGCCAGCATTCTTCTCTTTTCCCGCCTGCCGGTCACCGAACTGGAAGGACAGACGGTGGCTCTCACCACCTCGTCGGCCACCTCCGTGGCCATGCTGCGCATCCTCCTGGAGCACTATTTCCATGTCGAGGTCAGGTACACCGCCATGGCGCCCGACCTGGACGCCATGCTCGCCGAGGCGCAGGCGGCCCTGCTCATAGGGGACGACGCTCTGCGCACCCATCACCGCCTGGCGGACCCGGACGTCCTGGTCACCGATCTGGGCGAGGTCTGGAAGCAGTTCACCGGCGATCCTTTCGTCTATGCCCTGTGGGTGGTGCGCGCGGCCTTCGCCGCCGAACACCCCCGTTTGACCAGCCGTCTGGCCGCGGCCCTGAAGGAGTCCCGGCAGGCCGCGGTGGCCGACCCGGCGCCCGTACTGGCCAAGGCTGCCGCGCGTACCGGTCTGCCTGGGGCCGTCATCGAGGATTATTTCGCCACCATCAGGCTGGAGTTCGACCAGTCTTACCGGCGGGCCCTGGCCAACTTTTACGACTGGGCCTACAAGAGCGCCCTGATCGAGGAGCGGGTCCGGCTCGATGGCGACTGAGGCACCGGCATGGCCGAGGTAGAGAAGGTTCTGGAACGGGCGGCGGCGGGGGAGAGGCTCTCCCGGGAGGAGGGGGAGACGCTCCTGGCGCAAGCGGACCTCCTGGCCCTGGGACGCGCCGCCCACGCCGCGCGGCGGCGGCGGCACCCCGAGCCGGTGGTTACCTACGTGGTGGACCGCAACATCAACTATACCAACGTCTGTACGGTGCGGTGCCGTTTTTGCGCCTTTTGCCGGCCGCCCGGCCACCGGGAGTCCTATGTTCTGACCAGGGACGAACTCCTGGCCAAGGTGCGGGAGACGGTGGCGGCGGGAGGCACCGAACTGCTCATCCAGGGCGGCCTGCATCCGGACCTGCCCCTGGATTTTTACCTGGACATGCTGCGCGCCATCAAGGAACGTTGGGACATCCACATCCATTCCTTTTCGCCCCCGGAAATCGCCCATCTGGCCGACATGACCGGCCTGACCGACCGGGCGGTGCTGCAACGACTCCGGGAGGCGGGCCTGGATTCCCTGCCGGGGGGCGGGGCGGAAATCCTGGTGGACCGGGTGCGGAACCTGGTCAGCCCGGGCAAGATCGGAACCGCGCGCTGGCTTTCCGTCATGCGCGACGCCCATGCGCTCGGTATGCGCACCACCGCCACCATGATGTTCGGCCACCGGGAAACGCCGGCGGAGCGGGTGGAACACCTGCTGCGGATCAGGGAACTGCAGGACGAAACCGGCGGCTTTACGGCCTTCATTCCCTGGAGCTACCAAAGCGGCCGTACGGCCCTCGGTGGCCGGGAAGCCACGGCGCACGACTACCTGCGCACCCTGGCCGTGGCGCGCCTGGTCCTGGACAACGTGCCCAACCTCCAGGTGTCCTGGGTGACGCAGGGGGCCAAGGTCGCCCAGGTGGCTCTTTTTTTCGGGGCCAACGATTTCGGCAGCACCATGCTGGAGGAAAACGTGGTGCGTGCGGCCGGGGTAAACTACCGGATAAGCCGGGAGGAGATCCACCGGGTGATTGCCGCGGCCGGTTTCGCCTGGGCCAGGCGGGATACGGCCTACCGGATTCTGGAACGGGGAGGGGGTGGCCTTGACCGTGCGCGATGACAACCCCTTGCGGGTTCTGCCCTCCGTGGACGAGGTGCTGCGACGGGCCGCGGACGAAGACGGTTTGGCCGGCTGTCCGCGCCCGCTGGCCCTGGAGGCCGCCCGCCGGGCGGTGGAGGAGATGCGCCGGCGCGTGAGCGGCGGAGAGGGAGATGTTTCCCGGGAGGACCTCACCGGGCGCGCCGTACTCAGGACCAGGGAACTGGCCCTGGCGCTGTCCCGGCCGGTGCTGCGGCGGGTCATCAACGCCACCGGGGTGGTGCTGCACACCAACTTAGGCCGTGCGCCGCTTTCCGAGGCGGCCCTGGCCGCCGTGGCCAGGGTGGCCGCCGGGTACGGCAACCTGGAACTGGATCTGGACACCGGACGGCGTGGCTCCCGCTACCAGGCCGTGGAAGCCCTCCTGACCCGGCTCACCGGCGCCGAAGCGGCCCTGGTGGTGAACAACAACGCGGCGGCGGTGCTGCTCGCCCTGGGTACCCTGGCCGCCGGCCGGGAAGTGGTGGTCTCGCGGGGACAACTGGTCGAGATCGGCGGCTCCTTCCGCATTCCGGACGTGATGGCCGCCAGCGGTGCCCGCCTGGTGGAGACGGGTACCACCAACAAGACTTACCGGCGGGACTACGACCGGGCGTGCAGCGAGCGCACGGCCCTCCTTCTGCAGGTACATACGAGCAACTACCGGGTGGTCGGCTTCGTGCACGAGACCACCACGGCGGAACTGGTGGAACTGGGCCGGGAAAAGGGCCTGCCGGTGATGTGCGACCTGGGCAGCGGCTGTCTGGTCGACCTGGCGCCTTACGGCCTGCCCGGTGAGCCTACCGTTCCGGAGGTGGTGGCCGCCGGGGCCGACGTGATCACCTTTTCCGGCGACAAGCTGCTCGGCGGTCCCCAGGCCGGCCTGATCGTGGGCCGGCGCGAGATGGTGGAGCGGATGAAGAAGAATCCCCTGACGCGCGCCCTGCGCATCGACAAGATGACCGCCGCCGCTCTGGAGGCCACGCTGCGGGCCTACCTGGATCCGGCCCGGGCGCTCGGCGAGATACCGGTGCTGAGGATGCTCACCGCCGATAGGGCCGCTTTGCGGGAGGAGGCGGCCGCTTTGGCCGGTGCCCTGGAGCGGGGTATCCAACCGGGAAGGGCGGCCATTACCCTCGGCGAGGGTACCGCCAGGGTGGGCGGTGGAGCGTATCCCCTGGCCGAGTTGCCGGCCGTGGTGGTGGAGTGCGCGCCCCGCGGGGTCACGGCGGGCGAGGTCCAAAAGAGGCTGCGGGAAGGTCCGGAACCGGTTCTGGCCCGGGTGCGGGAGGACCGGGTCTTGTTCGATCCGCGGACGCTCCTGCCCGGGGACGGGGAAATACTGGCCCGGCAGGTGGCGCGGGCGCTGGGGGGTGAGACGTCCTGACTTCCGTCATCATCGGTACGGCCGGTCACGTCGATCACGGGAAGACGGCCCTGATCCGGGCCCTCACCGGCGTCGACACCGACCGCCTGAAAGAGGAAAAGGAACGCGGCATTTCCATCGAATTGGGCTTTGCCTCCCTGCGGCTGCCTTCCGGCATCGCCGCCGGCATTGTCGACGTGCCCGGTCACGAGCGCTTCGTCCGCCAGATGCTGGCCGGGGTGGGCGGCATCGACCTGGTCCTCCTGGTGGTGGCGGCCGACGAAGGCGTGATGCCCCAGACCAGGGAGCACATGGACATCGTGGGCCTGTTGCAGATCACCCGCGGGGTGGTGGCCCTCACCAAGATGGACCTGGTGGACGCCGAATGGCTGGACCTGGTGCGGGAAGAAGTGGACGAATACCTGCGGGATACCACCCTGGCGGGGGCGCCGGTGGTACCGGTTTCCTCGGTCACCGGGCAGGGGCTGCCCGAACTCCTGCGCGAGTTGGACCGGGTGGCCGGCCTGGTTCCGGAGCACGAGGCCCGGGGTCCGGCCCGGCTGCCCGTGGACCGTGTGTTTTCGGTCACCGGTTTCGGAACCGTGGTCACCGGCACGCTGGTCGCCGGGCGTCTGGCCCTGGGCGAGGCGGTGGAAATATTGCCGGCGGGGCTGGCCACCCGGGTGCGCTCCCTGCAGGTGCACAGCCGTAAGGTGGAGGAGGCCCGTGCCGGCCAGCGGGTGGCGGTCAACATCAGCGGCCTGGAGGTGGAGCAAGTCCCCCGGGGCAGCGTGCTGGCCGCGCCCGGCAGCATCAAAGCCGCCTACCGCCTGGACGTGCGCCTGCGCCTTCTGGACCAGGCGGCCCATCCCTTGCGGCACCGGGCCCGCCTGCGGGTGCACCTGGGTACGGCGGAGGTCCTGGGACGGGTCCGCCTCCTGGACCGGGAAGAGTTGAAGCCGGGCGAGGAAACCTACGTCCAGCTGGAATTGGAAGGCCGGGTGGCGGCCGCCCGGGGCGACCGCTTCGTCGTCCGTTCCTACTCCCCTATGCACACCATCGGGGGCGGCCTGGTGGTCGGCACCGATACCCCGCGTTACCGGCGTTTCCGCGCCGAGGTCATGCAGCAACTGGCCACCCGCGAGCGCGGCACGCCCGCCGAAATGGTCGCCGAGCATCTGGCCGGGCTGAGGGTGCCGGTGCCGGCCGGGGAAATAGCGGGGGCCGTGGGACTGCCCGCCTCCGCCGCCGCGGAGGCCCTGGCCGAACTGGCGGCCGAAGGACGCGTGGCGGCCATGGAAGGCTACTACCTGGACGCCGGCCGTTTTGCGGCCCTGGTGGAGGACATGGCGGGGCGCCTGGCCGCCTACCAGGCGGAATATCCTTTACGTGAGGGCATGCCGCGCGAGGAACTGCGCTCCCGCATAGGTGCGGCCTGGCCGGCCAAAGCCTTCAACGCCATGCTGGAGGAAGCCTCCCGGCGGGGCGCGGTGGCCACGAACGCGCGCTCGGCCTTTCTGCCGGGCTTCGAGCCCGGGGCCGGTATGACGGAAACGGTGGCCCAAGCCCTGGGGCTGGTGGAGCGGGGCGGCTTCCTGCCGCCCGGCTGGGCCGACGTGGTGCGGGAACTGAACCTGGGGGCGGAGCAGGGGGCCGAGCTGCTGCAGTTCCTGTTGCGGACGGGCCGGCTGGTCCAGATCGCCGACGACTGCTACTGGCACGAAAAAACCCTGGCTACGGCCAGGGACCGGGTCCGCGCGTACCTCGGGGAAAAGGGCGAAATCACCGTGGGGAACCTGCGGGACCTTCTGAACACTTCGCGGCGGTTCGCCCTGCCGCTTCTCGAATATTTCGACCGGGAGCGGCTGACCCGGCGGGTGGGGGACGTACGGGTGCCCGGCCGCGCCCTGGGCTAGGGCCAAAGCGCCAGGCCGGTCACCGGATCATTTTGCCGCTCGGGGGCGGGGGCGTGACGCCATTCCTCGATGGCAAACTCGCAGGCGAAAACCCGGCAGCCTTCCACCAGGTGGCCGCCGAAAGCGCGGCCATCCTCCCCGGCCAACACCACGTGGGCGTGGACGAAGGGCCGGCCGTCCTTCAGGGATATGTTGCCGGTCAGGGTCAGCAGTTCCAGGGGAAGGTCGAAGGCGACTTCCCGGTAGGTCTGGGCCGACTGGTCGTAGAAGGCCACGCGGGCTTTTTGCAGGGCGCCCAGAGCCTGTACCCCGCCGAAGCGGATGCCGTTTTGCAGGCAGAACTCCGTAAGGGCGCCCAGGAGGTCCGATCCGTGCGGCAGGCGGCCCGTGAAACGGCGCTCGCCGGGTGCGTGGAAATCCATCGCTGCTCACTCCCGGAAGGTAAAAGATGGCGCGGGGCGCGGTGTGGCCCGCGATCCCAGTATACGCCACGGGGAGTGGTCTTGGCAAGTCGGGGCCGGCGGCGCCGCTGGCCACTGCCGCCGGTAACAGCCGGGCCGGGCGACGGTCGAGCCGGTAATATCTCAAGGCAGACCCCGGACATCCGGCCTGCTGGACGCGACTTCCCTGGTGGCGACGTACAGGATGTAGGCGTTCAGAATAATCCCGGCCGTACCAAAGAGCAAATACTTTTTCCAGAACTTATTCACGGTGTCGACCTCCTTTTGTCTTATTATGCCCGGAATTCATCCGGTCAACGGTTGACAAAAAGCGGTTTTCGAAGGAACGGACGCGATGGGGAAGGGCAGGTGCGCCGATGGGCCGAAGGCACGGGAAGGCGGGGCCGCGCCAACTGACCGTCTTCGACGGTCCTCCCGCCGCGGACGCCGGGCGGCGGCCGGCATCGTACCCGCGGGCGGATTTCCGTCCGGACCTGCCGCACGGTCTGGCCTGGTGTCCTTACTGCGCTACCACAACGCTGTTCGCCTGGGACCCCCGGTTGAAAGAGCCCCGTTGTCCGCGCTGCTCCATCAGTGCCACGGATTATTACGTGATGCACATCAACCGGCTGTCCACGGACCTGGCCTTCGCCTCCTTCGCCGCCGCCGTGCGGCGGGCGGGCCTGGTGTTCGACCGGCCCCTGTTCTTCGAAAAGGGCGATTGAAGGCCGGCTTCCGCAGGGTACCTGGTCACCGGAGTTGAGCCGTTGGTCATGTTTCG
>Ga0078972_1016836_pt1 | contig 10682 bp, 7 predicted proteins | sample YelNatPaOPGAMG01_FD_67568 | JGI IMG/M metagenome (GOLD analysis project Ga0078972, IMG submission 67568) | Hot spring thermophilic microbial communities from Obsidian Pool, Yellowstone National Park, USA - OP-RAMG-01 (SPADES assembly) (version 2) | ecosystem: Environmental > Aquatic > Thermal...
AATTTACAAAAAGGTGGGGGTAGGCCAGATCTTAACCCAAATTTAAATTATTCTTATCTAATCTACATTCCGCAGGTATAGTATAATGTATTAAAATTTTTCTTTCAAGAAAGGATGGAGGATTAGAATTGAAAGTTACTAAGTAGATAGAGATAGCAAGGGCGACAAATTTAAGGGGAGTGCCCAAGAAGATCCTTTCACTGATGGAGAAGGAGTGTGAAAAATGTTATAATTGAAATGACACGTGCGGAATGTGGAATAAAACATCTCTGTGGCTTTATTACTGATAATAATTGTATACCTTATCTTCTTTCTTCTTTTAATTATTATTGACAATCTGAGGAAATGAGCTATAATCCTAGTTAGGAGATAAGGAAGAAGGGAGATGAGAGTGGAAAGAAGAGTGTAAGGGTTATAAGAGATAATTCAGTCAAGTTGATCTGACGAAGGTAGAATTTAGATAGCAGTCTTAGAGGGGTAAAATTTGGAGAGTAAAACAGAGGATTCCTATCTGGAAAGTTGAGTTTAGAAGATGTAAGAATTTCCGAAAATCTACTGTATAGTAAAAAATTTTTAGGAGAAAGGAGGGAGGTGTGTGAGCGGAGCAAGATATAGTAAAAGCGTCACAGCAGATTTAATTCAAAGAGGATATTATGTAACTATCAGAGATAACGAAACAGGCAACTCAGCAACAGGTTGGGGCCGAACCAAAGAAGAAGCAGAGAAAAGAGCATGGGAACACCTCGAAGAAAAAGAAGGTCCACCACCATCAAAACGATGAAGTATCTTTTCTTGGAAGTAATGAAAAAATACCCTCCAGAGGAGGACCAATTTTAATTGAATGATTTCTAGAAGTTTTAGAGGTTCCGAAAATCTATAATAAATATATAGAGGTGGGAAGATGGCATTAGAAGAACTCAAATACTTGATAGTAAGAAGAGTAAGAAAAAATTTTCTCGGAACATTACTTCTAACTACATTAATAATCTATCTCTCCTGTTTAGTAATAGTTATGCTGTACAAAAAAACAGATTTAATATCTGCTTTAATATTTTTATTACCTGCTTTTTTTGGACAGTTAGCAAGGATAAATCCTGATATTGCAGATCTTGTGCGTTTAATAGCTCTGATAAATTACATCCTCTTTTTAGGTATAGTGGTCTCTAAGATGTCTGAAAAAATCATTAATTTAGCACTAGCGGGAGGTGTAACATTGGATAGAGTAAATTATCAGGGTCATATATTAATTTGTGGTTGGAATTATCATGCTCCTAAGATTATTGAAAGCCTACTTTCAGGTGATGTTCATAGTAAGAAACATATAGTAGTCTTGGCAGATTTTAAAGAGGTACCCTATAGATCAGATAGAGTTGATTTTGTTAGAGGTGTCCCATGGAAAAATGAAGACTTAATCAGAGCTGGAGTTCTTACTGCAGATACTGCTTTAATACTGTCAGATATAGATGGTAAGAGTACTAATCCCGATGCAGATTCCCTTTTAACAGTTTTAGCCGTAGAAAAACTCAATAGGTCGGTTTATACCTGTGTTCAGATATTATCCTCGGAAAATAAGGTACACTTAGAAAATGCTGGAGCTGATGAGATAATATGCCTAGAAGATTTTGGCAGTAATCTTTTAGTATCTAGCTCTTTAAATCATGGCATTTCTAAATTAATTACTTCTCTTTTAACCTTTGGAGAAGGAAGTGAGATGTATAAATGTAAGAAGCCAATTCCTGAGAGATTTATAGACAAACCCTTTGGTGAGGTAGCAAAGATTTTGATTGATAGGGATGTTATTGTTTTTGCAGTTGAAACTAACGAAGATGATTTCATTAGTGGAATTAAATTTAAGAAGAATTTATTGAGGTTATCAAACGGTAGAGTCTTGATTGTTAACCCGCCAAAAAATTATAGGCTTAGAAAGGACGATTACTTATTTGTTATGTGCCAGGAAGAGGTGGAGGAATTTTAATATTGCTATAGGTAGAAACATAGTTGATTGCTAGGGGGCGAGTAGGGTATAAGAAATCTTGACAGCCAAGATGAATGAGTTATAATTATAATTAGAAGCTATAAGATGAAGGTGGGATAAAGAATAAAGATTTGAGAGTTTTCAAAAATCTACAGAATTAGATAGGAGAGGTAATTGAGAGTTGTAAAGATTTTTATAGTTTTACTTAGTTTGATATTCAATTTAGTACTAGCCTATGCTGAGCCCTTTGATTTTCCAAAGCAATGGCCCTTTGAATTGTCAGCAAGTGGAGGTTACATCCTCAAGGGTATAGATATCTATATCGATGGTTCAGAGTCTATGAAAGGATTTATTTTAGACGGTAAAGATAGTATATATTCTAAAGTCCTGAGAAGTATATCAACTACCTTCTTTAACCTGGCTCCTTTAAACTCTTACAAGTTTGGTCAAAGGATAATTCCTCTAGGGAGCGGAGATTTATGGTCAAGGGCTAATCAAAAGGAATTTTATGTGGAACCAGAAACTTACCTCTCAGATATTATTCTTACCGCTATTAGTAAACCTAGGGATAGAATGTCTCTGATAGTAACAGATGGAGTTCAATCTAAGGATAAAGAAGGTTATAATCTGAGTAGAGTGGTAGATGCTATTGCGAAAGGTATTGGGGGTGGTTGGTATGTAGAGATCATTGGGATTAAAAGTGAATTTAACGGGATGGTTTATTCTGAGTATAAGCCAGGGATAAAGTTCTATTATAAGGGTGAAAGGCCATTTTATATCTATGTAATTGCTAATTCTTCTGAGGCTTTAGAATCCTGTAATAAGACTTTAAAGTCCGGGTTATTGGGAAACTTAAACTTAATGATATTTAATCCTACGAAAGGTTTAGTAGATAATTTTAGTGTTGAGTATAACATTGCTGGGAGTGAATATGTAACTATAATTACAGGATCCAGAGTTGAACGTAAACAGAAGCCGGCTGGAACACCTGAAGTTATGGCTAATAGATTTGAGGAGCCATTGAGTATCTGGGAGGATGTATGGGAAGATACACCCTATCCAATAACGTTACTATGGTATAATAGAGTTTTAGATAAAAGTAGTGTTAACTTTAGCAATAATTTAATCTTAATCCCACCGATAGATTTTGCGCCTAGAATATCTGCAAAATATTATGATGTCTCCAAAAGCAAGTGGATATCTATAAATGAAAGGATTTTATATCTGTATGGAAAGTCTTATAATAAAAAATATAAGAAATACCAGTTAGATTGGAGATTTAAAATTCCACAAAAAGATGGTTGGTATCTTTTTAAGATAGAATTCTATCCTGTTCTTAGCGAAGTTCCTCTGCCGCAATGGGTTATAAACTGGTCTACAGACGTAGACATAGAAGCTAAATATGCGGATAAAACATTATTTCTTGCTGACCTCGTTAATCTACTCATAAACAGGATAGGCTTAAAACAGAGAATAGGCGAATTTTATTTGGGTATATATGTTGGGAGGTAAGTATGAAATTATCATTTTCTTTAGGATTGATAAAGTTGATCAGTTTTATATTTATAAGACCGCCTCAGGTGGTACAGACCGCAAAATGGCTAAACTTTATAAGAGAGCTATCAACTTTCTATAGTTGGCTCTTTCTAGCTATTTTGATTTTGTTGATAGGCGATTTATGGTTTCTTTCTCTAATTCTAAAAGTGAATAAACCTTCAGATCCTCTCCGCTTCCGTAAATGTTGGTGGTTAAACTTTATCCTTATAACAGCTATATCTCTATTCTGGGCAGGATCTCACAGCTATAACTTATTTGTAGAAAACTGTGGGTTAAAGAAGATAAAGTTAATATTAAATCCAATTATCGTTTGGAGTCTAGTTATGCTATTCCTGTTATTTGCTTTTTATTTACTACTTTCATTTATACCAAAGATTATCCCGAGGAAGTTTAAGTATGTTGCTAGGAGTATTTTTTAATTCTCTTAGGTATAAGGAGGAGTATAGATGAAGATTGCAATAGGGATAGGTGGTAGTGGTATAAGATGTTTGGAGGTATTATTATATCTCTTGGCATCAGGTTTAGGGGTAGATGATGAGTATATCTTTATGACTATAGATCCAGATTCTGCTAATGGTAACCTACAACGGCTAAAACAACTGTTAGGCTATTATCAGAATATCTATAACAGGGGTAATGATCTTATATTTAAGAAAAGGATAACTACTATTGATGGGAATATAGAAAACATAAACTGTTCACCTATAGCTACCAGTTCTTTAGCATCTCTCTCAGATAAAATAGGATTTTCATCTCTAGATGCAGGGAAGCAGAAAATGATAAAGATATTCTATTCTGAAAAAGAGCTAAAAATAGACCCAACCGAAGGTGGATTCAGGGCTCATCCATCTGTAGGAACAAGTATTTTTCCTGATATAAGGGAGAATCCCCAATGGGAAAATCTTATAACAAAGATCCAAAATAATTTAAATAATCTAGTAGTCTTTATTTTTGGTTCTATTTTTGGTGGAACAGGAGCTAGTGGATTTCCATATATAGGAAAACTTCTAAGGGAGCAATTCGGAGAGCCTTTAAAAATGGGGGGGACAATTCTCTTACCTTACTTTTATTTTGATGTGTCAGAAATTTCAGGTATAAACGAAGAGCTCCTGTATGCAAATTCTACTTATTTTACTCTAAACACAAAGATAGCTCTTCAGTTTTATAATACTCTATGGAACTCAGGAGAAGAAAGCCCTTACAACGCTTTATACTATGTAGGATTCCCCAGCTGGTTAAAAAGAACAGCGGCAATTAGAGGAAGTTCCCAGAAGAATCCGATACATATAGTAGAACTTATATCAGCCCTATCTGCTATAGATTTTTATAATAATTATAATAATCTTACTACGAGACAAGACAAACCAGCTTTTTATTCTGGGGCAACCGATAATAAAATACACTGGGATGACCTGCCTTTTTCGGATAAAGATCAGCTAAAAAAATCTCTTTTATACTTTACAGTCTTTGGTTTCTCCTATATAGATTTCTATATGCCGATTATATTTCACCCAGAGTTTGAAAAAAACCAGTATCTGTATCCTTGGTATATAGATTATATTAGGTCTGAAAGCGAGGCTTTCTTGAGCGAGGAAAATAGAACTAAGCTTTATAGCCTAGGCAACTTCTTTAGAAATTATTATTTCCCGGCAATAAAAGGGATACTTGAAGAATCTTCTGTTGTAGAATTATTCGATATAAATAGCTTCTCCTTTATAGAAGAGGAGGAAGTGATATACAATTCCGATGTGATACCTAATGTCGTCTTTTACAACGGTCCACGAGAAATAGGTAAGCTTATAAAAAATAAGGAGATCCTATATGCTTATGATAAAATATGGAATTATATGGAGAAAAAAGATGTCAGGAGTCTGCCTCATCTGGCAGATAGGTTTATAAATTTATTATTTGATGCCGTCAAAAAATTTGTCGATAAATATTATTTAAATATTATTTACAGGAATCTAAGAATAATGTATTGGAGGGTTAAATGAGTTTGTATTATTTACCTAGACTAAAATCGAATAGTCAGCTGGCAGTAGCCAATTCTGTATGGAAAGACGACACACAAGGAGGGCAAGGAAGGCTTCTTAGTATCCTTCCTGAGGACCTGGAGATACAAGGAGAGGGGTATAATAACCCAGAAGATATTACTGGAATCCCATCTCCATTCGCCAGACAGTTTCTCTTTGAACAGGCATTATTTAATGCTGACCACCCTTTACATAAAAAGATAGAAGCGGAGTGGAGGGGGTTACTCGGGGTTTTATGCTTTCGGGATACCCTTAATCTTAGGGGAATACTTACAAGTACGCCTTATAAGATAAAAGAGGACACCTCTCCATTTGGAAGGATCCTATCTGAATTCCTACCAGGAGATACCTGGAATGATAATTATATAATTAGTTTAGGATATGATATTATAGGTATAACTTCTCCGCTTACACTCTTCTGTACCCCAAAAGATTATCGTATATCCAGTAAAGTTGTAGGATGGATAGATGAAAATGGAAGACTGTATGACCCTATAGATTCCATTAAGAGTTTCCCTAGAACCGCTAAAGAATATCTGAAAAGGTTGTTCCTCTGGATAGAGACTAATAGAGTAGCGCTTGGAGGAAATATTACCGGAGCTTTAGTGAATTGGAAGGAAGACATAAAGAAAGTTTATGAAGAGCTATATCCTAATGATCAAGATCTGACTATTATAGAGGCAGCAGTCAGAGGTATTCAGAGGCAACAGCTAAACGGTATGCAATTAGTAATAGGGGAGGAAACCTATAGCTTTGAAGCACTAATAGATGATGATAGATACTCCAATTTAAGTTGCTCTATTGTTAAAATTGTTAATGCAATGAATAATCCTGTGAAAAGCGATATCTATATATCTGGTAGTGAAACTATCCTGGTATCAGAGGAGAATTTAGATGGAGACAAAATTGTCTATGATAATGGGAGGATAGTTCTAACAGGTAGCTATATACGATCTCTAGAAGGATTGAATAATCTTCCCGATGTTGAAAGGATAAAACCCGATGAGCTATTCTCTAATTATATTCTTCAAATTGGTTTAAGTAATGATACTTTAAACTATAGATATAGATGCAGGCAAGGCGAAGAGGAAGTGACTTATACCCTTCCTTTTTCCGAAAAATTTTTCCAGTTTTTCGGTAAGGAAGATTTAGAGAGAGATTTAGAAAGCCTGAAATTTAGTTTATTAAAGAGACAGGATGACACTATAGAAGTTTCTTTGGATATTCCATTGAATAATGGTGGATCTGTAAGGTATAGGAGAGAGTATAAAAGGGGGGAAAATTTATTGGGATTAAACCCTCCTGTAACTCCATATATGTCCTTATGGCCAAACTTTATGCAGAAAGGATGGAACGTCTACTATCTATTCTATTATGAATCTCAGGAGGTAACAGTAGATAGACAGAAGTTAGAGTTGAAATTTACTGATGTAGAAGTAGAACAGACAGAAAGAGGAAATGAGGTGGTTTGGAAGTTAGATAGATTTCCAAAGAAGATCTTTTTCAAAGCTGGTAATAAAGATTTAGGGGTAGTATTACTACTTTCTAAAGCACCTGGGATGGACTTGAATCCAAATAGAGAATGGACAATAGGGGTAGACCTTGGAACATCAAACACTTTTATAGCTAAAAAGGAAGGAGATGCCGGGCCATCCACTCTAGACTTCTCAAGCAGGCATATGTTGATCAGTAACCATAAGCGAGAAGATGTAGAAGAAACACTGAGTACTAGTTTCTTTCCTTTTAATAAACATACAGACTTTCCTACACTTCTCAGGATGCTCAGACGAGATGAACAGCCAGAACAGTGGAAAAGTGTCATTAATGGTATAGCATTTTTATATCCTTTAGTATTCCCAAAAAATTCTTATAGATATAACGGCATAGAGCACGACTTGAAGTGGGCTACTGAAAGGGAGAAGATTCAAGAACTGAAGGTTTATCTAGAACATCTCCTCCTAATGGTTATGGCAGAGGCAAAGTACAACGGTGTAGGTAAAATAAAAGTTAGATGGAGCTATCCATCCTCCCTTCCACGGAATTTGGTAGTTAATAGAAGAAACTTCTGGAATTATTATACACAACCAAATGCTCCTTTCCATATCGATTCTATTGAGGAAGAGGCAGAGAGTCTTGCCATAACCAAATATTTTAAAGAAATAAAAAACGCTAACCCTAATGCGGAATCTCCTACCATTTTTATAGATATAGGGGGAGGTAGTACAGATATCGCCATCTGGGGAGATGGCGAAGTAAAGTGCCAGACCTCTTTACAGATTGCTGGAAACCATATATTGGGAAGATATATGAAAGTTAGAAACGAACTGCTTGATGCATTATCCAGTATAATCATAGAGAAGGAGAATGAAAGGAATGCTTTTCTTGACTTAAGAGACAGACTAGGACTTTCAGATACCGTTCTTTTTAATGCGTTACTTTCTTTTAAAAAACCTTTTAAAAAACCTCAAGAAGAGCAGGATAATCATAAAAAACCTCAAGAAGAGCAGGATAATCATAGGAAACTTATAAGTTATATATCTACAGGACCATGGGGAGATCCTCTATCCCCATTTTTAGATCTAAGAAAGCTAATGTTAACTTTTATAGGAGGCATAATATACTTCTGTGGTTTATTAGTAAAAAAATACTTTAACCAAGAAAATACTAAAGTTGTAGATTTATATATGACAGGAAAGGCTTCAAAAATGATAGACTGGATTTCAACAGAAAAGGAGGGATTGACAAAGAATATTCTTCCTATGTTCTTAAAGAGCGCATTAGATAAAGAAGATTTGGATTCTAGAATAGAAATTGCCGATAATCCTAAAGAAGCTGTGGCTTATGGGCTAACAGTACAGAAGATCCTAACAGTACAGAAGATCCAAGGTACGAATAACACGCCAGTACAAATTTCTCCGCCTACTTATATATTGGGAGAAGATAACTGCAAAATTGGAAATGCATCAAAAGACTTTAAGTACGAAATTGGAGAAAATGAGTTTAGTAATATACAAATTCCGAAGAGTATAAAAGATTTCACACAGTTTAATAAATTTCTAGAAACTCTAGAAAGAGCCTATAAAGAAATATTTGGCACCCAGAGGCTTATACCTACATCGGATAGATTCAGTACTGACTTTATCAATCAGATGCATTCTATCCAGAGAGAGGTCGCCATAGGAGGAGAGGATGTAAGACAGCCTATTTTTGTAGTAGAACTTAGAGCTTTAATTAATATTTTAAATGAATATCTCAGAGAAAATCATTAGGGGTGACTAAAAGGTGGTGGGATGAATGGGAAAGACAAAAAGAAGAAAGCCTAGTCTTCCAGTAAAATTAGTATCTATATTGGGGATATGTATGTTAATAATAGTAGCAGTATGGTATATAAAATCGCTTGAGAATTCTTACCCATATCCTTCAGGAGAAAGAAAAGAGATATCTAATTCAGGTACAACATATGATAATAATCCATTGAAGAATGAGCCAGAATCTACAACTGATAGTAAATCGAATCAAAATCCAGAGGCAGGTATCTTAGAGAGGAACCAGAAAGAAAGAAATATTTATTCCCTCTCATTAATGATTCTCTTCATTGTCGACTTCCTTTTAATGTTTTTAATATTAATAATAAGAAAAACTCTATATAATGACTTAAGAGAACTAGATTTAAAGCTATATGACTTAAATAAAAACTTAAACAAGAAATATGAAGACTTAGAGAAAAGATACAAAGACTTAGAAGGAAAATATGAAGCCCAACGTAGAGACTTAAATGTACAGTATAGAAACTCACCAACTGGACCAAAGGTACCAGATAATATAACAGGAGACTATTTAACTGGACAGACCAAGATACTGCAACAAGGACCTGGAAATGTTAACAGAAAAGTTAGTAACATTAGCCCCTCAGATATCTCTGGAGGAGGTCCTTCTAATGAAGAGGCTCAGGGAAAAAAGCCGGAAGTAACTGAGAAAAAAGATTCCACTTTAGAGGAGAGAATAAGTCCTTTGTATAATGAGGGAACAGAATATGAAGACTATCTTAAGAAGCTGGGTATAAAATCTCGAAGAATAACTCTAGACGACCCGCGTAAATATAGAGAAGATGAAGAGTACAACGAAGTAGGATTGAGACCTGACTCTAATGGAATACTCCTACTCCTTAATAAGGAAAAAGATGAAGAAAAAGATGAATTTGTAATTCCTCTTCCAGGGATAGACCCTAACGTAGAAGATGCCAGGAAGATATGCAAACCTTTTTATAATTTACCACAGGGGGGAAAAGGAAAGATTACAGGGATAAAGAAAATAAGTAGGGTGAAGCAAGTTGCTAACACCACCTGGCAGATACTGGAAAAGGGTGATTTAAAATTTTAAGATGGGGGAATTGGAGTGCTCAATATCTTAATATCTAGGAAACAAGAGGAATTACTGAAAAGAAAAGAGGAACTGCAGAAAGAACTGTCACAGCTAAGTCAGGAACTTAAGACCAATTCTGACGAAATTCTAGAGATTCAAAATAAGATTACATCTTTAGAAGAGGAGATAAAAGATATCGATGAATTCTATCATAATGTACTAAAATCCTTTAACGACTTCAATCTTAAGACGCTAGACGAAAAGTTCAGTAATTTCTATTATAGAAGAGTAAGATTATCACATACCGAGAATAATATATATAAGATTGAAGAATATGATCCTGAGGCTCTTTTGGTCCTCGTCAAAAAAGACAAGACAAGTGAAATTGGCTTTCTAATACCACTACCAAATATATCAATTTCTGAGAGTAATCGTTACATCTTTGAAGGACTTTTCAACCTCCCGAGAGCAGGTAATAAATCAAGGATTGTAGAACTTATAAACCCTTGTATAGTAATGTCTGGGGGAGATAATTCTTTAGAAGTCTTAAAGATCGGGTATATACTTTATGCTGGAGAACATAGACCTGGAGTAGAAGATAATCTTACCTCTCTAATAGTAGGAGGAAAGTTAGAAGAAAAGGAAGAATTAGAAAAGCTTCTAAAGGAAAAGATAGATAAGGCGAATAAAACAAAGGATTATGAAGAGAAATTGAGGGGTGAACTGTTTTCGGTAACTATAGAAATAGAGAACTA
>Ga0078972_1016837_pt1 | contig 10681 bp, 9 predicted proteins | sample YelNatPaOPGAMG01_FD_67568 | JGI IMG/M metagenome (GOLD analysis project Ga0078972, IMG submission 67568) | Hot spring thermophilic microbial communities from Obsidian Pool, Yellowstone National Park, USA - OP-RAMG-01 (SPADES assembly) (version 2) | ecosystem: Environmental > Aquatic > Thermal...
GGGTACTCACCGCGGTGCTCCTGCACCATCCGCACGGCGCGCTCGCGCACTTCAGGGGAAAACTTGTTCGACTTGTTCATGGCTCCATTCTCTTCAAGGTTGGAGCCTCCTCAAAACCCGGGGCGGTTCAGTTTGAGGGCCGGATCATCAGAGTCCATCCCGGCATTGTCATAGCTTGTGTCGAAGGGGATTCGAGCAGATCACCCCGCGCAGCACGATAGTTGTGTCACATCCTTGGTGAAGGTCTGGGCGGTCAGCTTCAGGCCCTCCACCATGGTCAGGTAGGGAAACAGCTGGTCGGCCAGTTCCTGCACCGTCATGCGGTTGCGGATGGCAAGTGCCGCGGTCTGGATGAGTTCGCCGGCCCCGGCGGCCACCGCCTGCACGCCGAGCAGGCGTCCGCAGCCGGCATCAGCGACCAGCTTGATGAAGCCGCGCGTGTCGAAGTTGGCCAGCGCCCTGGGCACGTTCTCCAGGCTCAGCGTGCGGCTGGCGGTCTCGATGTTTTGGCGCTGCGCCTCGGCCTCGGTCAGGCCCACCGTGGCCACCTGCGGGTCGGTGAACACCACGGCCGGCATGGCCGAGAGGTCGAGTGTCGCATCGCCTCCGGTCATGTTGATGGCCGCACGCGTGCCCCCGGCTGCAGCCACATAGACGAACTGGGGTTGATCGGTACAGTCCCCGGCGGCATAGATGTGGGGCACGTTGGTGCGCAGATGGTCGTCCACCGCAATGGCGCCGCGTGCGTCGCACTCCACCCCGGCAGCCTGCAGATTGAGCGCCGCCGTGTTGGGCGCGCGGCCCGTCGCCACCAGCAGGCGCTCGGCCCGAATCTCGCCACGGTTCGTGGTCAGCGCGAAGCTGCCGCCGGCATGAGCCACCGCGCTGGCCTGGGTGTGGGTCAGCACGGTGATGCCCTCCTCGCGGAACGCGGCGGCAACGGCTTCGCCGATGGCCGGATCTTCCTGCGAGAACAGCGTGTGGCGCGCCAGGACGGTGACCTGGCTGCCCAGGCGGGCGAAGGCCTGGGCCAGTTCCAGCGCCACGACGGAAGAACCGATGACCGCCAGGCGCGGCGGAATCGTGTCGCATTCCAGTGCCTCGGTCGAAGTCCAGTATGGCGTGTCCTTTAAGCCCGCAATGGGCGGGATGGACGGGCTAGCGCCGGTGGCGATCAGGCAGCGGTCGAATCCGAGTCTGCGCTCGCTGCCGTCGTGCAGCGTCACGACCAGCGTCCGGGCGTCTTTGAAGCTGGCCTCGCCGCGCAGGGTGGTGATGGCCGGCTGGCCTTCGAGAATGCTTTCGTACTTGGCGTGGCGCAGTTCGTTGACACGCGCTTGCTGCTGGGCGAGCAGCTTGTCGCGCAGGATGCCCGGGGCCGCGGGCTCGATGCCGGCGTCGAACGGACTGTGGCGGCGCAGATGGGCGATGTGCGCGGCACGGATCATGATCTTGGACGGCACGCAGCCGACGTTGACGCAGGTGCCGCCGATCACGCCGCGCTCGATCAGCGTGACCTGGGCGCCGCTGCCAGCCGCCTTGATGGCCGCCGCCATGGCCGCCCCGCCGCTACCGATGACGGCGATGCGCAGGCCGTTGCCATCGCCATGCCGGGCGGGACCGGTGGTGTCGCCGGGCTGGCCGCTCGAGCTCTCGGGCGAGCAGGTCGCCTGTTTCGCCGAGTAGCCGGCCTTGGCCACAGCCGCAGCCATCGCGTCAAACGAGACGCCGGCATCGGCGACAACCTGGGCCGTGCCCTGCGGATACGAGACCTGCGCGGACTTCACGCCGGGCAGCCGTTCCAGCACGTCCTTGACGTGGATGGCGCAGCTGTTGCAGGTCATGCCGCTGATGCTCAGGGTTTGCATATGCTTGTCCTTGGGATGGATGGATTCGGAGGACGCCGACCAAAGCCCGGATCACCCCAGCCGGCACGAGCGCGAGGCCAAGCTTCGGATACACGATATCCCTGATGTGGCTGTGGCGCGCTCGGCGCCCGGCCGTTCACGCCGCGTGCCGGGCGATGCCGCCGGCGATGCGCGAACCGGGTTGGAGATCCCCGCGCCCCGCCGCGGCGGCATGGCCCGGGCGCCGGTCGAACCGTCGCGCCATCGACTTACTGCGCCGCCGTCGAGGGATAGCCCGCGTCGGTGGTGGCCTTGATCAGAGCCTTGACAGTCGTCTTGGCATCGTCGAACGTGACCACGGCGTCTTTCTTGGCCTCGTCCACGCTCACTTTTTCCACACCAGGCACGGCGGTGAGGGCCTTGTGCACGGTGATGGGGCAGACCCCGCAGGTCATGCCAGGCACGGCGAGCGTCACCGTCTGCTTGGCAGCCCAGGCGGGGGCGCTGAAAACGCAAACGGCGGCGAGGGCGCTCAGGAGCTTGTTCATCGGGATTCCTTTCAATAGAACAGGGGGGCGAAGTAGGGAAAAGCCAGGGCGACGACGATCAGGGCTGCGACGAGCCAGAACAGCAGCCTGTACGTGGCGCTGACCTGGGGAATAGCGCAGACCTCGCCGGGCGTGCATGCCGCCGGAGCCCTGAACAGGCGGCGGTAGGCGAAGAATAGGGCGACAAGGGCGGCGCCGATGAAGATCGGCCGGTATGGTTCGAGCAGGGTCAGATTGCTGATCCACGCACCGCTGATGCCCAGCGACAGCAGGATCAGCGGGCCCAGGCAACAGGTCGAGGCCAGGATGGCCGCGAGCCCACCGGCGAACAAAGCGCCGCGCCCGGTGGGCGGGTTGGATGGACTGGGTTGCGACATGCCGAAACTCCATGGGGTTGAAGATGGGGAAACTGTAGAGCCGTACCAAAGTCCGGAGTCAAGCGGCACTGCGCCATGGTTGACAAGGCCATGGGGCCTTTAGGCTCGTGCCGGATCAGGGTCGCGTGAAGACGAATCGATCAGGCGTCGCGCTTCTTGACGTGCAGCGATTCAATCAGGGGACAGGACATGGCGCCATGGCTGGAGCCACAGGCGCGAATCATCTGGGCCAGGGCGGATTCAATGCGTTGGAGATCAGCAAGCTTGGCGCGTGCGTCCTGCACTCAACGCTGGACTATGTCAGCCCGATGCGTTTCGAAGAAAACTGGCTCGCTAACCAACCCCGGCCGCTAACCAACCCCGGCAAGCCAGTGCATGAGTCGGCCATGGAGTGCGAATCCAGAGACAAGGTCAGTCAGGGGGCAATTTTGTGGCGTCTGAGTTTTTCCCAGAGGGTCTTACGGCTGATGCCTAAAACTTCAGCGGTTTCAGCCATCTTGCCCCCGTGCTCTCCCACCACTCGTGCAAGATATTCGCGCTCGGCTCGGGCCAGGTAGTCACCCAGTAGCGTTGCAGGGTTGATCGCACGTTGAGCAAAAGGGGAAGATTCGGGGTTGGAACACGGCATGCCCGAGCGCTCCCAACGTACCCAGCAATCGCTCGCAAAATGATAGGCGCGGTCAAGCACGGAAAACAGTTCGCGGACATTACCTTCCCAAGGCTGCACTTTGGCCCAAGCGACCAAACGAGGATCGAGACGTTTGGATTGCCCGGTTTTGGCATTGAGGGTCTGGATACGCCGATGCGCCAGCCATGCAATATCGTCAGCACGCTCTCGCAGAGGCGGCAGGTGGATGGGCACGCCGCTGATGCGAAACAACAGATCTTTACGGAAAGATCCGGCCTCGGCCATTTTGTCCAGAGGCTTGTGTGTGGCGCAGATCAATCGTACCGAGACCTGCACGTCTTTTTCGCTGCCCAGGCGTCGCACGAGCCCGTCCTGCAGGACGCGCAAAAGCTTGGCTTGCACTGGCAGGGGCATGTCGCCGATTTCGTCCAGAAATAAGACGCCACCATCGGCCTGCTCGAAAACACCGCGATGGCGCTTGTTGGCTCCGGTGAACGCGCCAGCCTCGTGGCCGAAGAGCTCAGATTCAAGTAAGCCGTCATGAATCGCAGCGCAGTTGATGGCCACCATCGGCAGATCGCGTCTGGCACTCGGCTGCGCTGCCATTCTGACGTGCATGTGCTGTGCCACAAGTTCTTTGCCAGTGCCAGATTCACCCTGAATCAGCACCGGCAGATCCAGAGCGGCTACCCGATCGATCAGACGCTCCAGTGCCTGCGAGGCAGGTGAGGGGCCGAACCAGGCTTCGCCGGCTTGCGTACCTGGAAGGATCCATTCGGCGATGCGCTGCATCAGCGTGTCCACATCAAAAGGCTTCTGGATGTAGTCCCAGGCTCCCTCGCGCACGAGATGGACGGCCTGATCCACCGAGCCGTAGCCGGTCATAAACACCACCGGAGGGCAGCAGCCACCGTAGCGCTGCAGCATGGTGGCGAGCAGGCTGCCGCCGTCGCCGTCGGGCAACCGGATATCGCTGAGCACGAGCGGATACAGGCGGGTCTGTAACGCCTTGTGCGCGGCATGAAGGTCGCGCACCCAATCCACGGCAAAGTGTTCCAGGCGCAGCCGCAGCTGTAGCGACTCGCCCATGATGGGATCGTCCTCGACAAGCAGGACAGTGGGGTCGATCATGATGTCGTCTCCTCGGGCGGCGCACCCGGTGCGTTGCCGCGCGCTTTGACTCGATCGTATACCCAATCTCGCCCTATCGACGCCTCAAGGGGATGACGATCGTCGCTGTGGTCACGCCGCCGACATGAGTCAAGGCGAGAGTGCCTCCCACATCGCTGAGCAGCCGACGGCTCTCCCAGAGCCCGAAGCCCGATCCCTCCGGAATGCTGGTTGGGGCCGCAGCGGCGAGCAAGAATGCCGGGGGGGCAGTTCCCTGGTTGCGCACCTGCACCATGAGCGCGTCATCCAGAAGATCGACGTCAAGTTCGAGCGTCGATCCAGGCAGGGCCGCGTGGCAGGCATTGAGCAGGATATTGAGCGTAGCCTGCCGCAACGGCCCGGCAGCCACTGCGACAGACCCGTCGGGCAAATCGATACGGCGCTGCAAACGCACATCGCGCTCATGCTGGCAAGGCTTGATGATTTCGATCAGATCGATGAAATCCTGCGCGGTCAGATCGCGTTGATCCGGCCGCGTCTGCGCGAGCAGTGCCTGCGCGATACTGCGCAGTTGCTCCAGCCCGCGGTCGAGCAAGTCAATGGCCTGGCCGGTGGTGTCGTCAAACTGCCCGAAGCGCTTAGCTGTTCGTAATGCATTGAGCATGCCGCCCAGCGGGTTATTGATTTCATGTGCGGTTGCCGCGGCCAGCGCGCCGACTGCGGCGAGTCTTTCGGCGCGCCGCGCCCGCTCAGCCTGCTCCAGCAGGCGGCCGAATGCCGCGGCTAGTCTGCCGACCTCGTCGTTGCGCGCGGCAAGCTCGCCGCTGATGCGCCGAGTGGCATCGTCGCTGCGAGCCATCGCACTCTGCAGGAGTGCAAGCGGCGCCAACATGCGGCGGGTCAAGAACCAGACGACGGGAACGAACACGGCCATCGCCAAAAGGGTGATAGTTGCGATCCACCAGATCATTGAGGCCAATCTCTGGCGATACAGGGCATCACTCACCGCATAGATCAGTGTGCCGACGCCAGTGCCCGAATCGGCGCGCAGTGCGCTGACATAGATACGCCAGTTGCCACTCTGGATGGGTGGCGACAGCCCCGGGTGTGCGCTGGCCACGCTCAGAGGGGAATTCACCCGCAACGAGCCCGGTGCCCAAAGCGGCGTCCAGACGGGAGCGCGCGCGGTCGGAAACAGCTTGGGGTCGGAACTGGCAAATACCAGTCCTGAGGCGCCGACGATCACCGCCAACGATGCGCTATGGGGTGGCGAGATCACCTGATCTCCCGTCACCGAGGTCAGCGTTTCATAGGCACCCCAGACGTTATCCTGCAGGATGAGTGTCGGCAGGCTTTTGTTCCACGCGGCCATCGCCTGAAAGGCGCTCGCGTCGACATCTTCGATGAGATATTGCCGGGTGAGCAAGCCCAAACCTGCAGCCATCAACAGAGCCGCCAGCGCCACCAGGGTCGCCGCGATCATCGGCAGGCGCAACAAGAGACTTCCGGGTAGACGAAGCTCCGGCAAAACCCGCGGACTCAAGCCTGATGACTTCGCCTCGGTCTCGTCGCCACCGGGCAGCGTGGTGCTCATGCGGACTCGTAAATCGCCGACAGAGGGATGGGAGGATGTGTTCCGTCGAGCACTTCGGCAAGCTCGGCAATGCCGTCGAACCAACTTTCCTGCGGCAGCAGAAAGTCCTGCAAATCAAGACTGCGCAGCAAGGCGCGGCCCTGCACATCATTCTTGGCTGAGAGCAAGGCGGATTGCAGGCGGATGTGCGTCTCGATTGCGAGATTCTTGCGCGTCACGATGGGTGGAAACCCATAACGCCGGGATTTGGCGACGATGCGGGTCTTGAGCGCCGCCTGCGACTGGCGCTGCGTGAGCACCTCCCAGATATAACCATCGACCGTGCCAGAGTCGGCCAGGCCGCTGCCCACCGCCTCCACCACTTTGTGTAGGGAGTATGTATAGAACGTGCCGCGAAAAAAGCTTTGCGGTGTTTGTCCGAGCGAGCGCAATGCCACCACTGGAACCAGATAACCGGAGTTGGACAACGGGTCGTCGAACGCAAACACATCTCCTCGCAAATCACGGATCGAGCGGGCCTGCGTACGTCGCGCCGAGGTGATCAGATAGCTCCGGTACCACGGCTGTCCGTGCCAGCCAGGCTGTGCGCACAGCCGCACGAATCCTTTGGCCACCACATACGGAAAACCGCAAATCCAGGCCGCCTCCATTTCATCCGAGCGAAGCGCCTCCAGCGCCTCCTGATAGCTCGATTTCTGGATGATCTGCACCGGCCCGCCAAGGCGTGCCTGCAAAAACTGTTGCCACTGGTGAATGGCGCCGTCGTGCAAAAACACATCGGTCACGCCAAAGCGAAAGGGCGACTTGGAAGACTGCGGCAAACCTTGGCCGAATGCGCTGGGCAGCGTGCCACTGACTGCTGCGGCTAAAAAGGTGCGGCGCTGCATCGCCTGGATCTCCACGTTACTCAAATGAAACGGCCGCCCCGTCGATGCGTTACGGATGCGTAACGCATCGCATCAGTTCGAAAAATCCTGGGCGGCCTAAGTGATTGAAAAAAAGCGATCTTCTTCTCATTGGCCATTCAGGCACGCAGATTGCAGTGAGTGACGCGCATCAAGCGTTTCACAACAACTCCGAGGAGGCATCATGACTGAAAAAGTATCGCGTCGTATTTTTCTCAAAGTCGCTGGAACCAGCGTAGCAGGCGTGGGCGCGGCCGTCACTCCGGTCGGCCACGCCATGGCGGCCGGCAGCGATCAGGCGGCCATTCAGGCCGCAGCCGGTATGGCCGTTCTGCCTTATCCCAAGACGTCGATTGGCAAAGCCAAGACCATGCAGGTCAACAGCCCGGTATCGTTCAACTATCCCGACGCCGACTCGCCCTGCGTGGCGATCAAGATGGGTCAGCCAGTCGCCGGAGGGGTTGGCCCTGATGGTGACATCGTCGCCTACAGCAATCTCTGCACGCACATGGGCTGCCCGCTGATGTATGACCCCAAGACACGCAGATTCAAGTGTCCCTGCCACTACAGCATGTTCGACCCCGAAAAATCCGGGCAGATGATCTGCGGACAGGCCACCGAAGACTTGCCGCAGATTCAGCTCAGTTACGACGCCGCCTCCGACACCATTCACGCCGTGGCGGTGACCGGACTGATCTATGGCCGTCAAGCCAACGTGCTGTAAGCCCAATAAGGAGACCAACACCATGTCGCAATTCAAGGATCGCGTTGCCTTGCCCCCGGTCGATGCAAAAAAGACCAACCTCACCTGCCAGTTCTGCATCGTCGGCTGCGGTTACCACGTATACACCTGGGATGCCGATCGCGAAGGCGGACGCGCACCCAACCAGAACGCGCTGGGTCTGGACTTTCGCAAACAGCTCCCGCCGTTTTCCACCATCATGACCCCGGCGATGACCAACGTCCTCACGGACAAGAATGGCAAGCGCAAGTCCATCATGATCGTGCCGGACAAGGAATGCGTGGTCAACCAGGGGCAAAGCTCCACCCGGGGAGGCAAGATGGCTTCCTATTTCTACACCGCCGACGGCCTCACCCGCGAGCGCCTACTGCATCCGCGGGTCTATCAGGGCGGCGAGTGGCTCGATACCTCGTGGGACTATGCGCTGCAAATCTATGGGGGCATGGTCAAGAAAATCCTCGACAAGGAAGGACCCGATGCCATTGCCGTCGCGATGTTCGACCATGGTGGCTCGGGCGGGGGTTTCGAAAATACGTGGGGAACGGGCAAGCTCGTGTTCTCTGCCATCCAGACGCCGACCTGCCGCATCCACAACCGGCCTGCCTACAACTCCGAATGTTTTGGCAACCGCGATATGGGGATTTTCGAGCTGAACAACAGCTATGAAGATGCCGAACTCGCCGATGTGATCTGGGCGAACGGCAACAACCCCTACGAGAACCAGACCAACTACTTTCTGGTGCATTGGCTGCCCAATCTCCAAGGCGCGACCGTTGATAAGAAGAAAAAAATGTTCCCCGACGAGCCGGTCGCGGCGGGCAAGTTTATCTTCGTCGATCCGCGGCGCACACCCTCGATCTCCATCAGCGAAAGCATTGCCAAGGGCCAGGTGCTGCACCTGGCCATCAACCCCGGCGCGGATGGCGCCCTGTGGAACGGCATGCTCACCTATATCGTGGATCAGGGCTGGATCGACAAGGACTTCATCGCCCAGCACACCGAGGGCTTCGAGCAAGCTGTCAAGACCAACCGCATGTCGCTCGATGAATGCAGCAGGATCACCGGACTGCCGGTTGCGCAGATCAAGCAGGCCGCCGAGTGGAGCTACAAACCCAAGGCACCAGGCAAGCTGCCCCGCGTGATGCATGCCTTCGAGAAGGGCATCATCTGGGGCAACAACAACTATGTCACTGAACAGGCTATGGGTGCGGTAGTCGTCGCCACGCACAATGTCGGTCGACGCGGCACGGGCTGGGTGCGCATGGGTGGACACCAGGAAGGCTATTGCCGCCCCGGCTACCCGGAACCCAAGTCCCGCTATCCGGCAGCCAACTTCCCCATCCCCATGCACGACAAACTGATCGAGGTCGATGACTACCTCATCAACGGCAAGGGCAAGATGATGACCTACTGGGCTTGCAACAGCTTCCAGACCACCAACAACGCCCAAGCCCTGCGTGAAGCCGTGATCCGTCGCAGCCAGATCGTCAGGCAGGCCATGGCCAAGGCGTGGGGTGCAAGCCCCAAGGAAATGGTCGATGTCATCTACGCTGCCACGCAGAAGGGTGGGCTGTTCGTCGGCATGATGAACATTTATCCGACCATGCTGGCGGAGGCCGCGCATGTCATGTTCCCGGCGGCGGTCTCGGGCGAGATGAACCTCACCTCGATGAACGGCGAACGCCGCATGCGCCTCACCGAGAAATTTATCGAGCCGCCCGGCGAGGCCCTCCCCGACTGCCTGATTGCCGCGCGCATTGCCAACACCGTCAAGGTGATGTACGAGCAGGAAGGCAACGCCAAAATGGCCAAGCGCTTCGAGGGCTTCGAATGGGCAACCGAGGAAGATGCCTTCAACGACGGTTTCCGCCGGGCCGGCCAGCCTGGCGCGGGCGAGATCGACAGCCAGGGCGGCGACACGGGCCACTTGGTGACCTACGATCTGTTGCGCAAGGCGGGCAACAACGGCGTGCAATTGCCCGTGAAGTCCGTTGATGGTGACAAGATGATCGGCACCGACATGCTCTACACCGATGGCAAATTCGGCACCAAGAGCGGCAAGGCCAAGGTCTTTCCGGCCAAGTGGGTCGGCATGCTCAAGCCAGCCGCCGAGCAGAAGGCGAAGTTCAAGTTCTACGTCAACAATGGAAGGTTGAATGAGGTCTGGCAGTCTTGGTTCAACAACCAATATGACAAGTTCATCACCGATCGCTATCCCGTGGCGATCATCCAGATGAACCCACAAGACATGGCCGGACTGGGGATCAAGGCCACGGATGTGGTCGAGGTGTTCAACGACAACGGCGCAACCACGGCCATGGCCTACCCCGAGGCCACCCTCAAGCCAGGCAGCACCTTCATGGTGTTTGGGGCACCCAAGGGTGTGCAAGGGTCTGTGACCAGCACCGCAACCGACGCGCACTTCCTGCCTTATTACAAGGGCAGTTGGGCGAACATCCGGCGCATTGGCTCCATGCCCGACTGGCAACGGACCGTTTCGACCAAGAGCCGACTTTACGAAGGTTGAAGCTTGCCGTCCGCCAAAGGCGGTTTTTTCGAGCGCTGTCTCCTGCGGTAGACGGAGCAGCCGCTTTTCTCCTCAAGCGGAAGTCTCGACCAGGCCTCGAAGGGGGCCTGCTTTTTCATTCAAACAGACCCGACATCATCCGGAGGTTTTCCCATCCCAAGCCAAGTCACCTGTTTTTTTGCATGTCCCGACCCCCAATCTGAACCACAACCCAAAGAGGTTTCCCCATGAAAAAGCTGTTGTGCATTTCCCTGTTGAGCCTGTTTGCCACCCAAGCCTGGGCGGCGCCGGACATGATGGCCTTAGCCAAACAAAAAAATTGTCTGGCCTGCCATGCGGTCGACGCCAAAATCGTCGGGCCGGCGTACAAAGCGGTTGCCGAGAAGTATGCCGGCAAGCCTGG
>Ga0078972_1016838_pt1 | contig 10681 bp, 10 predicted proteins | sample YelNatPaOPGAMG01_FD_67568 | JGI IMG/M metagenome (GOLD analysis project Ga0078972, IMG submission 67568) | Hot spring thermophilic microbial communities from Obsidian Pool, Yellowstone National Park, USA - OP-RAMG-01 (SPADES assembly) (version 2) | ecosystem: Environmental > Aquatic > Thermal...
CATCGTCGGGCTGATCGGCCTGGTGCCGGGAATGCCGCATCTGGCGTTTCTCGGCGCGGCCACTGCGCTCGGCGGCGTACTGTGGTGGCAGACCCAGCGTCGCCGCGCAGCGGCGGCGCAGGCACAGGCCGCGCCGCCGCCGGCGCCAGCCGAGCCCGAGGACGTGAGCTGGGAGCAGATCGAACCGGTGGACACGCTGGCGCTGGACGTCGGCTACCGCCTCATCCCGCTGGTCGATCGCAACCAGGGTGGCGAACTGCTCGGCCGCATCCGCGGGGTGCGCAAAAAATTCGCCCAGGAAATGGGGTTTCTCGTCGCCTCGGTGCACATCCGCGACAACCTGGAGCTGCGCCCCGGGGGCTACCGCATCGCGCTCAAGGGCGTGGACATCGGCAGCGGCGACATCTTCCCCGATCTGCTGCTGGCGATCAACCCCGGGCAGGTCAGCGGCGAGCTGCCGGGCACGCCGACCAAAGACCCCGCCTTCGGCCTGCCCGCGGTGTGGATCGACAAGGCGCAGCGCGACCGCGCGCAGGCACTGGGCTACACCGTGGTCGATCCCAGCACCGTGCTGGCCACGCATTTGCACCACCTGCTGCAGACGCACGCCGCCGAGCTGCTCGGGCGCGAAGAGGTCGAGGCGCTGCTGGCGCACTTGTCCAAGCGCTCGCCCAAACTGGTCGAAGACCTCGTGCCCAAGCTGATTTCCGCCGACCGGCTGCGCAAAGTGCTGCAAAATCTGCTGGCCGAAGGCGTGCCCATCCGCGACATGCGCACCATCGCCGAAGTGCTGGCGGAAAACGCCGGGCAGGTCACCGACACCGACGAGCTCACCGCCCGCGTGCGTCTGGCGCTGGGCGCGTACATCGTGCAAAGCCTGTCGCCGGCCGGGCAGGAGCTGTCGGCCGCGGTGCTCGACGGGCAACTGGAACAAATCCTGCTTTCGAGCCTGCGTGCCGACCCGCAGCAGGCGACGATCGAGCCCGGCCTGGCGCAGCGGCTGATGGACCGCTCACGCGACCTGATGCAGCGCATGGAAGCGCAGGGCGCCACCGCGGTACTGGTGGTCAGCGCGCCGCTGCGGCAGTTCCTCGCCCGGCTGCTCGCGCGCAGTGCGCCGCGGTTGCGCGTGCTGTCGTATGCCGAAATTCCCGACCAGAAGCAGGTCAAGATCACGGCGACGCTCGGCGCCTGAATCCTGGAGTGTGAATCGTGAAAATCAAACGCTACACCGGAACGACCACGCGCGAGGTGCTCACCCGCATCCGCAACGATCTCGGGCCCGACGCCGTCATTTTGTCGAATCGGGAAATCGTCGGCGGCGTCGAATTGATGGCGGCGGTGGATTTCGACGCCAGCCGCTTTCCGGCCGACGAAGCCGGCGATGCCGCCGTGCCCAACCCGGCGCCGGCCGCTGTGGCCGCGCCGACTCAGGTCGCGCCGACTCAGGTCGCGCGGACACCGCCGCCGGCTGCGGCGCCGGCACGCCGCGCTGCACCGGCTGCCCCGGCTGCACCGGCTGCTGGCGCGGCGGCAGCGGTGGCCAGTGGTGGCGCGACGCAGCCGGCTGCCGACCTGCCGCTGCCTGCCGTGGCGCGGATGGCACCGCCGCCGGCGCGCCCCGCGGCGCAGCCGGCGGCCATTTCGCTGGAGCAGAAGGACGCCGCGGCGCTGGCCGCAGGCGCCGCACCGCCACCGCAGCCGCCGCAGCGGGCCGTGGCCGCCCCGCCCGCCAGCATCTCCGCGGCGCACGACGAACTCGGCACGCTGCGCCACGAGCTGCACGATTTGCGGCAGTGGATGCAATTGCAGATGGCCAGCCTGGCCGACGCCGCGCCGCTCACCCCGGTGGGCGAGCAGTTGCAGGCGCTGGGCTTTTCCACCGCGCGCGCGCGCCAGTTGGGCAGCGAGGCGCTGAACCTGCGCGCGGCGCTGGCAGCCTATCTGGGCAAAGGGCTGCAGGTGGCGGCCGACCCGGTGTCGGCCGGCGGCATCTACGCGCTGGTCGGCCCCACCGGCGCGGGCAAGACGACGACCATCGCCAAACTCGCCGCGCGCCTGGTGCTGCGCCACGGCACCGCGGCGGTGGCGCTGATCACCACCGACACCTACCGCATCGGCGGCGTCGAGCAGCTCAAAATCTACGGCCGCATCCTTGGTGTGCCGGTCGCGGTGGCACGCGACGGCGAAGAATTGCAGCAGCACCTGCGCGACTTCGCCGACCGCCGCTACGTGCTCATCGACAGCATCGGCCTGAGTCCGCGCGACGCCCGGCTGGCCGAGCAGATGCAGTGGCTGCAAGCGCTGGGCGACAGCGTCACCCGGCTGCTGGTGGTCGGCGCCGGGCTGGCTGCGGCGGCGTATGCCGAGCTGTGGGCGCTGTACCGCCGCCTGCCGGTGGCCGCGGCCATCCTCACCAAGCTCGACGAGAGCCCGAGCTTCGGCGCCGCGCTGCAATGGCTGGTGGAAAGCAGTGTGCCGCTGTGGTTCTACACCGACGGCCAACGCGTGCCCGAAGACCTGCACGTGCCGTCGCTGGCTAAGATCACGGCTTTGCTGGAAAACGACCCCGTGACCCGCTTCGAGCCCGCCCCCGCCGTGCTTGCCGCCGCGGCGGCCACGCCCCGCGTTTGACCCCCGCCAAGGACGCCAAGATGGATCAAGCCGAAGGACTGCGCCGCCTGCAGCGCGCCCCGACCAAGGTCATCACCGTCGCCAGCGGCAAGGGCGGGGTGGGCAAAACCAATGTGGTCGCCAACCTGGCCATCACCCTGGCCCGCCAAGGGCAGCGGGTGATGGTGTTCGACGCCGATCTCGGCCTGGGCAATATCGACATCCTGCTCGGGCTGACGCCGCGCTACAACATCTCGCACGTGCTGTCCGGGCAGAAGCAGCTCGCCGATGTATTGGTGCGCGGGCCGCAGGGCATTCTGGTGCTGCCTGCGGCCAGCGGGGTGGCGGCGATGGCCGAGCTCGACGTGGTCGCGCAGTCGCGGTTGATCGACGCCGTCAGCGCGCTGGACGTGCCGCTGGACTACCTGCTGGTCGATTGTGCCGCGGGCATCGCCGGCGACGTGCTCACCTTCAGCCGCGCGGCGCAGGAGCTCATCGTCGTGCTCAACAACGAGCCGGCCTCGGTGGCCGACGCCTACGCGCTGATCAAGGTGCTGAGCAAACATCACGGCCTCAAGCGCTTTCATCTCCTGCCCAATATGGTGCGCGACTCCCGCGAGGGCCAGGCGCTGTTCGCCAAAATCACCGGTGTGGCCGACCGCTACCTCGACGTGTCGCTCGACCTGGCTGGCAGCATTCCGCTGGACGCGGCGCTGCGTGCGGCGGTGCGCAGCCAGCGTGCCGTCGTCGAGTCGGCGCCGGCCAGCCCGTCGGCGGCGGCCTTCGCCGCGCTGGCCGCGCGGGTGCAGAGCTGGCCGTTGCCGCAGGGCCCGAGCGGGCGGCTGGAATTTTTCATGCAGCAGTGGCTGCGCGCCGGGCAGGCGGCGTGAACCCCGCGGCAGCGGCCATTTTTTCGGCGTATGAAACCCGGCCTGTACCCTGCACCGGAAAGCCGCGAGGAGCGGTTGGCCAAGCACCTGCCGCTGGTGCGGCGCATCGCCGGGCAGTTGGCGGCGCAGTTGCCGGCCTCGGTCGATTTCGCCGATCTGGAGCAAGCCGGGATGATTGGGCTGTGGGACGCGCTGGACCGCGGTGAAATGCAGTCGCCCGCACAGTTCGCCACCTACGCCGCCATCCGCATCCGCGGGGCGATGTACGACGAGCTGCGCAAGCTCGACTGGCTGCCCCGGCGCAGCCGCGCGAAAGAACGGCAGATGCAGCGCGCCGAAGCCCTGCTGACACAGCAGCTGGGCCGCCATCCCGACGACGACGAAATCGCCGCGCAGCTGGGCTGGTCGCTGGCCGAATACCACGATGCGCTGGCCGAAACCAGCATGCAACTGGTTTACCTGGAAGACCTGACGCACGACGACGGCCCGTCGGTTGCCGAGCGCACCGCCGACGATGCCAGCCTGCGGCCCGATGATCTGCTGCAGGACGTCGAGCTCGAACGCGATCTGCAAGCCGCGATCAGCGACCTGCCCGAGCGCGAAAAACTCGTGCTGTCGCTGTATTACCAGGACGATCTGCAGCTCAAGGACATCGGCCGTGTGCTCGAAGTCAGCGAGTCGCGCGTCAGCCAGCTCATCAAACAGGCGGTGATGCGGCTGCGTGCCCGGCTGCAGGCGCATCTGCCGCCGGGGTCGCCACCGCGCCGCGCGGCACCCTGAGCGCATCCATCGCGAAGGACACATCACATGGACATTCTGAGCGTCATCGGCATGGTCGTGGCCGTGGGGTCGATTCTGCTCGGGCAGTTGCTCGAAGGCGGTCACGTCAGTTCGATCATCCAGGGCACGGCGTTTCTCATCGTCATCGGCGGCACCACCGGCGCGACCATGCTGCAATTTCCGCTCAAGGTGTTCCTGCGCTCGCTCAAAATGCTGCCCTGGGTCGTGCTGCCGCCCAAAACCGACCCGCAGGCGGCGATCAAGCAAATCCTGGAGTGGAGCGACACGGCGCGCAAAAACGGCCTACTCGCGCTCGAAGCGCTGGTCGACGGCGTGCCCGACCCGTTCGTCAAAAAAGGGCTGCAAATGCTGGTCGACGGCACCGACCCGGAAAAAATCCGCAGCACACTGGAGCAGGAAATCAGCGCCATCGAGCACCATGACACGCAGGCGGCCAAGGTGTACGAATCCTCCGGCGGTTACGCGCCGACGGTGGGCATTCTCGGCGCCGTGCTCGGCCTGATCCACGTGATGGAAAATCTCGCCGACCCGAGCAAACTCGGCGGCGGCATCGCCGTGGCCTTCGTCGCCACGGTGTACGGCGTGGGCTCGGCCAACTTGTTTTTCCTGCCGGTGTCGAACAAACTCAAGAGCATCGTGCACAATCGCACCAAGCTGCAGGAAATGCAGCTCGACGGCCTGGTGGCCATTGCCGAGGGCGAAAACCCGCGGATCATCGAAGGCCGGTTGCAGAGCTATTTCGCGCACTGACCCGGCGGGGCGGTGCCTGATGCAGGGAGGGCGTGATGCCGATGGACGCAACCATCAACCCGGTCAGCGCGGACGATCCGGTGGCGCCGCTGCCCGGCGGCAGCGGCGGGCCACCACGGCAGCCCGCGGCACGCAAGCGCCCGACGCAGCCGGCTTCGCCGCCTTGCGCGCCTGCGCCGCCTGCAGCGCACGGCCCGCGAAACGCCCCCGACTCTGCGCGCGGCCGCCACATCGACGACCACGCCTGATTGCACGTCTGCCCCACCATGACCCTGATCCTGCTGATCTTCGCCGCGCTGATCGTGGCGCTGCAAATCGCCCTGACGCTCACCCTCAAACGCCTGCTCGACCTGCTCGCCGCCAGCCGCGAGCAGGTCGATGCGCTGCAGCGCCGCGTCCTCGCGCTGGAGCAGGAGCGGCAGGCGCAGATGCCGCCGCCGTCGGCGCTGTTCACCCTGGCGCCGCGCGACGACGAACCCCCGCCGCCGACGGCAGAGGCGCAAGTCGTCGCGTCGCCCGCGCCGCAAGCCGCTGCTGCCGTGCCGCTGCCGGTGCTGCGTGAAGAGCTCAACGTGCAGCAGCACACGCAATCGCTGGGCGAGCAGGTGCGCGAACTCGCGCGTCAAGGCATGCCGGTGCGCGACATCGCCGAGCGCTGCGGGCTGAGCGAGGCCGAGGCCGAGCTGATGATCCGCCTGCGGCAGGAACCGCTGTGACCCGGCGATGAGCAACCCGTTCGCCCTTGGCGGCGTGGCCGGTGCGGCGCCGCCGGCGCCAGCCCCCGCGCCCACACCGTCCGGCGGCTTCGGCGCGGTGCCCGGCTCGCTGCTGGACGCCGAGGTGGTGCAGGTGCAGACCGCGGCGCAGGCCGCCGCCGGCAGCCACAGGTTGCAAACGCAGCTGATGCTGCGGCTGGGCGATGCGCTGGTGGCCGCCACCCTGCCAGGCCCGCCGCCGCAGCCCGGCGCGCGGCTGTCGCTGATCTACCTGGGCACGCAGGGCGGGCAGCCGCAGTTTTTGCTCGCGCCGCAGGCGGCGCAACCACCGGGCGCGGCGCAACCGCAGCTTTCCGCGCCGGCCCGGCTGCTCGGCGTGCTGCAGCAGCTCGAAGGCGCCGCGCCGCAAGCTGCGGGCGGCCAGGGCGCGCGTGCGGCGGCCCCGGCTGCGCCGGTGTGGACGACGCCGCAGCAGCCGGTGCAGCAAGCAGCGCAATTGCTCGCCCAGGCGCTGCGCGACAGCGGGCTGTTTTACGAGAGCCATCTCGGCGCTTGGGTACAGGGGCAGCAGCCGCTGTCGGTGTTGTTGACGCAACCGCAGGGCAGGCTGTCGCCGCTGTTGCAGCAGCTGCCGGCGCCCCCGGCGCAAACGACGGCGCAGACGGCACAGACGGCACAGACGGCACAGACGGCACAGACGGCACAGACGGCACAGACGGCACAGACGGCGTCCGCGGCAACGCCGGGGCAGGACACGGCCGTTGGCGCCACACTGCCGCAGGCTGCAGCCGCGGCGCCGCGGCATGCGGCGCTCGACGCCTACGCCGCGGTGCAGGCCGCGCCGCAGACCGCCGACGACCCGGCGGCGCTGGCCGCACGTCTGCCCGCCGAGCTGCGCGGCGTGGTGCAGCAGCAGTTGCAAACGCTGATGCAGGGGCAGATCGTCTGGGAGGGCATGTTGTGGCCGGGGCAGACGGCGCGCTGGGCGCTGCGTCCCGACCCCGACGGCGGCGCGGCGCACGCGCCGGAGGCGGCCGCGCCGGCGTGGATGACGCAGCTCGACTTGCACCTGCCGCATCTGGGCACGGTCCAGGCGCAACTGCGGCTACACGGACAGCGGCTGGACGTGTTGCTGCGCCACGATGCGGCAGCGCAGCAACGGCTGGACGCCGCCCTGCCGCAATTGCTCGCCGCGCTGCAGACGGCCGGTTTGCAGCCTGCTCGGGTGCGCACCGCGCCGCGGACCGCAGCGCAGGATACGGCATGAACCCGCAGACACAGCGCCGCCCGCAGCTGCCGCAAGCGGTGGCGCTGCGCTACGACGCCAGCGCCGACCAGGCGCCGCTGGTCGTGGCCAAGGGACAGGGGTTGCTGGCCGAAGCCATCGTCGCCCGCGCGCGCGAGGCCGGGGTGTACGTGCACGAATCGCCGCAACTCGTGCAGTTGCTCATGGCGGTCGATCTGGACGCGCAAATCCCGCCCGCGCTGTACACCGCGGTGGCCGAGCTGCTGGCGTGGCTGTGGCGGCTCGACGCCGCGGGCGATGCAGCGCCGCCTTGACCGCTGCGCAGACGGGCGCGCCGGCGGCTGCAATACGATTGCGCGCATCAGGTGTTTTTTCCCGCCCAGCCCGTATGCCGACCATCGCCGAACAGGCGCGCGCCACGCTCAAACGCTTGCTCGAACTCCAGCTCGACCCCACGCCGGACAACTATCGCCGGGTGTTCGACAGCCTGCAGTCCGGCAGCGCCGAGCGCGCAACGTCGCCGTTGCCCAAGCCGGCGGATTGGAGCTTGGCGCTGCGCCGCCTGCTCGACCAATGGGAGCGCTCGCAGGCCGGGCTGTCGCAACTGCAAAAACGTCAGCAAATCGAGCAACTCGCCACATTGCCGTCGGCGCAGGCGGTCTGGGAATCGCTGCAAAGCCTGCTCGACCGCTGGAGCGCGCTGCCCGCACGCAACGGCAGCCAGCACGCGGCGTCCGCGGCCGATGTCGCGCCGACCGACGCCGACGCCTGGCGGCACCTGCTGCTGACCACCTTGCGCCACGGTGTGCAGCCGTTTTGCGCCCAGGACGCCAGCCGCAGGCTGCTGCGCGCGCTCATCGCCACGGTGGACGACGCAAAGGCGCAGCCCGAGGCGGTGCGGGCGCAGGCGCGCGAGGTCTGGCTGGCGATCGACCGCGAGCGCAGCGCCGACGACGCCGTGCGCGACGGCCTGGTCGATCTGGCGCGGCTGCTGCTGGACCATCTCGGCGATCTGGTACCGCAGCCGTGGGTGGGGGTGCAGGCCGGGGCCATCCGCGACCAGTTGCAGGCGCCGCTGCAGCCGCAACAGGTCGAGCAGGCGCAAAACGCCGTGCGCGACCTGCTCATGCGCCACAGCGTGCTGCGCAAGAGCGAAGACGACGCGCACAACACCGCCAAGGCACTGATCGACCTGCTGGTGCGCAAACTCGGCGACTACGCCGCCGAGGGCGGCGAGTACAACGCCCGGCTGGAGCAGCGCCTGGCACGGCTGCAGGCCAGCACCGAGTGGGACGAAATCCGCCAACTGGTGCAGGAAGTGCTCGACGACAGCCGCAGCATGCAGCGGCGCAGCGGCGAACTCGGCGCGCATCTGGCCGAGGCGCAGCGCCAGGCGCAAGCCGCGCAGGAGCGCATCCGCGCGCTCGAAGGCGAACTCGAACAGGCCAGCCAGCAATTGCAGCAGGATCCGCTGACCGGCGCGCTCAACCGCCGCGGGCTCGACGCTGAGTTCGAACGCATGCGCAGCCGCGCCGCGCGGCAGAACCTGCCGCTGTCGGTCGCGCTGCTGGACCTCGACCATTTCAAAGCGGTCAACGACACCTACGGCCACGACGTCGGCGACGCCGTGCTCAAGGCGCTGGTGACATTGGCCAAGCGGCTGGTGCGGCCGAGCGACCGCGTGGCGCGGCTGGGCGGCGAAGAATTCATGCTGCTGCTGCCCGACGCCCCGGCGCAGCAGGCGCTGCTGGTGGTGCAGCGGCTGCTGGCGGCGTTCAGCGAGCAGACGCTGGTGCACGACGCCGCCGGCCGGCGCGTGCCGCTGAGCTTCAGCGCCGGCGTGGCGCAACTGTGCGCCGACGAGGCATTCGCCGCGATCTACCAGCGGGTCGACGCCGCGCTGCTGCGCGCCAAGCAGGCTGGGCGCAACCGTGTCGAGCCGGCGCGCGGCTGCTGAACGCCACGCAGCCGGGCGCGGCGTTCAGCGCAGGCGACGCGTTGCCGCCGCGCCCACCTCGAACAGCAGGTCGGGGGGCTCCTGCGCCTGCGGCTGCCGGCCGAGATACAGCGCGCCGTTTGCCGGCAGCGCGGTGGCGGTGTGTTGCAGCCGCAGCACCACGCCGCTGTCGCCGCAGCGTAGCCACGTGCCGTTGCGGCTGGTATCGATCAGGGTGCAGCGCGTGTCGCGCCAGGCGATTTGTGCATGCTCGCGCGAGACGTCGGCGTGGTCCACGCGCACGTGCGCCTGCTCGCCGCGCCCGATGTGCAAGGGCATGCCCAAGGTGAAGAGCTGCTGCGCGCCGCTGGCCGGCTGCACGATGCGCAGCCAGCAGGCCGCAGCCGGGGCTGCCGCAGGCGCGCAGTTCCAGGGGCACAGCCAGGCCAGCGTCTGGCCCAAGCCGTGATCCTCGCACAGCACGCGCTCCAGCCCGGCGCTGGCGGCCTCGGGCAAGATCTGCGCCACCGCGTCGTCGAGCAGGATCTGGCCGGGCTGCGACGCCGCAGCCAGCGCCGTGGCGCGGGCGATGGTCGGCCCTTCGCACTGCGGCAGCGGGCCGCGCACGTCGCCGCGGCTCAGGCCGACGTGCAGGTGTAGCGCGAGCACGTCGGCCACCGGCTGCGCCCAGGCGCGCAGCTCGCATTGCATCGCGCGCGCGGCGTCCAGCGCGTCGGGTGCGTGCTCGAACAGCACGAGCGCGCTGGTCGTGTCCAGGCGCGAAATCACGCCGTGGTGCGCTGCGGCGCAATGCGCGAGCCGCTGCATGGTGCGTTGCAAGAAGGCGCGGGCGCGGCTTTCGCCGAGTTCGAGGAACAAGGCGTTGAGCGGCGGAATTTCGGCGTGCAACGCCACCACGGTCTGCGCCAGGCCGGCGCGTAGCGCCTGCTGTTTCCACCAGCGCAGCATGACGTTCATGCGGCCGGCGCCGGGCTGAGGGTGCACACCCACAGCGCGCTGGCATCGCCGGGGCGGCTGCCCGGACGCAGACTGTCGAGCAGGTACACGGTCGCCGCCAGCGGCGCTTCGCCGTCGGGCGCTTCGACCGCGTAGCGCACGCCGTCGCGCAGCGGCTGCGCGCTGAGCAGGCGCAAGGCGCCCTGGCCGTCGATGCCGACCAGCGTGGCCACGCTGCGCTCGGCGGCATCGACTTCGCCGAGCAGGACGGCGCGCGGGCAGAAACCGCCGCGCGGGTCGCGCATCAGCGCGTCGATGCGCGCGGCAAAGTCGGGGGGAAAGAGAGCGTCGGGCAGCGTCATGAGCGGGTCTGGCAGCGAACGGAATCGGTCGCAGGGCGGCAGCCATTGGCGCGCCGCGCCGACAACACGTCGATGCTAGGGTGCCCGCGGGCCGGCGTGTCCAGACTTCGGGCGACAAAAACCGGCAAGCCGTGAGTTTTTTCACGACACAACCGCGCGGCAATTTCCGCAATGCCGCTGCGGTGATGTCCCCTCGCCCTGCTGCCCGCGCAGCGCAAGCGGCGAAGCCCCCCATGCTGCGCGAACGGCAGGCGGGCAACGGGATGACCGAAATGTCGGACAGGGCACAGATCTGGCGGCGCCGCGCGGGCCAGCCGAGCGGATCTGTCGGCCGAGCACGCGCTGCGGCAACGAGCCGCCTGCAGCGGCGGCGCTTTACGGCGAACCGGGGGAAATCAAATCCAGCCCGG
>Ga0078972_1016840_pt1 | contig 10679 bp, 8 predicted proteins | sample YelNatPaOPGAMG01_FD_67568 | JGI IMG/M metagenome (GOLD analysis project Ga0078972, IMG submission 67568) | Hot spring thermophilic microbial communities from Obsidian Pool, Yellowstone National Park, USA - OP-RAMG-01 (SPADES assembly) (version 2) | ecosystem: Environmental > Aquatic > Thermal...
GGAACCGCCCCGCCAGTTGAAAATCTCATCCTGCCTGTTACGATGAGATGACCGGGAATTATATCCTCGAACTTCCCATTCCAGTCAGGTATAAGATCAACACACGTGTGCCCCGCGACGATTATCTTTGACAATATGATCAACTCACTTTATCTTAAAGGTTTTTATTTCGTAAGACTCAGGGCATTAAATATTCCATCCTTTATTTTCACGGCTTTGCCAATTGATTGCTCTAAAAGATCTACCTCTATAACTTCTTCAGATGGAAGATGTAATTTCACGCTAACCGTAGTGTATAGTCTCTGCCTTTAACTGTATCAACTTTGGTTGAATATCACAAGTATTTCTGTATTGTATTTCTAATATTATTATAGATTCGTGTGTCATAACCTGCGCCTTATATTCTTCAATGTTATGTGTCCCGCTTTTAAGAAATGACAGAATTGAACATTTGTGTCTTAATACTTATGAATGTTCAAAAAATGAAGTCTATAGAAAAACTTGCTACCTTCTCTTTGTTTCTCCTTTGCTAAGTTAACTTTTGTTACTTTTATACAAAATGTAAATTAATCTTTTGTAGATTTATTCACTTTATTTACTTCGTCTGATTTATTTATTGTTTTTTCTCTTCCCAATTTTCTACTTGATAAATAAGTTTTAATACCTGATACTAATATTGAGTTTTCTTGAGCCATAAGAGCTATAATTATAACGATTCCTAAGATTACACTCTCCCAATAAGAAGAAATTCCTAATATTGTTAAGCCATTGTCTAATCCTGACATAAGGAAAGAGCCTGCTAAAGTACCGATTGTAGATCCTACCCCACCAAAAAGTGAAGCCCCACCTAAAACACCAGCTGCTATTGCATCGAGATTTTGGTTACCAGATCCAATTATAGGACTTGCTACACCTAATCTTCCTACACCTATAATCCCCGCTACAGCAGAAAACATACCACTTAAAACAAATGTTAAAGTTTTGTTAAAATTTACATTTACTCCGCTAAGTCTTGCAGCTTCTATGTTACCTCCTATTGAATACAAATATAAACCAAATTTCGTGAAATGAAGTAAAATTGTCGTTATTATAAAAATAACTAATAAAATATAAATAGGAATTGGAATATTTAACAATCGTCCTCCTCCAAATTGAAGAAATGAATTACTTATGCCCATAAGAGTCTCACCATTTGTTGCAAGCAAAGCTATACCATTTGCCATAACCATGACAGCAAGTGTAGCAATAAACGAAGGAATTTTAATGTAGCAAGTCAACACTCCTGATAATAAACCAAACAAACCTCCTAGAAGAATGACTAAAATAAAAGCAAAGAATACATTCATACCAGCTAATGAAAACATAGCAAAAACTACTCCTGTTAATGACATTATTGCTCCAACAGATAGATCGATCTCAGCAACAACAATTACAAGAAGCTCTCCCATGGCCATAATACCTGTTATGGCAGAAAGCAGAACAATAACAGTAATATTATTTAAAGATAAGAAAACAGAAGGACTTAACACATAGAAAATGACAAACAATACAACTAAGGCTACTATTATTGACAATGTACTACTCCATATTTTACGTTTCTTGTTGTTCATGATAATTTTCTCCTCCAAATCATAATTATTTTTTAAAACCAATACTCAAACTATAAGAAATTAAACCATTGATGCAATAAGCTCTTCTCTTGTTATTGAACTGCTTTTAAAGGAACCTACAATTTGTCCGTTTTTTAATACAATTATCCTATCACTTGCCCTAATTAATTCTGATAATTCACTTGATGCTAAGATCACACTTTTATTTGGATTTTCCCTAACAAAACTCCTTATAATATCCACTATTTCATCTTTTGTTTTAATATCAACACCAAAAGTTGGCTCTGCGAGAATTATTATATCAGCATTTGTATTTAACACTCTTGCTATTAAACATTTTTGCTGATTACCTCCACTTAATTCTGAAATTTGTTGAAATATGCTATTTGCCTTTATTGATAACTTATTAAAATAAGAAACAACTAATTTTGTAGATTCTGATTTGTCTACAATTGAAAAACGAGATGGAATATTAGAAATTATAATGTTGTTTAATATACTGTTTTTATATATAACACCCTTATTAATTCTATCTTCAGGTAAATAAGCTATTTCCTTAGTATTTATCGAATTCATTTTAAGCTTTTTACCAAATTTTTGTATTGCTCCTTGATCATATTTAGTAGAACCATATATTGCTTCACATAAATCAATTACTCCAGAACCTAATAAACCTGTGAAACCAAGAACTTCACCTTCTAATAGATTAAAGGAGATATTTTCAAACACTCCTTTTTTAGATAAATTCTTAACTTCAAGTATAATATTCCTATCTTTTGATTTTGAAATATTATAATTGTAAGAAGCATCACTACTCTTTGTATCGTTTTCGGTCTTGTATCCAATTATAAGTTCTTTTAATTTTTTTTCGTTATATTCTTCAGAATTACCTACACTAACTAATTCTCCATTTCTTAAAACAGCTATTCTATCAGATATGTTGAGAACTTCTTCCATGTGATGAGATATAAAAACAATTGCAATATTCTTTGATTTGAGGAATCTTATTAAACGAAATAACTCCTCAATTTCTTTTTCTTCCAATGAAGCAGTAGGTTCATCTAATAAAACTAGTTTTGCATTAGAACTTATGGCCTTAATTATAGACAATATCTCTCTTTGGGCAATTGATAAATATTTAACTTCTGTTTGTGGATCTATATATCCAAAATTTACACTTTTTATGATTTTTTCTGCTTCAGGGAAAATTCTACTTTTGTTGAAAAAGAAACTTTTTCTATTCACAATCCTATCAAGCAATAAATTCTCAGCAACTGTAAGATTAGGCATTACTGGTATATTTTGATGAACGACTTTTATTCCAAGCAGATCAGCATCTTCAGGCGATGTGATGCTTACATCCTTTCCGTAAAACTTAATTGAACCGCTTGTAGGTCTTATAGCGCCAGAAATTATTTTTATCAAGGTTGATTTACCAGCTCCATTTTCACCAACAATACTAAGAATTTCTCCTTCAAACACATCTATAGAAATATTCTTTAGAGCTATTGTTTCATAATAAACCTTATCAATATTTCTTAAAGACAATATTGTTTTTTTATCCGGCATCAAACGCCTCCATCTCTGCAAAATTTGTCCATGATAAATTTCTACTCTTAAAATCTTTTAGTATCTCAATAAACATTTACTACTTATCCAAAAACTTCTGGATCAAAGCATTTATTTTGAAAAAATGCATCTTAGTAATTAGTAAATGACATCAATATTTCCATCTAAATAATTCAATACGTACAATTTTAAAGTAATTGGATTCATGATTATAGAAATAGGATCTTGTCCAACAGGTATAGTTTCAATAATTTTGCTATTCTTCCCATCCATAACAATAACAGTATTATCACCAACATTTGAAATATATACTTTGTTAGTATCTGAATTTACGATTACATCACTTATTTCCCCTCCTAAACGAAGAACTTCTAAAATTTTATTACTATCACCATTGATAATAGTCATCTCATCACCATTGCTTATAACATATATCATATTAGTAACATTATTTACCGCTATAGAAGAAGGCCAATTTCCAACATATAGTGTTTTAACCACTTTATTATTTAAACCATTAATTACACTAATGGTACCACTTTTAGCATTTGCAACATATATCATATCAGTAAACTGATTTACTGCTATCGCATCAGGTACTAAACCAACAGGAATGGTGTTGATAATTCTATCTATTTGTCCATCTAAAATGCTAACACAATTATCCCACGGATTAACAATGTATATTTTATTTGTAATTGAATCTACAGCTATAGCATAAGGAATTTTATTTAAAGATATAGAAGAAACAACCTGATCATTCTTTCCATTTATAATGCTTATACTATCACTGTCATAGTTCGCAACATAAATAAAATCTGTGACTGGATTTATACTTACAGCATAAGGTATTTCTCCAACAGCTGTTTGTGCAATGATTGCGTCGTTACTAGAATTTATCACATCAACACTATTATTCCATGGATTGGCAACATAAATTTTATTAGTAAGAAAATTCATATCCATGATATAAGGGGAAAGATTATAATACATTGCTATTTCGTATTTCATATTTTTCCAAACAGTAATATGTGTTTTAACCTGATTAGCGAATGCAAAACCAGAACAAATAATAAACAAAGTAATTATAATAAATAATTTAAACATTTTTAATTTTAACACATCAAATCTCCTTCCAACCTTCTTATTTTTACCACTATACTAATTGATATTTAGAAGTGAAGTCTTATCAACTATTGATATTTAAAGGCGTTCTAGTACAATTTTTATTAAAACACCTACCACCAAATTATCTAAGATGGTAGGTGTAGGTATGTTCTAAATTTTCAAAGTATCTCTCTTTTCACAATATTTAACCAAATCACTTTACGAAACCATAAGGCGGATATTAAAAATGTGGAGTTACGTCAATTGGATAACTTATATTTGTTGCTACAGCTGTTAATTGAGATGCTATTGATGCTGATGGCGTTATTGCCCACGGATAAATCACATTATCTTTAGTTATAATGACCGATGTTGTTTGTATGAAATTCATATAAGGTTTCCCATCCAATAAAGCAAGCAGATTTTCAGCAGCTTGCCAACCCTCGAAAGTTGGATATTGACTTGCTGTAGCTATAAGTGGTGAAGTACCTGATGCTATTAACTTAACTGCATCGGGATTACCATCTATTCCTAAAACATATAACTCTCTTCCTGGAGCTAATTGAGAAATCGCGCTAGCGCCTCCTATAGATGATGGATCATTACAAAGAAGCATCAATTTCATTTTTGGAAAAGCGTTAATCCAAGATGAAGCTAAACTATATCCCCCCGTAAAATTAGCTCCATCATCATGTATCGCGACTACTTTAATTAACCCTGCCGGAGCTGTTTTTATAGCATCTTCAAATCCAAGAACTCTTTGAACACAAGCATCATCTACGTTAAAAGTACCTATACCTATTTCAAAAGGAGGTTGTTCACCTTTCTTTTGAAGATTTTCTAAGAGAGTAATAGCATATTTTCCATCATTATATCCAGCCAAATAGTTATCAGTCTCAACCACACCAGATATAGGAGCACCAAAGGCAGGCTCATCTGCGCAATAAACAGGTATACCCGCTTTTACTGCTGCTTCAATTGCGGGAGTAAGTGCTTTTGCATCTATAGGTGTCACTAATATAGCTTTTACATGCATACCAATAAAGGTATAAATTGCATTTGATTGAGCTAGAGGACTTTGGTTTGCATCTATTATCACTACTTGATATCCAGCTGCCTCAAGTACAGGAATAGCACCTTCATTGTTAAGAGCTATAAAATATGGGTTGGATTGAGCAAAGGAGTCTATGCCTATAATTCCTTTACTTGCCGCTAAACCGACGGAAATCGCAATTCCTACTAACAAACTTACTAACAAAATTTTTCTCATTACATTTACCTCCTTTTAATTAAAATGAATGGAATCAATTCAATTTTGAAATTCCTTGTTATTTCTCAATTCTTTTTTCACCTCTACCCCACAACTACCTGCCACCAGGGTGTAAAATTTTTTTGTTATCCAAAAAACCACTAAACCGAATTGACAGGCATGGTGCGGAGATCTTCAGATGTTGTTTCTATTTAATTTTCTTAGATTTAATCTGCAATTTATTGCAAAAGCGATTAGTCATTATACTTTCGAATCTAACATTTCTTTCTCGAAAAGACTGAAGGGAGAAACTCATGACAAAAAACGTATTTGTCTAAATTCAAGATTTACTTTTCAAAGATCTTGAAAGCATTCAGGCTTAATAATCTGCAATGTCTGAATGCATTCTTCTGAACGATGCCTCTTTAATTCTGCAAACAATCTTTCTTATCTTCTTCTGTTCTTCTTCTGTTTTTAAAAGACCATGCTTTGGGGTTGGAGGTAAGTCTACTCTAAATTGAATTCACTCAAGGATTCTATATCTGGAAACACCGATCTTTAAGTTCTACTTTCCTTAATCAGTTTGTGATGTCGACCTGAATGCCTCCAAGGCTAATTACGAAACTGCTGGTTAGGCATTATTTCGATGGGACTTTCACCCATTAGAGTTAACACAATTTCTCAACCCTCCGCTCCCCCATATCGATAAATTCATAAATACGTGGTCTCTACTTTTGACTGTATCAAATTTGGAGGCATATCATTGCAATTCTCTTCGAACTTGCGCTCTATGATCTTCACAATGTAAAATATACCTGTACAAGATAGATATTTGTTCCTCAACTTTAGATCTATCTTGTACAGGTCTTTTATTAATTATCAATAGTATGCTGGAAGTCCAAGAGCCTTCATATGAGCTATATATTCATTCACGTTTTCTGGTGTTACGAGTGCTACACCTGTGTCAATGCTTTCTGCTCCATTATCCCATATTTTAAAATATGTGGGGCCAAGGGAACCCATTTTTGCAATATTATACAGAGAATAAACTGAAAGATACCCCATCAAATATGGATTCTGAACAGTTACACCACCTACATACCCTGATTCGACTCCTTTAAGAGTATCAGGACCCATATCAAAACATACAATTTTTATTTGTCCAGGCTTTAGCCCCGCAGTTTCTACGGCACGTGCTAATGCAGGTCCGTCTTCATAATAAACGCCATAAAATCCGTTAAGTTTACTTCCATAAGAAGCTATAGCTGCTTGCGCCTCTGAAAGGGCTGTACTTGGATCTCCATTTTCATTCAAAACTGTTAAAACTTTTACATCCGTTCCCTTCAAAGCTGCTTCAAATCCTTGTATTCTCTGAAGAGAGTTAAGAGCAGAAAGAGAGCCAGTTTCTATTACGACATTACCTTTGCCATTCAAAAGTTTAACCATTTCCTCTCCACCAAGGTATCCAGCAGCATAGTTAGCAGTACCTATAAAAACAATTCTGGCATTATTTGATGCAGCATCCGTATCCATTGTTACAACAGGTATACCCTCCTCCATAGCTTTTTCAAGATAAGGCACAACTCCGCTAGGATCAGTGCAAGAAATAGCTATACCTGCAAATCTTTCTCCAATAAAAGATTCAAGAGTTGAAATTTGATCTGCAGCACTAGGAAGAGTAGGACAGTAAAAATCTACATTGATTCCTAACTGTTTACCAGCAGTTTGAGCACCAAGATTTACGTCATTCCAATAACCCTCTAAAGCCTGCCCAATTACTCCAATAGTCATAGCCTCAGCAATGAGACTAAAACCTATTAATACAAGAGCAATAGTAATAAAAGACAAAATCTTTTTCATACTTTCATTCCTCCTTTTATCAAAATACTTTCAACACTTTTCGAAACGTATAAAGTTTTTAAGTTCAAAAAGTCAATTATAAAAGTCAGAAATTCTAATTCACCTCCCTTCAAAGTTTCTCGGAACAATATCCACTGAAGTTGAAATTCCTAATTCACCTCCCTTCAAAATTTCTCGGAACAATATCCACTGAAGTTGAAATTCCTAATTCACCTCCTTCAATACCTATTTTAGGAGTCTCCATCCTCAGAAGCCTTACAATTTTATTTTGCATCGATCTTTTGTATTTCAAAACAGAAAAAAGAAAGTATAGTATTAAATTTTATTTTTCCTATGTCTAAGAACATCAAAAGAAACAGCTGCAACTATAACAATTCCTAATATAACATTCGTCCAAAGAGAAGATATGCCAATCATAACTAAGGCATTCCAAATAGCAACTATTATTCCTGCGCCTATTAAAGCTCCATATATACTACCTATTCCTCCTGTTAGTGCTGTACCTCCCATAACTGCAGCAGCTATACCATATAGCGCATACATGCTACCAATATCTGGCTGTCCCTCACCAAGACGTGCAGCAACTATTATCCCAACTAGTCCTCCTAAAAAAGCGGAGAATATAAAAGTAATTGTTCTTAACCATACAACATTTATTCCAACGTTCCTAGCAGCCTCAACATTTGCACCAATGGCTTTAAAATAAATTCCATATACGTTATAATGAAAAAAGAAAATGGCTATGATAGCTATTATTATAAGGATTACAACCGAAGCAGGTATCTCGAGAAAATTAGCAGTTCCTATGGCATCAAAACTGTTCGGCAAACCTACAACAGGCCAACCCTTTGTTAAAACCTCTGATAATCCAGTTGTAATTGCGAATGTTCCAAGAGTAGTTATAAATGGTGGCACATTAAGCTTAGTCATTGCTAAACCATGCCATAGACCCCAACCACTTGAGATCAAAAGCACTAAAATTACAGCTAAAAGTGGTGACATATTATAATTAACTATAAACATAGATACTAATACACCAGAAAACGCAGCTATACCTCCAAGAGATAAATCTACAGCACCGCCACCAATAACTATAACAAATACTTCACCTATTGCTAACAATGCGTACATTGCCCATTGTTGTCCTAGTGTTTGTAAATTATATACAGAAATAAACCTTGGATTCATTATCATTGTAAAAACAATTAAAGCAATTAATGCTATAAGCGTGCTAAATTCTGTACTTCTAACAAAATGACTTATCTTACTAGTACCAACATGATTCTTTTCAATTGCTTTTGAAGTAACTATTAATTCTTCTGACTTATTTATGTTCTCACTCACAGTTTCACTTCCTCCACACCTGACATTAAAGCTACGATATCTTCTTTTGGAATATTCCTCGATCTGTTTTCTAAAATCTTGAATATCTTACCTTCATGCATAACTATTATTCTGTCGCTCATATTTACTACTTCATCCAATTCAGAAGAAATCATAATAATACTTTTACCTCTTTTCACAATATTTTTCATGAGTTCATATATTTCTGACTTTGTTTCAACATCTACACCGCGAGTAGGTTCGTCTAAAATTAAGATATTTGGATCTGTTGATAAACATCTTGCTAGCAGAACTTTCTGTTGATTTCCCCCACTCAAAGTACCCACACTTCCACTCAAAGACGGAATGTTAGCTTTCAAACTATCTTTATAAGATTCAGCTAATTTTCTTATTTTGAACCTACTTGGAATAAGTCCAAAATAACTATTGTTCCTAATTGAAGAAATAGATAGATTATATTCTATATCTAGAGTAGGGAAAATACCTAAACTTTTTCTTTCTTCTGGAAGATAAGAAATTCCTTTCTTAATAGCGTCATAGGGGTTTTTAATAATAACTTTCTTACCATATAAATAAATTTCTCCCGCCTTTTTGGTGGGATCTAATCCCAATATTGCACGTATTGTTTCAGAACGGCCAGAACCAATTAATCCTGCAAATCCAAGTATTTCGCCCTTTTTGAGATCAAAAGAAATATCTTTAACAATTTCTGTCGTTAAATGTTCAACTTTCAAGACAATTTCATCTTGTGAATTCATAGGCTCGCTTGAATATTTTTTAATAACTTCTACATCTCGACCTGCCATTAATCTAACAATTTTATCTATATCAAATTCACTTTTTTTAAGTTCTCCTGTTTTCATACCATTTTTAAGAATTACTGCTCTATCAGCAATTTCGATAACTTCTGACAATTTGTGTGAAACATACAAAATAGTTTTGCCTTTGCTTTTAAGATCTCTTATTATCCTGAACAATTTTTCAACATCCATTTCTTCCATTGCTGCTGTTGGCTCATCAAAAAGGATGAATTGCGAGTTGCGTATCAAAGCTTGGCATATCTGTACTATTTCTCTTTGAATACTTGATAGATTTTTCAATGGTACTGATGGCGAAAACTCAACATCGAACATTTTTAAATAATTCATTGCTGTTTCTTTCATTCTAGAAACATTTGGAATAAGTTTTATTCTTTTTTCTTCATTACCTAGGAATAGATTCTGTACAACACTTAAATTGTCACATAGACTTAATTCCTGATGCAATGCACTTATTCCTAATTCAACAGCAACTTTTGGATTACCTAACTTCACTGCTTTACCATTAAGAATTATTTCACCTTTTGTTGGCTCAATTACTCCTGCCAGTATTTTAACAAGAGTACTCTTTCCAGCTCCATTTTCACCAACTAATGCAACTACTTCCCCCTTGTAAAAATCTATATCTACATCTCTCAATGCTACTGTCCCGGGGTACATTTTAGTTATTTTCTTTAATGATAAAAATGGAATATTCTGTTCTATCAAAATTACCTCCTCTCTTCAATACAAGAATCAATTCAATTTTGAAATTCCTTGCTATTTCTCAATTCTTTTTTCACCCCTACCCCACAACTACCTGCCACCAAGGTGTAAAATTTTTTTGTTATCCCCAAAATCTCTAAACCGAAGTGACAGGCATATTGCGGAACTCTTCAGATGTGTTTCTCTTCAATTTCCCTTCTTCAGACGTCGTTTTTAATCTCGTCTTCTTTACTTTTCAGCAATTGGACTTTGACTCCATTTCTTCTGTGGTTTCTCAGATCAATTCCCTTGCTATTCAACTTATTTCTATTTCAAACAGCGCTTTGGTTTCCATTTCCTTTTGCAATACCTTAACTTGTTCCTTGTCCTTTTCCTCAATTCCATAATCTTATTTTTCAAAGATGAGTTAAATGATTC
>Ga0078972_1016842_pt1 | contig 10678 bp, 11 predicted proteins | sample YelNatPaOPGAMG01_FD_67568 | JGI IMG/M metagenome (GOLD analysis project Ga0078972, IMG submission 67568) | Hot spring thermophilic microbial communities from Obsidian Pool, Yellowstone National Park, USA - OP-RAMG-01 (SPADES assembly) (version 2) | ecosystem: Environmental > Aquatic > Thermal...
ACGCCCCGGGGCCCGCGGCGACCGGCATCGGCGCCGCACGCGAGCACCGCGACGCCGACACCCCGGCCGCGCTGGCCGGCCCGCGGCAGCGGGGGAACCCGCGGCCCCGTCCCGCTCCCGCCGGCGGTTAGCACGGATATGTCCATCCAGCTCCCCGAGCCGTTGGCGGCGGAGTTCCAAACATCCGACGTGGAACCGCCCGAGACGCTGTTTATATTGCAGCTACCCTTTTGCGCATACCAAGTTGCCATGTCGGCCCTCTATGATTGCTGCCCGCCCTCTCATGCGGGCTGTGGCGCATATCCCCGCCCTGGGACTAGTCCGCCGGCTCCACCGTCAGTGGGCAGGTCGGCGATAGCGCGGTGACCAACCACTTGGTCGCGCTAATGCCGATGATGCGCGCGGCAGCGCCGATCTTGTGCGACGAGGTGGCCAGACTGGCCTTGTCGCTCGTCCCGACGCCGTCCGCAACGAGGGAGTTGCCGTCGGGGTTGGTCGGAACGATATCCACGTTCTGGTTCTCGGTCTGCACGACCGTGAATACGACGCCGACCGTCGAGCTGCTGGGGTCGGGCAGGGTGATCGTCGTTGCGCCGGTCGACTTCGTGCAGACAACCGTGCTTCCGCTCTGCGCGGCGGTCAGGGTCTCGCTGCCAGTGGTGTTGACGATGATCGGCGTCTTGTAGCCGAGCGTGCCGCTTACGGTCGCATTGCCCGCGACGGCGAGTGTCCCGCCGCACGTCACGGCCCCTGTGAGCGTGGACGCCCCCGTCACGCCCAACGTGGAACTGAGCGTTGTCGCGCCGCCGACGCTGAGTGTGCTTCCCACTGCCGCCGCGCCGGTGACGGTCAGGGTGCTACCGACCGTGGCCGTTGTCGTGGTCGCGAGCGCGTTGACGGTGGCCGTCCCGGACACCGTCGCATTGCGCCCGACGGTCAGGTCGCGCGCCAGGGTTGCGTCGCCGTTGGAGGCATTCAGGACGACCTTGTTCGTGTTCAGGGTTATCGACGCGCCTGAACCGCCGCTCATCGCGCCGGTGCTGTCGGCGATTGTCCAGCCATCGAGCACGACGCCGCCGGTTGCCGTCAACAGTCCATCGACCCTGACCGCGCCGTTAAACGACCCCGCGCCGGTCGACGTGATCGTGCAGCCGGTGTTGCCGTAGCCGCCACCGATCACGGCCTGGCTGAGCGTGGTCGCGCTCGTGCCGAGCGACGCGATCAGCCCGCGCGTGCCCTGCACCCATTTGCCGCCGCTGTAGTACCAGATGTCAGTCTCGCTGACGCGGAGCGCCTGCGTGGGCGCTGCCGCGAGAGATGTAATTGCCGCGCATAGGATCGCGGCGACCAAAAGTCGTGTCATTTGATTCCCCTCCCGGCCTCGCGCGCGGCGGCAATGGCCTCGCGCAGCTCGGCCTTGGTCTTGCCCTCTACGTCGATGCCGAGCGGGGCGGCAACCGCCCGCAGCTCGTCCAGCTTGAAGTTGAGGAGCGCGGATTCCGAGGGCGTCGCTGCAGCCTCCGTGGCTTCGCCCCAATCCGACTCCACCGGGCCAGTGGTCGGCGATGGTCGGCCCTGGTCGGCGATGGTCGGAGCCGCGAGTCCCAGGTTGACGAACTCCTCCTCCGAGATGCGCTCGAAGGCAGGCCCGCCGTCTTCGCGGGTTAGCCGCCTCGCCACTACGTCGTGCACGACCACCGGAACCTTGACGGCCTGGCCCGGCTGCACAGTGATGGCGCAGGCGCTGGCGGCAACCATCCCGCCGGGCGCGGCTGAAACGAGATTGGCGTTTTGGAACGCCGCGTGCCGGAGGCGCTTCGGCTCCCTGGCCAAGTTCTTGATGCAGATGAATTTCATCGCTTTTCCCCATTTAGGCTCCGGGGGCCAGACGGCCCCCGGAAGCCAGCGAGTCTGCGGCCTACTCGGTGTCGAGCAGGTCTTCGATTCGGACGCAGTTGTCGCACCGGCGCGCACCGAGCTGTATCACCGTGCGCAGCCAGGCCTCGTACGTCATGTTGCGAGCGCCGGGCGACTCCGCCCATATCTGGCCGTTGCGCTTGTACCAGCTCGGTTTGACCGGCCAGTAGAGCTTGAAGTCCCGCTCCGTGACTGCGTAGATCGTGTTGTTCGGCAAGCCCGTGATCGGGATGATCGGCAGCAGCTTTCCATTCGAGGTGCGGAACTGCTCAATATACATCCCCGGCACGATCTTGCCGTCGTCGGTCGTCACAAAGGGGTTCTGCTCGTTTGCGGCCTTGCGCATCAGGCAATCCCGCATCCTGCCGTTCATGTAGAGCGCAGAGACGTCCCCGTCCCCATCGCCCTCTTCATCGACCCATCGGATGGCGTCGTTGATGACCGCCAAGTCCCAGGAAGCCGGAGTGCCCGCCGTTCCTGTGCCCCAGTCGTTGGCCTTGAGTATCTTGGCCTGCAACTGGGGGTACAGCGTGCGGTCAACGCCCTGGAACGTGGTACCATACCAGCTCCCATTGTTGGTGTCGCCGCCACTACCCCAGCCGGTGGTAGCTCCGTCGTCAACGATGTTCATGAGACCCTGGCAGCCGTTGAACGACGAGAACTTGCCGTCGGATGTAAGCGTGACTGAGTTGCTTAGGAAGACAAAGTCGCCGTCCGCCGGCGGGGCGGTGCTGCCGCTGACGACGAATGTGCCGAGCGCGCGGTTCACGTTCGAGACGGTCACGCCGGAGCACTTGACAGTCCATGCCGAGCTTCCGGTGATGTCGGCCACGGTGTAGATGTCGACCTTCATTCCGTCGCGGATGCGTGCGCAGCCGCTCCATCCGAAGTCGGCGATCGTGTTGTCAACCGTGACGGTCTTCGTCGTGCCGTTCCAGCTCGCGACGCGGGCAAGCCTGCCCGTTCCGTCGCCGCCCAGCTCCATGTTGAGCGTGCGGCGCATGTCGGCGATGCAGTCGGCGAGTTTCTCCTCGGCGAGGACGCCCGCAGCCAGCGGCTGGCCGGCGGCCTGCTCCATCTCGTTCTGGGTTATGCCGGTCGAACCGGTATACTCCCGGAGGCGAACCCGCATTGCCTCGAACGCATGCTGGCCGGGCAGCGGAACATCGCCCGCCTCCACCCGTGGCGCGACGTTGTAAGGCACGGCGGTCTTCATCCTAATCACGGCGTACTTCCCAAGGAAGTAGTCAGCAGCATCATACTTGCTCTCCACACGAGCAAGCAGCGGGTTCCGGTCAACTACTGCCGGAACCACGTCGCGCATATCGCGCTCATTCATGTATGCCTCTAGCAGTGCTAGAGTGTCGCCTGTCCAGGCCATTGCCTGACCTCCTGACTGTCGGCGGCGGCCCGGCTGCTACGAACCGAGCTTCGCCATCGCGCGCCTCATGGTCGCCTCGATGACGGCGCGGCGTTCGTCCTCCGTAAGCTCGTGCATTGGCTTGCCTGCTGGGAGGGACGCCGTGCCGGAACCCGGCAGCGGCGCGGTCTCAGCCGCCTTTGATTTGGCCGCGAGTTGCAAATTGGCCGCGTAGCCGGCGTAGTCCGCCTCGGCCTTGGCGGCAGCCTGGATAAGCTCCCTCAGGACCTCGTCGGTCAGTTGGGAGTAGTCGGGCGTGCCGTCCGGACCAGCGTTGCGAGCTGCGTAGTCGGCCACGGCGGCCTCGAAGCGGGATTTGACGTGGCCGTCGAACTCCTTCGCCCGCGACTCGTCCATTGCGGCGAGGGCGGGTATCGACGCCCTGGCTTTGGCTATCTCGGCCATCACCTGGGCTTCGCCCTGCTCGACGGCCCGCCGGTATTCCTCCAGTTGGGCGCGCGCTTGGGCCTCGCTGCGCTCGCGCATGTAGGCCTCGTAGACCTCTTGCGCCTGCAGCATCATCTTGGCCTCGCGCTGGTGTAGCCAGTTGCCGTCCGGCTCCAGCCGCACCTGTCCATCCGTGGGGTCGTACTCGGCGACCTTGCCGTGCAGGTACGGGTCGAGTCCGGGCGGCGGCGCGCTGCCCGGATCCGCCGCTGTCGGCGGCTTAGCCGCGCGCGATTCCAGCTCCCGCTGTGCAGCGGCGAGGGCCTCGCGTGCCTCCCGCCGCTCCTTGGCGACCGTGGCGAGTCGGCCCAACGCCGACCGCGGATCGACCTTCGCCAGAATCGCGTCGTGATGTTGCTCGACCAACTCCAGCGCCTGTTCGGGCGTGAGCTTGTCGAGATCGAGTGCCTGGGCCGACTGGGCCGATTCGCCGTCTTGGGAGGCGGCTGCCCCCCCGGCTGGCGTAGCCGCTGTCTCGGCCTGGCCCGCACCCTGGGTGTCGGCGGTCTCTTCGGACGGCGCTTCCGTCCCGGCGTCCCGCCCGCCGTTGTCAAGCGTGACGTTCTCATCTGTTGGAGGCATTGTGAGCACCTTTCAACTCGGCGGTACGACGCGCCGCCGCGCGGTTTTTTCCTACTTTCGTTTCGGTTTTGGTCGCGGTGACGGCTTGGCGTGGGCAACCTTGTGTGGCTTGCCGCCTATCGTCACCTTCTGATTGCCGGGCGTGCTGGCGAACCATCCGTGGATGTGTCCAGCGGCCAGCCATTTGCGGTACGCGTCCATGTTCTTGAAGTTCATCGTGGTTCCTTTCTTCTGCCGCTCGCCCCGCGCTAGAGCGCGGGCGCGGGCGCGAGTTCGCCGCTGGGCTGCCCCAGCGCGCTCATGAGCGCCTCTTCGTCGATGGCAGGCTGCGCGGACTCAGGCTCCGGCGCTTCCGGTGGCAGCGGCCCCGGATGCGGCGTGACCTCGGCTGGCGGCGGCTCCGCCCCCAGCCCGGTCGGCGGCGGCCCCGCCACTGCGCCTGCCGCCTGTCGCAACTGGGCGGCCAGGTTGGCGGCGAGCAGGGCGTCGTTGAGCCTCTGGATTTCGCCGGCAGCCACCATCGCATCCTCAAGCGGCCCGTACATCGCCGCGCACTGCTCCTCTTCCTCGTCCAGGCCCATCGCCCGCAGTTGCAGCCTGCACGACACCTGTTGCGCCGGGCCGTCGGGATACGGCCCAAGAAGGCCTTGCTCGGCTGCCTGGCGCTTGACGTTTGCGCGATCGGCGGGGGAAAGGTGCGGACTTGGGATCGCCTCCACGTCGCTTGTCTCCCGCAAGTCGGCCCCGTAGAAGTATGGGCTGTCGGCGGCGGCCTGCCTGCCGAGTCCGCTGATCATCCGCTGGTTCTTGTAGAACTGCCGCATCAGGTGCAGCTTGATCTCGCAGATATCGACCTGCATCTGCTCGGCGTACATCTGCATGTGCCAGGCCTGGGTTCCGAGGTCGGCCTCGCGGGAGATGGCAAGCTCGTATGCGGTGACCTCCTTGCGGACGGTGTTGCCGAGAACCGGGTCACGCGTGCCGCCCTTCTCCTTGATGTTGGCGATTAGCTCCTCGGACGCGATCTTGGCCTGTTCAAGGTTGAGATCATAGCGCATCCAATCCCACTTCGTCACGTCACGCGGAATGCAGATGAGCTTCGCGCCCCCGGGGCCGACCTGCTCGGTCACCTTGCCCGTGCCCTGCTTGACCATGTCGCCGCGCACCTGGGCGCGGATAACTTTGTGGATGGCGGTTTTGATGATGTTGAGGCGGGTTTGGTCGCTCAGCAGAAGCTCGACCGTGCCCATGCCGTAGAGCCTGCCGGGTATCGGATACCATCTGCTCCTGGAGTGGAGCCATCTGCCGCCCTGAAGCTCGTGGTCGTCGAGTATCGCGCCAGCGGCGTAGACGATATTTCGCCCGTTCGGGTAGCGGTCGGTCGGCCTGAAGTAGACGCGCTTGACGATGACGCTCGTTCTTGGACGCTCGCGTGTTGCGGTGCGGTCGAACATGACGTTGAGCGCGAGGCGGTCGAGGTAGCGCATCAGGTCGGCGGAGTCCTCCGGCTCCAAATCCTTGGTGGCCTCGCCGGGATACAGCGTCTTGACCAGGTCGATCGGCATCGCGTCGAACTCGATCAGCCACTTCGGCGGCCACTCGGCGGGGTCGCTCATGGGGTCAATGACGTAGCGGAAGAGGTTGATGACCTCGGTGTCGATGTCGCCTTCCCCAAGTCCGGGGCGTCCGCCGTCGGGATCAAACCACGTCCTGCGCAGCACGTCGCCCGTGCCGTAGAGCCACTGCACCTCTTCCCGGCGCTTGACGCCTTCCCTGTCCTCGCGGTCGCGCCACTTGAGCGCCCTGGTGGCGAGCCTGGCGGCGTGCACGTCCTCTCTGTCCAGGGTCGTCGGCACGGCTATGAAGCTCGGCATCGCGCCCGTGCAGCCGGCAACCACGGTGCGCGCCGACGTGGCGATGCGGTTGTCCACGACGCGCATCACGTCGTCCTGGCCCATGTCGATGGCGCGGCGCGCCCAGTTCCGGCAGATGTCCTCCTCGACGGCCTGCCACTGGTTCCCAGCCCAGAACAGAAGCGACATGAGCGCCGGCTTCTCGTATGGCTTGCGAGCCTGCAGCGCCGGCTTGAAGAGATCGTCTTCGAGCCAGCGCGCAAGCTCCTCGTCGCTGGCGGCCTCCTCAGGCCGTTTTTGCATTATCTCAGGATCGACACGGCTCTTGTTCATAGCGGTGCACCCATGATCTCGGCGTAGCCCGCCTCGGCGCGCTTGAGCGCGTCCTGGTACTCCTCTTCAGGCATCAGGTCGGGGTCGAATGGCCGCTCGCCTGCCTCCCCGGCGGCGTCGGCGACACTCGCGGCGGCATCGTGTTGTTCGGCGTGCGCGACGAAATCCGAGAACGCCCCCGCATGCAGCCTGTCCATGCAGTCGTGCGCGAGCCGCTCGACGCGGCGGGCGTGCGCCTCCGACTGCCTCATGGCGTATACGGCGACGACGACGACCGCCGAAACAGCCGTCCCCGACACGAGCACGGTCTCTAGCATGGTCGATCTCTCCTCAGTTGTCGGTAACGTCCCAGATCGTGCGCTTGGGGCGCTCCTCGAAGAGCGGCGGTTCGCGCAGCCCGCGCTCCTCCGGCATTTGCGCGACCTCCGCCGAGGCCGGCCTGGATGTCAGAATGTGGCCAAGCGCGTCGTATGCGTGGTCTTCCTGTGTCGTGTCCACGACCTCCGGCCTTGCCTCGTCACTTTTGAGCATCGGCAGCGTGCGGATCAGGTTGGCGCAGCATTCCATCACCTGCAGGCCGGGCCGACCCTGCGGCCAGAACTCGCTCGGCCCCCAGTCCGCGAGATAGCGCCGAACCTGCTCCGCCCGCGTCACCGGGTCGCGGCCCGACTCCACGATGGATATGTAGCCGTCCCAGCCGCGCTCGGCGAAGGTGCGGTAGTAGATGTCCACTATCGGCTCCATGCGCCCCTCCGCGCCGCGCTGTGCCGCGAAGATGTCGTGGCCGGCGTGCATCTCGATAGGCTCCGTAGGCCTGCGCCCAGCCGGATCGTAGCAAACGCACGACGATTCCAGCATGTCCACTATCCGGCCCGCCTGCTCGCTCGCCTTCAGGCCCTCGGCATACAGCTCCCTGCAGACCAGCGCCCTCCCGTCGGCGTCGAAGCCGACCAACAGACAGGCAAACGGCGACTTGAAGCCATAGTCCAGCCCCAGCGTGTACGCCAGGCCCCCAGGGCACGGCTCGGTCGGCACTACGTGCCACGGCGCGCCGTCCCCACGGCGCGCATGCCAGTCGGAAAAGAACCGGTCGCTTACGACATTCCAGTCCTTGTAGAGCAGCCGCGCCCGGTTCACCGGGTCGAGGCTGAGCAGGTTCGCCAGGTAGCCCGGATTGCGCTCCATGCCGATCCTGTTGTCGTAGATGTCGGCCTCGATGAACGTCACCGACTTGACCGCATGCTCCGCCAGGTGCGGTTCCAGGTTGTGCTCCCGCGCCGCGACCTCTACCGCCTCCCAGTAGTCCCGGAAGTAGCAATACTCCGGGACCAACCGCACTAGCCACAGCGGCTCACCCGGCTGCGCCCGGATCGGGCACGTGTTGTCCACCCACGGCGCGAACATCCGCTTGATCCAGCTCGTGCCGTCCGGGTTGAACGTCAGTCGCACCTTCCTTACCGAGCACTGCCCGCGAGACCGGTTCCGACCGATCAGGTACCAAACCTGACCCTCCGTGAAGTGGGTCGCCTCGTCAAACCCGATATACGGATACTGGCCGCCCTGGTGCGCGTACTTGTCCTCCTCCTTCTGCAGGTGCGTGAACGTGATCTTCGCGCCGCTCGGAAACGTCCACCGATGCGTCGGAGAGGATACCGACTTCGCCCCAAACCACGGATAGATCGACGCCGCCTCGTCCCACAAGCCGCCCTCGTTCGTGATCTGCGTCGATTCCCGACGGAAAATCACCGCCCCGAAGTCCGGCTCGCCCACATACCGCAAAGGGTCGCAAATCAAGAACCACGTCTTCCCGCCATACGCCGCCCCGCCGTAGCCCAGAATGTCCACGTCCGAGGCGAACGCTCGCTCCTGCGGCCCGGCCTGAGGCCTAATCTCCTTCGTCTGCTGCTCCAGACGCGGTATCGCTATCCCCGTCCCCATCACACAAAGCAGGCGCGTCCCCGGACTCCAGCGCCCGGCCCCGCGCTAACTCCTCCTTCTGAGGTAAATAGAAAGATACCTTCACCTCGCCACTCATGTGGCTCTCCACCCGGGAGTTCTCACGGTAACCCTCCGGATCCAACCGCTTGAGCCGGAACATCAGCAACTGGTCGCTATACTCCAACTCCACATACGGCTCACCCGTACGAGGGTCGATCAAAGGACGACCATGCTTGTCGAACTTTAACCGAGGCACACCCTCAGCAGCGCGACGGTCTGCCTCCCGCTCTAAGCGAGCCAGCAATGCCGCCCGACCGGCAGCTATCGCCTCCTCGTAAGCGCGAGCAAACTCCTCGCGATAATGCTTGAACCGCGGGTTCCGACGCTGCCATACCGCGCCCGGACTGATCCCGACCTCACGACACGCCCGCTCTAAACAACCATGCTCCCGGAGCTGGTCACATATCAGGCGCTCTAGCTCCTCGTTCCAACGCCAGTTCAGAGCGTTCTTCCCTCTCGTTAACTTCTTCACCTTCGTCCTCACCCCACACCGACCTGGGATGGCCGCTATACAGCTCTCGAAAGTAGAAAAATTTTTCGCGGGGGGCCTACAACAGACCGGCGGCGCCGCGGGGGGGTGCACCCTCTGCGCGTGCCCGTCCCGCGTCGCCGGTCGGCGTGACGGCAGAGCTGCGTCAAGCGTGCCGAGGTCGGTCGTCTCCCGCCCGACTCGCTCGCAGACTGGCGGGCTAGGCGGCTATGTCGAGCGTGCCTAGGTCGGTCGTGTGGCCAGGGCGGACAATCACAGCTACCTCGATGAACGGGATGCCGCCTTCGCGCGCGATTGCCCACGTATACGCGCCAGCAGGCACGCCCACGACCGCAAGCCAACCTGTGGTAGCATTGTACACAGTCCGGCGGCATTCGGGCCACTGCTCAGTATTGACCTCCCATATCTCGACACTCGCCGCAGGCTGACCGCTATCGAGCACGCGCGCGCAGACTGTGCCCGCTGTGCCCGCGGTCGCTGGCGCGCGCGACCATTGCACCGGCGGCAGACTGCGCAGTCGCTGGATGCTCACTCGTCGCCCCCGCCGTGCAGCACTAGCATGCGATACGCGGCCTCAGATGCACTATAGATCCGTACTGCCGAGACGCAGACCGGTAACCACAACGCCGGATCGTCCCCGTACATCGGCCAATACGACTGCCCGCCGTCCACCGACACATACAGCGTCTGCTCGCTGTCGTCGTTGACGAGCAGCAGCCCTGCACAACGCCGCCCCAACTCCACACTCTGCGCGGTCTGCGGATCGACTGCAGATGCATCCACACTGCCCACAATCGCAGTCGCAGCATCCGCATACCCGCGCAAGACGGCCTCTGCCCAACTCACGCGTCCCATAACTCAGTACCTCCCATGTATAGGCCCTAGACGCCCAAAACTGGCCCCTTGCCACATGCGCGCCCCAAAACCTCGCAACGCCAACGCTCACGCCGACCCCCACCCCACATGCGCGCGGTGTCCGTGCTAGTGGGCGTAGGCATATAGTTCTCCGCCTAACCATATAGTCCGTCATCAATATACCTCTCGTTTCCTCTGCTGCTCATCCGCATTCTGGTTTTTTGCGAGTTGCGGGGTTGTACGTACAGCGTAAGCTTGTACGGGTAGAGGTACACGTTTTGGGTTAGTACTGTGTGGGGGAGAGAGATTAGTAAAAATCTCTCTCCCCCACAGTAGTAGTTCTTCGTACCATAAAAAACATGTCCACCTCCAGCGTTATGTTGTACGTACCCCGCGCGCACGCGCATGCGCGTGAGGGGCTAGGTGTAGGTTACACCCAGTAAAAATACCTGTTTTTCGGGTTGGGGCTTGACAAGACACTGTGGGTAACCTATAATTAATATGGTGGTGGTTGAGAGCACAACCACCAGGAGAAGCCCCAGAAGGGGCAAACGAGGAGGAGATTGAAAATGGAAACTAATGATTACTGCGAGGAGATCGACGACTTCGTAGCCGCCGCGGAAACGGCGCCGTTCTTCCGGCCCCAGAGGCCGGAAGAGTGGATGAGAGTCGAGGTATTCGACTGCTGGGGCGCCGTGGTGAGCATGGCGCGTATCACACACGACGACCCCAAATGCTACCCCGCATGGACTGCGGCGCTTGACGCCGCAGAGGATGCGGCCC
>Ga0078972_1016843_pt1 | contig 10677 bp, 15 predicted proteins | sample YelNatPaOPGAMG01_FD_67568 | JGI IMG/M metagenome (GOLD analysis project Ga0078972, IMG submission 67568) | Hot spring thermophilic microbial communities from Obsidian Pool, Yellowstone National Park, USA - OP-RAMG-01 (SPADES assembly) (version 2) | ecosystem: Environmental > Aquatic > Thermal...
TGTAATTGCCGGTATTTTTTCATATTTGTTTGGAAAAAGAGTAGATGCAATAGAAGAAAAATGCAAGGCAATGGGGAGTGATTATTGTGAATTTATAATAAGATAAATTTAAATAGATAATTTATTTAATAGTTAATATAAAGGGGTTGATAAAATAGAAGTTGATTTAAGAAGATCGTATGAAAACATGTTAAAAGATTATATTAAAAAATGGTAAAACCAAATATAGACGAGATGCTTGTAGAAAGATGCCCTACAGGGATTCCTGGTTTTGATAAATTGTGTAATGGTGGTTTAGTAAGAAACAACACTTATGTAGTTAAAGGCGGTCCTGGAGCTGGAAAAACAATATTCTTATTACAATATTTATGGACAGGTTTGGCTTATAATGAAAATGGTTTGTATATAAGCTTTGAATCAGATTTAACAGATGTTATGCAAGATGCTTATATTTTAGGATGGGATTTTGGGAAATATGATCAGTATGGAAAATGCAAGTTTGTTAGATTAGATCCATCTATAAGTGATAAAGAATTGAGCAAACAAATATTATCACTTGTATCAAAATATGATGTTAAAAGAATATGCATTGATCCTTTAAGTGTTTTTAATATGACAATTAATGATCCTGCTAAAATAAGAAGAATTTTATATGATTTGTGTGCTTTATTAAAAAGATTAAAAGTAACTGTTTTATTAAGCTTAGAAACATCTGGGGATGGTGATGGTGAATTAGGACAAGGAAAAGATGAGCTTCATAATATTGTAGAATTTTTAGTAGATGGTGTTATTATTTTACATTCTTTAGGTATAGGAGGAGAAGCAGACAGAGCAATAAGAATAGTAAAAATGAGAAGAACATCTCATGTTCGTGAGCCCGTGCCTATGAAAATCACAAATCAAGGGATCATTGTTTTATCCTAAATATCAAAAATTTTCTAATTTTAGTTATGGTTTTTTTGGATAATAAAAAACAAGCTAATCTCGCTCGCTCACTTCGTTCGTTCGCTCGCAAAGAACAATAACCCTATTTTTAAATTCAAGATGCAGTTTAGATATTCAAAATTTTATTAATACTATTTATAAAAATATTAATTTATTATCTAAAATTAACTTATTTAATTATAGTTAAATAAACCCCTACTCGTCTCGCATGCTCTGCTCGCTCACCCTTACGGGCTCGCTCGCAAGGATAAATCTTAAATTGTAGTTATTTCCATAAGTAGAATATTTTTACATATAGGGCAAGGCAAATCAATTCTATTATCTGGATCAAGAAAATATTTTTTATGAAATATTAATTTACACTTTTCACAACTAAATTTATAAACTAATGCCATTTTTTTCAATTTTGTCAATAAATAATATTATATAAACTTTATTCAACTTACTTTTTTTCATTTATCATAACTAAGAAAATTACAGATATTAAATTCAATATAGAAACACTATAAAATATAATTTTAAAACCAAATTTTCCAATTAACATTCCTCCTATCATTAATCCAATAGACATCAATATTCCTAAAATGAGATTATAAATTCCTATCATTTTTCCTCTTGTTCTTTTTTTTGTGATATCTGCTAAAAATGCTTGTTCAGATATAGACCAAGCTGCATTATTTATTCCATATACTGCTTGTAAAACATATAATTGAGATAAATTTTTAACATATAAATATCCTAGTATAAAAACAGAAGATAAAATACTACTTATTACTAAAAATGGTTTTCTGCCAATCTTATCTGAAAATTTTCCAACATAAAAAGAAGCAACAGAATTAAATAAAAGTGAGACTCCATATAACATTCCTAAATTTTCAATTCCCCCACCTATTTGATTAAGAAAAATAGCCATAAATGGACCAATTAATTGGAATGCAAAATATGCTATTGAATTAGAGGTTAGTAATAATTTAAAATTTTTATTTTTCATTTTTTAATTTTCCAAATGAGAAAAGAAATTAGCTATAGTATTATCAATATTTGCTTTTTGGCCTTCAAATTTTTTTATTTCTTCTTTTAATTCAAAATTATTTTCTTTCTTGTAATATTTATATATCCATACATAAATTTCATCTAAATGTTTTTCTTGTTCTAAAAATACCTTGTGTTGGTTATCTAAATGTAAAATAGGAAGAAAGCAAACTTTTTTCTCTTCTTTATCATTGTTTGTTAGTTCAGAATAGCTTATTTTTGTCTGTTTTTTCTTAAAAGAAGTTATTATTTTTGCATAAATTGACCTTATTTTTTCTTTTATATTAATTGTTCTTTTAGGGAGAACAATATCTGTTTCATAACGAACTTGTTTTTCAATAATTTCTTTTTTTATTCTTCTATTTTCAGTAGAAATTGCTTTTTCTAAAGCATTAACTAACTCTTGCAAAGACACCTTTCTGTATCTTGGAAGTGGGGTTTTTAAAAATAATTCAGGAACTTCTCCAACATTTACTTCTGTTTTTAACTTTTCCACTTTTTCTTTTTTTCCAAATAAAATTTCATCCAAACTTTTCAAATATTTATTAAGCAGTATTTCTGATTTTATTCTTAATAACAAAGAAGCTGCAAGCAAAACCTTAGAAGAAACAAAAAAATTGGCCTCTTCAAGCATTTTAACTCTTTCTAAATATTTTTTTGTTAATATAACTAAATCAATATCCCAAGGATCAAGTTGTTCTGTATTAATCAAATCATAAATTATAGCTTGCCAGCTAACTTCATTTCCTGTAACCAAATTGTAAAATTCTTCCTGTCCTATCTTATCTTCTGTCATCCTAACAATTTTCCCTCGTTTTTATGTATTTTTTAGTATATAAATCCTTATAAATCTTCTTTTCTACCATCAATAGTTAAAAATAATAAAAAGGATTTGTTGTTGTCATTAAATAATGACAATAATAGAAAGATTTATAAACCCTAGTTTATTATATTTATTATCACCTCTTTTTCCCCAGAAGAGGCAGTTTAGCATCTTTTTTGAACGCTGAATTTGCCTCCTCTAGGGTTTTATATTCAACTCAAAATTAAATTTAAGTCGTGGATTATAAGCTAATTCTTTTTAGAATTTGCTTCCACGCAATTATAATTTTAAAAATTATTTTTCAAGAATTTTTTATTCCCTATTTCAAATATATAAATAAAAAGTATTTGTCTTAATTTGTAAATTCAGTATAGTGGCATTTCCCGCAATATAATCTTCCTTTATGTTTTGCTAAAAAAATTCCTACCCCGCATCTAGGGCATGTTTTTTCTTTCTCTATATTTTCACCTGCTATTTTATATTTTCCCCACTTTTTAGAAGTCGGCTTATTGACATGTTTTTTCTTTCCTTGTTTTTCTTTTTTTTCTGCCATTTTATTTTTTCTCTTCTATTTTATTTTCTTCTTGCGATGATTGAGGTTGTTCTGATGGATTTGGTGCTTGCCACTTTTTCTTCTCTTTAGGTTTGCATTGATCAGGAAAGATTTCTTCTAATTTTTTAGCTCCTTCTTTTTCTACAAAGAGGTTTATTTGAACAGTATCTTGGCATATTGTATTTCCTCTTATTGTTTTTTTCTTTTTCATTCCCTTGGGATTTCTTTCTTTCATTCCTTTTCCATAAGTTAATAGTTTTTTCCTTAAATTGCTTCCTTCAACATCACTCAAAGAAGGAAATCCTGCTTTATCACTTAATCCCTTTATAATAAAAATATAATCTTTTAAATCAGAGTGTAACTCTTCACCATTAATTTTATCATTAATTTTCTTGCCTACTAAGTTTTCCATTTCTATATCTAAATGAAATGTTTTTCCATCTTTTCTTGATATATTTATCTTAAATACCATGTTTAATCTTTTATATCTGCTTTTATAAATATTTTGTTTTAAATATTCTATATTATCCTATTAACAATAATCTTTATAAATCCATATATACATATAATATTAAATAAATAGGGGTAATAAAAAATGAATAAAAGAGGATTGTCAGCTGTTGTTGCAACTTTGCTTATAGTTTTGATAACTATAGCGGCTGTTTTGCTTGTTTGGAATGTTGTGAAGAAAAATCTTGAATCATCAGCAGCAGGTCTTAGTAAAGCAGATTGCATTAAAATTGACCTAAATATAGACAAATGTTACTCTACAAATGGGAATGTTATATTAAGCTATAATGCAGGAAATGTAAGCAAGCTTGTTGTAACAATAGAAAACTCTACAACAACTAATATAACCACTTTGACTGGAGCAAACCTTCCTATTTTAGGAAGTAAAAAAACAATAACACCCTCACCTACAATATCATCAGCAACAAAAGCTTCAGTTACAGCTTTTTTAACAGGAAGTAACAATGAGGAAATTGCTTGTGGTTTAATAGATGAACAAGACTGCTCTTAAGTTTATTTTATTTTTTTATTAAATAAATAGCTGGAGCTTCTTAAATTAAAGAATTATTTTAAATTTATAACTTAATTTTTTTATTTCAAATTTCTTGTTAAGTTATGAGACAGAAAATTAAATTACAAGTTTTTAACCATATAATTATCCTCTAAATAATAATTCAATTTTCTGTAATATTCTCTAACACCAACTCCAGAAATAACATAGATTTTTTTCTTTTTGTACTTTTTAGTTATATTTTCAGCTTCTTTCATAAGTCTTTTTCCCAGTCCTTTATGTTGTATTCCAAATTTGCTTTTTTTCCCAATAGATTCAGCTTTACCATAGACATGTAATTCTCTAACAATAGAAAAATCAGAATTTTTTGGTATTCTCAATCTTAATAAACCAAACAAAATATTATCTTTATTTACAAATTGCAAAAAGATTTCTTTGCCATTAGATGCTTTATATTCTGTTTTTTTTAATTTCAAATTATAATCTATTTTATCTTTTGAATCTCGAATAGCAAATCCTATTTCCCTATATCTTATTTCTTTTAATTTTACTTTTTTCTTTTTTAATAAAGCTTCAACTTCTGCTCTTAAATCAATTCTTTCTGTCCCTTTAACAAGATAGGTTGGTGGAATTTCTCTCATTATTCTCATAACTCTACAATATTCAGGAACAATTTTTAGCATTTTAACTAACAAATTAGAAATTTGTTCTTTTGTATAGGGTTTGTATTTCCCCTTTTCATATAACTTAATTAAAGCCGAACCTTTTAATACTTGGCATGGATAAATTTTTAATTGGTCTGGCTTGAAATTTTCGTCGCGAAATATTTTTTTAAACATCTCTAAATCTTTTTTGGGATTGCTTCCTGGCAGACCGGGCATAATGTGATAACCAACTTTAAAACCAGCTTCTTTTAATCTTCTTGTTGCCTCAATAACATCTTTTACAGTATGCCCTCTGTTTATTTTTTTATAAATTTTATCATTAATGGCCTGAACTCCTAATTCAACTCTAGTACATCCAAATTCAAGCATTCTTTTTATCTCTTCCTCACTGCAATTATCAGGCCTTGTTTCAATACATAATGCAATACATCTATGTTTTGCTTTTTCATTCAATTTTTTAGCTTGTTCAAGATTTTTGCTTATTTTACAATTTAATCCATCATATATTCCTTTAATAAATTTATATTGATAATCTATAGGATATTGCAAAAAAGTTCCTCCTAAAATTATAATTTCAATCTTGTCAGTTGGATGATTCATAACAGAAAAAGCTTTTAATCTTGATTGAACTTGTTTGAAAGAATCATAATTTAACATTTTTGCTCTTATAACAGGAGGAGATAAAGGTGTGTATGACTGAGGAACATCAAGAGAAGGGCAATACAAACAGGTTCCATGATTACATTTACGAGGATAAGGCATTACAGCAATAGGAGTAACTCCTGCTAAAGTTTTCGATGGTTTTCTAATTTCGTTTTTTTTCGGGATTAGCATATATTTTTATTATAATTAAGATTTATAAAATAAACTATTGATCGAATTAAAAAGAGTTAAGAAAAAATTTATTATTTTTTAAAAATATTCGAATCAAGAAAATAACTTAATCTATCTCCTGATTGATTAAACAAATATTTATATTGAGCTGTTGATAATAATCTTATTAATCCTAAGCATTCATTCATCTCTAATAATTTATTATCTCCTATTTTTAGTTCTTTTAAATTATGAAAATAATCAATTACATCCTGACTATCTATAATATATTTTGGAGTATAAATTCGAAAATCAGGGTCATCAAGAGTGTAAGAATCTTCAAAATAAGCCTTCCATCTATAACCTCTTTTAAAATAACTTCTTAATTTTTTTTTAATTTCTTCTTCAGAAATCTCTAAAGAACTTAAATCTATCTCTACCATTTATTTTCAAAGAAAAAGTTATTTATAAAAATTTATATAATAAAATAATCATATTTAATAACATGTAAAACTTAAATACCTATAAATCTAAAACTTAAATAAGAATATGACAGAAAATTTAGTAATAAAAGTAAAAAAATTAGTACCTCATGCAGTTCTCCCTAGTTATGCCCATGATGGAGATGCTGGTATGGATTTATATTCTGCAGAAAATTACCTAATTAACCCAGGAGAAAAACAAATAATTTCTACAGGAATAGCAACAGAATTTCCAAAAGGATATGTTGCTTTAATTTGGGATAGAAGTAGTTTAGCTGCAAAACAAGGATTAACTGTATTAGCAGGGGTAATAGATTATTCTTACAGAGGGGAATGGAAAGTTGTTTTATTTAATACTTCTAAAAATCCTTATCAAATAAAAAGAGGAGATAAAATTGCCCAAGCATTAATCCAACCTGTATATAACCCAAAAATAATAGAAGTTCAGGAATTATCTAATACTGAAAGAGGAAAAAACGGATTTGGTTCAACAGGAAAATAATCTCGCTCGCCTTCGGCTCGCTCGTTCGCCCGAACGCTCGCCCTCCGGGCTCGCTCGAATCCTCGCGTTCGTTTTGATGCTAAAATAGCTCTTACGGGCTCGCTCGTTATAATTCCTCTGCTATCTCACTTTTTTAAATATTTTACAAAATCTGCAAGATTTTTCCTTTCAAACTTAATTACTTTTTTTTCTTTATCAGAAACTTCAAAAATAATAATATCTAAATTTTCTAGAATACAATTAACTTTCCATATATTTTTTCCATTTTGGTTCATCAAAGTTAATATTAATTTGCTTATTGAACCTTTAATTTTTTTTATCTCATTTTTAATAATTTCAGCAACAATTTCGGGCTCTAATATTATTTTTCCTTTAATCTCTCTTGGTTTCTTAACATCTTTTACCATCTCTTTATCTAACTTGCTTATTTTCATATTAATTCCACTATTTTCAAAAGAAAAGATAGCAACCTCTTCTTTATTTAAATAATAATCTAAGTCAAGAATAAATTTTTCATTGGATAATGTAGAAAAAACAGCATATAAAAAAATTTTAGGATATTTCTTTTTCAAATTAAGAAAACTTTCATTATTTTCAATTATTTTTCTTATTTCATTTAATTCCATTATATAATCTCCTTCCAGAATAAGTTTATATATTCTCCTAATCGAGTTATTGCATCTTCATCATTAATTTTTTCTGCTAATCCTTTTCTGAAACCTAATTCTACAACAAACTCTAACTTTTCAATTAAAGGTTTTCTTTTTATTATCTCTAAAATATAAGAAGCATCATCTTTATACATTTTCGCATATTCATATTCTTCGTTTTTAACAGCCTCTTTTTCATGCAACAAACAAGTTTCATATTCATCAAAAAGTCTTTCAATAGTATCATTTATTAATTCAGGCATTTTTTATAAAAAATTATCTTTTCTTAAAAGCTTCTATCAATTTAACAATTGAATCTTCATACAATTCAAGAGCATGATCAAATCCTCCAGGGGTTTTAGCATAACTCTCCCATAATTCAAGAACAGAACTAATGGTTTTAAGATAAGCAGAATTATTTATTCCTTTCATGATGCTTTTTGCTTCGCTAATCTTATCTTCAATAACTCTTTCTTGAGCATTTAATGATTTTTCTAAACCCATAGATATATTATACAAAATTAATATTTAAATTTAATTATAATCAAGAATATAAAAATTCATTCTCTTTCTTTAATTTCTTTTTTTATTTTGACAAGAAAATCCTCTAGCTTTACACCAAATTTCGGCTTCTCTTCTCTTCCTCTTTTCTTTACAGCAATTGTATTATTTTTTTCTTCTTTATCCCCTATTGTTATTACATAAGGAATCTTCATTAATTCTGCATTTCTTATTTTATTGCTTACTGTTTCGCTTTTTATATCAATATCAACTCTTATTCCCTCATTTTCTAATTTTTGTTTTAGTTCTTCAACTGCTTTTATATTTCTGTCTGTAAAACTTATAATTCTTACTTGTATTGGAGAAAGCCATGTCGGTAGATTACCATTTAGATGTTCTAATAATATTCCTATAAATCTTTCAAAACTTCCTAAAACAGTTCTGTGTATCATAACTGGTCTATGAAACTTATTATCCTCATCCATATATTCTAACTCAAATCTCTCGGGCATTGCAAAATCAAGTTGTATTGTTCCACATTGCCAATTTCTTCCAAGAGAATCTTTAACATGAAAATCTATTTTAGGACCATAAAAAGCGCCGTCTCCTTTATTTAATTTATATTTTATTTTGCTTTTTTTCAAAACATCTTCTAATATTTTTTCTGCTCTATCCCATAATTTTTCATCCCCAATCCTTTTTTCGGGTCTTGTTGATAATTCTATATGATCCAAATTAAAATTTAATTTTTTATAAATCTTTATAATTAAATTTATGATATCTGTTATTTCTTTTTCTAATTGTTCTTCTTTGCAATAAATATGAGCATCATCTTGTGTAAATTTTATTACTCTAAACAATCCTGCTAAAACCCCAGAAAGTTCTTGTCTATGAACTATTCCTATTTCTGCCATTCTTAATGGTAATTCTTTATAACTTCTCACCTTAGTTTTATAAACTAAAATCCCCCCAGGACAATTCATTGGCTTAACAGCAAAATCTCTTCCTTCATATTTTGTTAAAAATATATTTTCTCTGTATTTTTCCCAATGTCCTGATATTTGCCATAATTTTTTATCTAAAATTAAAGGAGTTGAAATTTCTTCATATCCTGCTTTTTTGTGTTCTTCTCTCCAATATTTTACTAGTTCGTTATATATTATTAATCCATTATTATGCCAAAAAACCATCCCAGGAGCTGCTTCTGAAAATGAAAATAAATCAAATCTTTGCCCTATGATTCTGTGGTCATTCTCTTTTAATTTTGATGTATCTAATTTGGTTTTACTTATTTGATTTAATAATTGCTTAACATCATATTTTTCTTCTACATTTTTCTTATTTAATTCAGTTTCTTTACTTAATTCTTTATCAATTGTTATTTCTCTTGATAGTTCAGCTAAAGGGTGCCCTTTGCATTTTAATTCAAATTCCTTATAATAACCGAAAGGTGCTCTTATAACTTCATATTTATCATTTAATTTTGCTTCTGCTTCAACTAAAATTTCTTCTGCAAATTGAGGGCTAGAAAGAGAAGAAGATAAATGAGCATAAGGATATAAAACTATTTTGAAAGCTTTAACTTGTTTAGCAACATCATTTATATTTTCAATTAACAATTCAATTATCTTATCTTTATCTGCTTCATCTCTTTTTTCAACAGCAGTCATAACAACCAAAGCTTCTTTAACTTCTTTTTCTTTTTTATCTTTCTCGCTAAGTTCAGCAATATTTTTTATGGCTTTTTTCACTGGCTTAAATTTTATATAGTCGCAATGTAAAAGCAATATTTTCATAAAAACCAAAAATAACACAAGTTTTTAAAATTAACTAAAAAGATATTTAACTTCTACCTCTATAGTCATTGGGATTATTTTATCTCTATAAAATTCTACTATGAATTCTGGGTTAATATTATATCTTTCGCCTTTTTCTCTTATTCTTTTAAGTATTTCTTCTTCATCTTCTATGTTTCTTAATTTTTTGATAATTTTTTCTCTATCTCTATTCTTTATTAAAACAGAATATTCCAGAATATTACTTTTAATTTTACTTTCTGCAACAAATGCACCAAGATGTACTCTTTTTGAGATGTCTTGTAAACATTTTATATCACATAATGCTGTTGAACCATATTCACCATCATCTCCTTTTTCACATATTTTTTGCAAAGCTTCAAAATATGCTTTTTTAATTTTAAAATTAAAGTTTATATCGGTATCTTGAATATAATATGGACTTTTTCTTCGTTTTATTAGTGTTGGAGGTAAATTTGTAAAAAAGGGTTTTTCTTCTGGATTATCATATCTCCCTGCTGTTGCATGCAATACCTCTGTTCCATATAACATATAATCAAAAAAACTTCCTGTAAAATTAGGGATCTTTATTCCTCCCGGGGAATAAATAATATCATTTGTTTTAAAATAAGTTCTTTCAAATAAATCAATAATAATATTATCCTCTAATCTTTCAAGTTTCTTTATTATATTATTGATATTTAAATTTGTCATTCTATTTTTAAAGTTTAAGATTGAGGCAAAATAGATATTTCTGCGATTTTATAATTTTCGCTTTTTAAAAAATCCACAAGTTCATATATAGATTGTTCAACTATTCCATCACTTGCTGTAAAATGATATCCTGCTCCATTATAACTAACTTTTCCGTGATAAAAATGGGGGGCGGTTTCT
>Ga0078972_1002088_pt1 | contig 10676 bp, 12 predicted proteins | sample YelNatPaOPGAMG01_FD_67568 | JGI IMG/M metagenome (GOLD analysis project Ga0078972, IMG submission 67568) | Hot spring thermophilic microbial communities from Obsidian Pool, Yellowstone National Park, USA - OP-RAMG-01 (SPADES assembly) (version 2) | ecosystem: Environmental > Aquatic > Thermal...
TATCTTTCGAAGACGAGCGGAATGGTCGGCGCGTCTATCGCTTCACCGCTTCGCACCAGCAGCGCCACCCAAAAGTCTTCGCCCTTGCGTCCTTTAACCTTGAGAACGTGTCCGTAGACGTATTCAGTTTGAATTCCGCCGTCCACAAGCACCAAAAGCTCTTTATCGTTGTCGTCGGACATCGGGCCGTGCTCGGTGACGAGCAGGCGTTCGCGGAATAGGAGGCAAGGAACCGTGAAGGGGTTCTCCGCCAGACTTTTACGGATCTTGGCCAGTGGCCAGTTGGTCGTGTCGGTCATCGGTCAACTCCTTCAATCAACAGGGTAGGATACATTGAAGAAGCAGCAAGGAGCATGATAAGACTCTCGGCTTTAGCAATCTGCACGATGCTCTTCCTTCCGGAGCAACCAGCACCAAGCAGACTCTTGATCTGCCTCATCCGTTCTTCGCTAGTCGATCCTATAATGATTCGGTACATGACTTGGTCTCAGATTAAATCGGGGAAAAGGCGCATTCTATCCATGTGACACTCTCAACCCGCTGAATCGGGTAAGCTTCTAGCCAATACTCGGAGTTTGTAGGCGGTTCCCGGAGGGAACCCGCAACGGAACTTCCCGCTGCGGTGCTTGATTCCGCGCTTCGGCAAGACAACTTCCGCTGTTGACTTGCGGAAATAGCATTTCTATGCCGCTAGTTGGGGCTGGACAGCAGACATCCGGTTCCCAGTGCCACCTTCCGCACACGACCAGCCCGCGCGATCCTGGTGTTCAGGTCGACGATGCGGATGGATCGGGGAAAGAAGTAGGCCAGGGTGTCGCCGTCGGCATAGGCGACATCGACTCGGACCAACGGGGATGGTTCAGGGCGTTTCGGGGTGACCTTGGCAAGCATCGTGCTCTCCCAGCATGCCACCGTGGGGTGGCGACTGGGGTAAGCATAAACACAGTGTTGAGCTATGTCAACATCGTGTGTTTAAGCATCTGTTGAGTTTCTATGTGGACCTAAACGCTCAAGTCGCGTTGAGCGAAGACTACTACGCCAACGATTTCGCAATCACCAAGGGGCTTTGCTTGAAACTGTGGGTTATCGGGCACCAGAGCCCACGTTTCACCATCCTTAATCAGCCGCTTAACAGTTGCTTCGCTTGAACCATTGCGCACGACCACAATGGAGCGATGTATAGGCGTCGCCGAGGGATCTACCAAGATGACGTCTCCGTCTGCCAGCGTTGGGTTCATGCTTGATCCAGAGACCCGTAAATAAAACCCACCGTCTGGCAGCCTCTTAGGTGATGGAAGCCACTGTGTTGTTGGGTCCATGGTGGCCCGTTCTATTGCCTCACGGAAATCTCCTGCTGGGACTGTTCCCAATAGTGGATACCGATCAAGGACTGTTGGCCCCGGCTGAAGGGGGTGATCCCCGTAGTATTCTACGGCTTCCCTCCCCAAAAGAGAATCGACGGAAACCTTTAGACGATTCGCGCAATCAATGATTGCCTGCGCTGGAACTCCCCTTTTGCTCCAGTTCCAGTAGGTTTGCTCCGAGACGTTCAGGTATTGCTGCGCAAACTGTCGCTGACTAGAGATCCCCTTTTCATGACGGATCGATTCTAGCCTGGCGAATGCTTCAACGTAGTTGCTGGATTCCTTGCCCATAAACCAATTGTTTACTATTCGTGCTGAAGTCGCAATCTACATTATGTTGACAGACTACACGGCACGTTTATACTTTGCGCATGGACGGACTTGCACGCGCAATACAGTACTTCGGTTCCCAAGCCAAGCTAGCCAAAGCATTGGGCGTGGTCCCTATGGCTGTCCACAACTGGAAAAAACGTGGTTTGCCAATAGCTTGGGCGCCAGCAATTGAGCGCGCCACCAACGGCGCCGTAACCCGAGAGGACCTTCGTCCCGACATCTTCGGCCCCATCTCCCGCCCCCAGGACGATCGACGGGGGGCAGCATGACACGCGAGGCCCAACTTCTCCCGATCCTTCGGCTGCCCGGCCAGCTTCGAGACGGTATCTCTGGAGGCGGTTGCTATACCCATGAAGAGCTGCGGCCCGATGTGAGGTTTGGCGTGTTCTCGTCTTTTGGTGCATGGGTGGCCTCCGTCTCCACTTTTGTTGATGGACACAGTGTGCCTGCCAGCACCCGCAAGGGAAATGAAATGCAGCCTGCAAAATTTGCGGGAACTTGCAAGGAGATTCGTTGATGGAACCCTCTCCCAGCCAGAAGATGCAGTCCCTCATCCTGCGGGCACTCGCCCAGAAAGGGCAGCGCAAAGCAGCGGAGGCTATCGGCGTACACGAGTCGGCGCTATCCCGATTCCTCGCCGGGGACGGCGGTCTCAAGCTCGGCCAACTCTGCGAACTGTTTTCCTACCTGGAGATTCAGCCCGAGTACCTGGCGGACGGCGAGAAAACCACCATCAAGGCCGAGCACCTGAAAGCCCTGCGCATTTTGGCGAGGGCGGCGATGGATGAAGGGGTCGCTCTGTGACGCGCAGGTCCGCCACCAGAGATCCCCTAGAGGTGCTACGCAAGCACCCGATCGCTGCTCCGGACAGGGCCTTGGAGCGGGCACGAGAAACCCGTCTCAAAAATAAGCAAATCGCGGAAAGGGATGGTGCTGCAAATATCAGCGATTGGTTGGAACGCAAACGGCAAGAATTTCTTCGTAGAGGAAAACCTTCCGTATGAATGGGCACATTTACATTTCTGCTGGAGAGTGGGAGAGATTGGAGGGGCTACCTCACTTCGTCATTGCCCTCTACCTCGCTCTCAAAAGGCATGCCGATTATCGCACTGGTATGGTTGGTGTTACGAGAAAAATTTCATGGATGCTTTTGAGATCAGAGATGTACGTTGAAAAGCATCAGGGATTTGAAGAATCAGGGACACCATCTCTTGGCAAGGTTCGCCGGGCGATGGAATGGTTAAAGCGGCAAGGGCTTGTCGAGGATCAAGGCGGCAAACAACGATACGAGTGCATTGTTTTTAAGCTGGTTTTGGCTCCTACGGATTTCCAGGCCCAAAATAAACCCGGCAAAAACCCGGCAAAAACCCGGCAAAGCAAACCCGGCAATGATCTTTTTGAAGAAAACACAGAAAACTCATATAGTTGCGATGAGTCGCAAGGAAAACCCGGCAAAAACCCGGCAATCTCGGAATCAAAAAACCCGGCAGATATCAATAGTCAAACGTCAAACATGTATACAGGAACTACTGTAGTGCCTGATATACCCCCTGTAGTAAACATACATACGTCAAGTTCAACCAAAAGCTCTGCGCTTTCAGCGCAGGTCTCTGAGGTTTTCACTTGGTGGCAAAAAGCTATGGGGAAAACCAGAGCGGCTCTGGACAACAAGCGCAAAGCTCGTATCGAGTGGGCCATCAAGACCTATGGTTTGGAATCCTGCCTTTTGGCGATCAACGGATGTGCTGCATCCGAATGGCACCAGGGCAAGAACGACAATGGTCGGAAGTACGACGACATTACCCTGATCTTCCGTGATGCCTCTCATACAGAGCGATTCATTGCCATAGCCGAAAAGCCGGCACCACGGAAAAGCGGTTTCGATGAATGGATCGATGATTGTGGCAGCGATGTCATCGAGGCCGAAATAGTGCAACCACAAAGATTGTCAGGAGGATTTTCATGAGAAACGGAGACCAGAAGGAATTCGGCCAGATCATCAAGACTCTTTTGGCCACATTCCATGTCACGACTGATGTTTCCAGGGAAGTTGCTGTTGCCTGGTGGGAGGCTTTGGAAGACCTCCCAATCGAGGCTGTTCGCCAGGCTGTGAAGCAATACATCCGGGTGGGCAAGTATCCACCAAAACCCGCCGACATCCGGAACCTGCTTGCAGAAGCGATGAAGAACCAGTGGTTTTCGGCAGCAGAAGCCTGGGCTCATGCCCTCAAGGCCATTGATGAATCAGAGACGGTGATCTGGACGGTAGAGGCCTCTCGTGCTTTCGACTCTGTCCGAAGTCTCATCGAGATCCGGGATTGGGTCGGCGCCAGACAGGCATTTGAGCAGGCGTATTCCCGGTATGTTGAATTGGCTATTGGCGAAGGCAGAACCCCAGTCTACATCGTTTCCGAGGGCTGGGATCGAAACAAGAGGGTCGCTGCGATTGCAAAAGCAAAGGCTCTTGGCTTTCTTCCTGCGGAAAAGGCGGACCGATACCTCGCTGAACTGGATCAAAGCAATTCATCGGCAGAAGCAAATCTGGCCTTGGCGATGATCTCGGGCAAGGTTGAGCCTCACCCGTCCGCAAGCGCCGAGTTTGCCACCATGATGCGCGAAGCTATTGCGCGTTCAAACGCGGAACAAGCAGAGAGTTTGCGCAAAAAAGAAGAGGCAAGGAAGCGCGCCAAAGAAGAAATGGATGCCAGACGCCAACACGTTATTTCCTCTTTGCAATGGCTTGAAAGAAAAGGGCGTGAATGATCATGAACATGGAGTACAAACATCCTTCGATCCCAAATGTTTCTTGATGCTGGGTTACCCAATGGAGTTTTGGAAAACATCGATTCAGAAAGGCTTTTTGAAAAACTACTTTCCGAGCATGGTGAAAAGGCTTTTTCTTTATGGAGCAAACATCATCGCTTGATGAAGGAACAGGAACTGAAAGATAGGCCATCACAGGAGACTGAGTAAATGGACATTCCGGTAATTGAACCCGCTGTTATTTCCAGATACGTGCCAGAGCACAGGGAAGAATATCGGCCACCAAAAACATTCAGGAGAACAGACACGCTTGTTCAGGGAACACCTTCTGCCACCAAGGGGAAAGCCAAAGGCAAGGCTCGCGGGGTGCAGAAATGAGTGAGATTTTCGATAACGGTGTGCGCTTTTGCATCTTGTACCGCCAGGACCGAACCCCGCGCGAAGAGGCTGAGTTCAACCGGCTATTCAAGTGGGCCTACGAAGAAGCCTTTGGTGTGGTTTCCTACATTGCCCGCAAGGCGGGACTGTCGGACATCGACATGCTTTCCGACAGTGCGACCACGCTGCTCGACTTTTGCGCCCGCAGCTACGATTGCGAGGGGAAGAAAACGCTGTTTGCTTTCTTCCGCAACATTGCACATGCCTACCTTTTGAAACATCGAGATTTTCTGTCTTTCTCGAAGCGTCTGACCCAGGTTGGGCACGAGAGTACCGACTACCTGACACGGCAGATGTACGGGAACCCCGACGAAGCCTGCTCCAAGCCTATTCATGCATCACCGGAAGCAGAGTGCCAGGATGTCTTTGTCAACCTGTCTGAAGACAACCTTGACCCATTGTATGCCGCAGAATGGGGGAATAATGGGCATCTCTACGATGAAGATCCAGAGCCGGAAGGGGAAGACGATGATCTGTACTCCGCGGCTACGGCAGAGCCGGTTTCCCTGTCGACCTGGGTGGAGCGTACCATCGCCTATATCGACGTGGCGGATATCCCCCCACCAACGCTTGCCCGCCGTGCACAACAGATCGTTGATCAACTGCACGATGTCAGCGGTTCCCCTATCGCGGACATCGCCAAGCGGCTCATGACCCGTGCTGGATCAGGATGCAGCATCTCCAGAACCCTGCTGTTTGCCATGGCTTCCTTTCTTGACCCGAAACGGCATGAGAAGACCGTCGAAAAGATCCGTCCTTTCTTGCTTGCATCCCCAGCGGAGACTATGGACCTGGGATTGCAGATCGACACGGGAGATTTGCTTCATGGCCGGGTGCCTGCGCGTAAGCCGGTGGCCCCGATGAGAGAAGATGAAACCCTCGGGCAAAAAGATGATGTTGCGGAAAAACGCCGCCAGCGACGTCCGGCGAAAAAGTCCGCGGCTTTTGTGCCATCTGTGCAAATCGATCTGCAGTTGGGGTTGGCGTCGTGAAGGGGCCAATCCCTTACCTGGGCGGGAAAGGGAGAGTCGCGGACAAGATCCTCCCGATGCTTCCGCATCCGGATCGCCGGCACACCTATGTCGAGCCCTTTTGCGGTGGTGCCAGCCTGCTATTTGCCCGCAAGCCCATTGGCATCGAGGTCATCAATGACCGCAATGAGGACGTTGTCCATTTCTTCCGGGTCTTGCAAAGACGCGGGAATGAACTACGCGAATTCCTGCAGAACGTGCCTTATGCGCGGGCGGTGTATCAGCAATGGTCCGATCCGAAGTACGCCGTGGCAGATGACATCGAGCGGGCTGCCCGTACCTTCTTCCTCGCCAGGGCCACTTTCATGGCCGAAGTGCAGCGGCCGGAAGACCGGACGCCTGCCGGCTTTGCAGTGGCAAAGTATCTGGACAACCGTGCGCGATCCATGAAAAACAAGGTGGATGATGACCTTTTGACGATCCGTGACCGGCTGCGTCATGTGGTCATCGAAAATGAAGATGCGTTGGGCATCATCGACCGGTACGACAGCGAATATGCGGTTTTCTATTGTGATCCGCCCTATCTTCCGGAGACCAGAAAGAGCGGTGGATACACCCACGAGTACGACGCAGAAGACCATCAGGCGTTGTTGGAGAAACTGCTGCAAAGCCCTGGGTATGTGGCTTTGTCGGGCTACGCCAACCCCTTGTATGCCGATGTCCTGGAATCCCGTGGATGGGAGCGTCGGGACTTCGCCTGGCACTGCAATACCGTGCGCAATTTCAGTGGCGATGTGCCCGATGAGGATGCCAAGCGGACGGAGTCCGTGTGGTTGAATCCCCGCCTTTCTGAATATCACCAGAGAAACAACAAGCGCCAGCAATCGTTGCCGTTGCTGGCTTGTGTCTGAGCGCCAACCAAGACCGCCGCTATACCATCGGCCCCCGTCTATACCCAACCAGACAGCGTCTTTTGCTTGGGGTGCCATATGGAAAGTCAGACGAAGGAAAAGCGGCGGGATCTACGGTTGGAACTTGCGGATCGGCTGATCGAACAGATCGAGTCCGGAAATGCGCAATGGCAGCGTCGTTGGGAACCAGGGGAAGTGCAGCCTCCCGTAAACGCCATTACCGGTAAGCCTTATCGTGGGGTGAATTACCAGAATCTCATGCTCTTTTCCCCTGACCTGTATGATAACCGTTGGTGCACCTACAAGAAGGCCAATGAACAGGGCTGGCAGGTGCGCGAAGGGTCTTCTGGCATCCCCATCGAGGTTTGGAAGGAATACGATCACAAGCTGACCGAAGCCGAAAAAGAGAAAATGCGGGCAGCCGGCCGCACTGAGATTCCCGATGTGGAGAAACGCCTTGGCGTCAGACACTACTCAGTTTTCCACGCCTCGCAGATCGATGGCATTCCGCCTCTTGAGCGTCCGGATCGTGATCATGAACTGGAAGGGAAGCCCGATCAGCGCATCGATAGCCTGGCAGAAGCTATGGGAGTCGAGGTCCGCAGGGGCGGCAGCAAGGCGTTTTATCGTCCTAGTGCGGATTTTGTGCAAATGCCGTTGGCGGAGGACTTCCACACAGCTTCAGGACACGATACGGTTTTCTTGCACGAGCTTTCCCACGCAACCGGCCACGAAAGCCGCTTGAGCCGTGAGATCAGCAATCCTTTTGGTTCCGAAAAGTATGCCCTGGAAGAACTGCGGGCGGAGATGTCTGCGGCCATGACGGCGGCAGCCTTGGGTATTGGTTTTGACCCTGCCGCTCAGGGCAAAGAGGAAGGCCGCGAAACGGAAACAAGCGCGGTATATCTGGCCGGTTGGCTCAAGGCCCTGCCCGACAAGGACCGCAAGCAGATCCTCATGCAGGTCATCAAGGACGCGCAGGGTATTTCAGATTACCTGCTGGAGCGCGCGCCGGAGATCGATCTTGCCGCGCCGGAGAAAGTGAAAGACAAGGAAGCAGAAGTGAAAGCGCCGGAGATGGACCAGATTCGCAGTCTCAAGCCAGCCTTGTGGAGCGATGGCAAGTTTGTTCCCGGTGAGGGCGCGAAAGGTCAACTGGTCGGCATTTTCGACAATGGACAGGTGGTCGCCCTGCAAACGCAAGACCGTGGTATCCAGTATTTTGCTTCGGAGCAGTACGTGGATGGCAACGGGAAGAACCCCGCTCTGGGGATGGACGATGAGGCGCTGGAGCGGTTGGCAGAGAAACAGCGCGATTGGCTTGGCAAGGAAGTAGCGGTTGGCCCGTCTTTCGATGGGCAGATCATCTATGCGCCGGACTTCAAAAAGTTGGACGAAAACGTCGAGATGCACACGAGGATGAATGTGGCGCTCGGGTTTGGGCCAGGGCAGGCGCCAGAGGTGGAAAAACCTCAACAGGATTTGCAGGCATTGCTGGGTTCCCTCAAGGGGAAAGAAATCAACCTGTCCAACGGTAAGGTTGTCGATGCTTACCAATATCTGGATCAGGGTTTGAAGCGCGGATACGACATCCAGGTCGGCCATGGCAAGGATGGCGAGATCCGTTGGGCAAACGGTGAAAAGGTTGGGGGATTGGTACCAGAGGCTCTGGCTCCAGTTTTGCGGTCTGCGCAACCGGAAGCCGGTAAAAGCCTTGGGGATTCCTTGCGTGCAGAGATGGCAAAAATGCAGTCGCTAGAGGTATCGAAAGCTTCGCAAAAGAAAGCGGCAGCTTTAGAACTCGCCTGATTCATTCTGCTGGAGCGAAAAAGATGGCTGACATTACTTTGGAAGACATGGATTTTGGTTTCGATTCGCCGGAGCCAGAAAAATCGGCAATTGCCATTGGCGATTTTGTGGTCTTGCGTGACTTTGATGATCTACCATACACGACTGGTTACGTTGTGGGGAACGTCATCGATCAGGAAGTATGGCTGATGAAGGTGGCCCGCGCAGCGGACGATGGATTGCGAATCCACCCGGGAGAGATTTTTTCGGTTGACCATGTTCAGGGCCACCTTGTAAGTCTGGTGAAAGGTGTTGTTTCGTCTGATCTTGCTGCAGAATCAGCGCTTGACGTGAACATCAACGGGCAAAGCAGCATCATCGTCCCGAACGCTCCAAAAGCGCAGATCATTTCCTCTTTGATGCGGATGGACGAGCAGGAAAGATTGCCGATCGAATACCCAGGATCCGACCGAATGGCTTTGCCCATCGTAATCATGACGAATGCCGATTATTATCAGGAACGCATTCGCGATCTCGGCGATGGTTTGACTCGCAGGGTCATCCCGAGCAAAGAAATCTCCGGTGCTCTGGACTTCGTCAATGGTGCCGGATTCGTCCTGGATACCGCAGATGGTCGTGTTTATTTGAGCACGGGGCGGGAGATCTCTGAAGAGGATATGACCTGGCTCAAGTCCATCGAGGAAAAGCATGGGCAGGTAGTTTTCCAGGCGGAAGATAACGGCGTCCGGATACGGGATTTGGAAACTGGCAGATCCATCCTCCAGACTGGGCCTGAGATGATCTATGAGCAGCTGATGGACGAAATCATCCTGTATCGTGACGAAGGTGTTTTTGGTGCTTCCAGGACCACAAATACCGTCTCCGGCATTGTCTTTGCCGTGCACAATGAATCCTCTGTCGAGATGGTCGCGGAAGATGGTGGGCATTTTCTGGTACATGGCCCCCGCCCGATGACCCTGGAACAGGAAGAAAGCCTGAAACAGGCTGCGCAAGATGGCGCACAGGTAAAAATCGACTATTCGGAGAGTCACTGGGGTGAGGTTACCCGCGTGAATGAATTGCAGGCCTCTCGTGATCCACTGCTGACCAGCGTGCCCATGAACCTGGCCCCGTTTATGGGCAATCGCCAGGTAGAGGCGACGGAGCATTTGTTGCGGCGTAGTGAAGAACGGCAGTTCTACTCCGACAAGATGCGGGAGCTTTCTGCCATCGTGAAGTCTATGCCATCCACCTATGAGACGGACGGCAAACCGGATGCTGAGCGCCCTGTCAGCCTGCGCTATTTCGGGCCTGGGGACCAGCAATGGTTCATCATCGAGAAGGACCGCGGAGATCCGGAGAACAAGGATTTCGGGCAGACCCAAGCCTTTGGTCTTGCTGATCTGGGGATGGATTTCCCCGAGATGGGCTACATCAATATCGAGGAGATCACCCGCCTTGGCGCGGAACTCGATTACCACTTCACGCCCACGACGCTTCTGGAGGTCAAGAAGGAGCATTACCCAGAACTGGTGCAGGACACGGCCCCTGCGCTGGATGCCGATCTGGTGGCGCACCTGGAGATCCGCAACCGCATTCGCCAGGGAGAATTGGGGGCTAGCGGAATGCCGTCCATCGGTGGTGTGGATAGCCTGCCGGGCGGAGGACTCCCTACCGGTCTGGGCGGCGATCCGATTGCCAACGCGGAAAAATTCTTGCGCAACCATGCCATGCGAAATCCGGAGCAGGCTGCACAATGGGTAGCGGCGTTGCGCAGCAACGCAGAGGGGTATGCGCAAGCGGTAGATCTGCATCCCGATGGTATCTCGGTAATCGCCGCCCAGATGGATGCGGGCGTTGAGCGGATGCGTTTCCCGCAGTTGGGGGACTTGGTTCGCTTCGAGCCGCATGACCCAGATCCTTTGCGCGGCGAGCCTTTTTCCGGGCGGATCATCGCCGCGCTGGATACCAGCGGCGGGGACATTCGCTATCACCTGCGGGCGGAGACTGGTCAGGATAGGGGCACAGAGGCCACGGTCTATGGCCTCAATGGCTCGTTCCGCCTGATCGACCTGGAGCAAGCCTATGGCTTTGACCGGAATGCACAG
>Ga0078972_1016845_pt1 | contig 10675 bp, 13 predicted proteins | sample YelNatPaOPGAMG01_FD_67568 | JGI IMG/M metagenome (GOLD analysis project Ga0078972, IMG submission 67568) | Hot spring thermophilic microbial communities from Obsidian Pool, Yellowstone National Park, USA - OP-RAMG-01 (SPADES assembly) (version 2) | ecosystem: Environmental > Aquatic > Thermal...
TTACTTGCTATTGAGTTGTAAAGTTAGGGCGGGGTAAAGGTTTTGTTGCTAAATTTTCTGCGCCTTTGGCTTGAAAATTTAGACAAAGCCCTTTAAAATATTGGCGGTATTTCCCAAAAATCATTTGTTAATTTTAAAGCGGCATTTTTTAATTCTTTTTCTAAATTTTCTTTATGAGGATTAATTTCATCTTCTCGATAGACATTTTCTAAAAAAGTTCCACCAGCCATTGGCTCGATTGCTGAGGTATCTATTTCATTTAATTTTTGAACATAATTTAAAATACTTTCCAAATCTTTTGAAAGCTTCTCCTTTTCTTCTTCCTTTATTTCTATTCTTGCAAGTTCTAATAAATGATTAATTTCTTCAAATTCCATATTTTTAAAGCATTTTTAAAAATTCTTGTTCTTTAATAATTTTAACATTTAATTTTTTTGCTTTCTCATATTTAGAGCCAGGATTCTCGCCGCTCACGACAAAATCTGTTTTTTTAGAAACTGTTTCTGAAACTTCTCCCCCTTCTTCTCGAATTCTTCTTTTAGCCTCCTCTCTTGTCATTGATAGTAAAGTCCCAGTTAAAACAAAAGTTAGTCCTTCAAGTTTCCCCCTTCCTTTACTAGAAACTACTGGTATTAAACTAATTCCTTTTTCTTCTAATTTCTTTAAAAATTTTAAATTTTTTTCATCTTTAAACCAGTCAATAATTGATTTTGCTATTTTTGGTCCAATTGTTTTTACTTTTTCTAATTCCTCTTCTTTTAATCTTTTTCCTATTCTTATTAAATCACTAATGGTAATTTTTTTATTTTGATTTTTTTCTTGAAAATACTTTGCTAAAAGAACAGCGTTTTCTTCGCCAATATGCCCTATTCCTAAAGCATAAATAAAACGGTTTAAAGTAATATTTTTTGAGTTCTCTATTGATTTTACAATATTAGAAGCTGATTTTTCTCCATATCTTTCAAGGGGCGCAATATCTCCTTCTTTTAAATCAAAAATATCAGAAATATCAGAAATTAAACCCTCATCTAAAAATCTGTCAATAATTTTAGGACCTACTCCTTTTATCTCAAACGCCCCTTTTGAAACAAAGTGATAAAAATGTTCTACTGAACGTGCCGGACAATTTTTATTAGGACAACGAACAATAATTCCTCCTTCATCTTCTGCCACTTTTGTTTTACAAACAGGACAATAATTAGGCATTTTAAATTCTTTTTCTTTACCTGTTCTCAAATTAGTTAAAACTTTCTCTATTTTTGGAATGACATCACCAGCCCGACTGATAATCACCGTATCTTTTATCTTTAAACCTAATCTTTTTATTTCTTCTTTATTATGAAGAGTTGCTCGCGAAACAACTACTCCCCCTACTTCCACTGGCTTTAAAATAGCAACCGGTGTTAAAACCCCTGTTCTTCCTACTTGAACAATAATATCTTCAACAATCGTCGTGGTTTCTTTTGGAGAAAATTTATAAGCAATTGCTCCTCGCGGCGCTTTGCCAACTACGCCTAATTTCTCAAAATAGTCATTATTGTTAACAATTACCACTACCCCATCTATTTCAAATGGCAATTTTTCTCTTTCTTTTAGAACTTTTTCATGAAAATCAAAAACTTCTTTTAAATTTTCTGCTTTTTTATTCCCTGAATGAACTTTAAAACCTAATTCTTTTAAAATTAAATGCTTTTCTTCATGGGTCTTTTGGCCTAAATCAGTGATTAAATCATAAGCATAAAAATCTAATTTTCTTGAGGCAGTAATCTTAGGATCCAATTGTCTAATAGAGCCAGCAGCAATGTTTCGGGGATTGGCATAAGGCGGCAATCCTTTTTTTTCTTGTTCTTTATTAATTCTTTTAAATTCTTCTTTTGTTAAAAGGACTTCTCCTCTCACTTCTACGTCTATTTCTTTTGTTAATCTCAAAGGAATTGCTTCAATAGTTTTTAAATTATTAGTCACATCTTCTCCAATTTTGCCATCGCCTCTTGTTGAACCAACTTTTAAAATTCCTTTTTCGTATTCTAAACTAATCGCCAAGCCGTCAAATTTATATTCGCAATAAAAATCAATTTTAGCATTTTCTGGCAGTAATTTTTTAATCCTCTCGTACCAATCTTTCATATCATCTTCTGAAAAAGCATCATTTAAAGAAATCATTGGTACTTTATGAACTACTTTCTTAAAGAATTTTAGAGGTTCGCCTGCGACTCTTTGGGTCGGAGAATCAGGAGTAATAAATTCAGGATATTTTTGCTCTAAATCATAAAGTTCTTTTTTTAAAGAATCCAAAACCTCATCAGGTACAATCGACTGATTTAAAACATGATAAGCATAACGATATTTCTCAATTTCCTTTTTTAAAACCTCAATTCTTTTTTTTGCTTCTTCTTTAGTCATTTTTCATCACCTATAACTTATTAAAATATGAATTAAAAAATTAACGAATTAACGAGTTAACGAGTTAAAAATTAATTTTGACTTTTTATGAAACTTCTTATTTAAAGTAAACTTCTATTCCTCTTCTTTAAAGTAAACTTCTATTCCTCTTCTCACATTTTTTGAAATACCAATTGTTTTAATACTGCCATTAGCTTCATATTCATTTTTAAATTCATAAGAAGTGCTATTTGTCATTTGAGGAGAAGAAACATCGGGGTCATTAAAGGTATTATATAATTGCCATTCCATCGCGCTATCTGCTGCATAAAAAGCTTTAATTGATTCTGGGGTTTCAATTGCTTGTCTTAAATCTCTAGTAAAAATAATAATTAAAGTCAGTCCTAGGATTAAAACCGCACTTAAAATCAATAAACTCATTAAAAAGATTTGGCCTTTTGGTTTTATTTTCATAAATTATAAAATTAGGTTTCTATTTCAAAAAAGCGAGGAGTAATGGCTGTTTGTAAATGAAAACTAAATTTTTGGTTTTTCACTTTGGTAGTAACTTTTAAAGTAATAATAAAAGAAACTTGACTATTAGTACTTTTAATTTGATAAAAATGAAAATTTTCTAAACTTAAACTTGGATCAAGCATTTCTAATGTTTCACTTTCTTTTTCACTTTCTTTTTCACTTTTAATAATAATTTGAAAAAGTTTTTTACTGTCTTTATAATATTGGTAGCACCATCTCTGATCTTCGTTATCAAGACGATAATCAAAACAAAGCTTTGAGCCAATATCATCATTTGTTAACTCAAAATTCTTTCCCATTCTTACTGAGCGGCCAATTATTTCCAAATTATTTCTGATATTATTTTCAGCATTAAGTAAAGCATAAGCGATTCTTTCTGTTTTTATAATTGAAATATAAACTTGAGATAAAGTAATCATTACCATGGCAAAAATCCCAGTGGCAATTAAAATTTCTACTAAAGTAAATCCTTTTGTTTTTTCTTTTGTTTTTAAAAATTTAATCATAAAAATTTTAGAAATTAAGCCAGTTAAAAAGATGATCCTCGGCACTTACGGTAAAATCAATGTTTTTTGTTTTAAAGCAAACAGTTGAAGTAACTTTTATCTCATTGTTACTTATTTTTTCTATTTGAATGACTCTTCTAAATTTCGTTTCCTCTCCATCTTGATAATTATAAAAATTTCTTGAATCATCAAATTTTAAAGGAGTTGAATTTTTGCACTCACAATTTGTCTCATTAAGGCTAATGTCATTTGAACTACTGCCAATCACGGGCTCAATCGTATAGCACTTATAAGATAAATTACTATCCCATGAGATATTTTCTCCTTTTGCTTTTTTTATAAAATTACTATCTCTGATATTTCTTACAAGCTCAATTCCTTCTTGAACTAAAAATGAAGCAGTCAATCTATCTTGAATAAGAGGAAAGGTATAAAGAGAACGGCTCACTAAAATAAAAGCCGATAAAATGCCAATTATTAAAATTGAAATTGCCACTAATGCCTCAACTAAAGTAAATCCTTTTTTCATGGTTGTTGTGATTGTTGCTGTATCACTAAATTTTTATAAATTTGACCACCTTTGGTTACTTTTATCTCGTAATAAGGATAAAGGGAGGTTTGATTTTCTAATTTAATTTTAATATAAGCGAAATTAACATCAGAAGGATTAAAATAAACCCTTGGTTCTGGCGGAACAAAAACAATGGAATTAACATTAGTTTCAAAAATTTCTGTATTTTTCATTAAATTAATACTTTCTCTTTTTTCTTCTTCAGAAGTATATTTATGATCTTGATTTTGACATAAGTCAACAAAAGAAAAAATTTTTTCAGTTTTTTCAGGTGAAAGAGCATTACCAAAATACATTCCCCAACCACAAATTTTTTCTGATGAACCCCCTTCTTCTCCTTCTTTTTGATAGACTAACATTGCCTGATTTTGGATTCTTTGTAATTCAAAAACTAATTTATTAGCAGATCTTACTAAATTATTAATTGTTTCTGCCCGGCGGTTGTAAGCCAAAACCATAATTGATAAAAGAGTAATAATTCCAATAGAAACCATCATCTCTACAAAAGTAAAGCCTTTCTTCAGTTTAAAGTTTTTAATTTCTAAAGATTTTAGCATTAAAAATTAGTTAAATTTTAAATTACAAATATATCAAGGAAAGGTAGCTTTTGATTATTATATCACCAAAAAGCATTACTAACAAGGCACCTAAAGATAAAAATGGGGCAAAAGGAAGATAGCTTTTTAAATTTTTCTTTTTAAAAATAATAAAAACTAACGAGCTAAAACCGCCAATTAAAAAAGCAATAATTAAAGCAATTAATGATTCAGGAAAACCTAAAATTAACCCAATAAAAAAAGCCAAAATCGCATCTCCCCAACCCATTGCTTTCTCCTTTGTAATATAAACTATTAAAGCGATAATCCCAAAAGAAAAAATAATCCCTAAAATTAAAGAAAGAAAATAAGAATAATTCCCAAAAACATAACTTTCTTTTCCTAAAAATTTACTAAAGCTTAAAAATAAATTATCTTTTTTAAAAAGATAAAAAAAACCATAAAAAACTCTCCAAAAAGCGGCAATTACAATTGCTGGAATAAGGACTTCGGTTAAAATTAGATATTTTTTAATATCGTATAAAGAAATGGCAATAAATACAAAAACCCAGAAAAACCAAAATAGAAAATTTAAAAGAATAAGAAAATGAGAGGGGTTTAAATTTAAAAAAACTGCTTTTATTAAAGGAAGTCTTAAAATTCTTAAGCTTAAAAGTAAAAAAAATAGAGCTGTTAGAAATTCAATTAAAGGATATTGAATTGAAATTTTGTTTTTACACTGAGAGCATCTCCCCTTTAATAGAAAATAACTAAAAATTGGGATTAACTCCCAAAAGGTTAAAGTTTTTTTACAATAAGGACAATGAGATCTCCCTTTAAAAGGAGATTCGTTAGTATCAATTCTTTCTACTAAAACATTTAAAAAACTACCAACTATACTTCCAAAAATAAAAGAAGTTAATAATAAAAGAGTAGTCATTAATAAATATTTAAGGGCGAATGCAATAAATGGTATCCCCTATCTCATTACCACAATTAACCCCATAATAAGTGCCATCGATATCATCATCTAAAGCTGGGTCTTTTGTTTCAAGCTTTGCCCCTAAAACATAATCTTGACCATCTTCTGATCTCCCATAATAATAGGTCCAACCAACATTGGTTAAAGGATCTTTGGGAATAGAAGAAACACCAATCCCAATATCAGGATTAGTTAAAATATCAGTTAGGGCTTTCCAACTACTTTGAGCCTGAGGGTAAAAATAAAATTTAGCATAATAAAGCTCTAGGGCGTTTTGGACAGAGTGTAAATCAGCAATTCTTCTTGAGTCCCTTGCTTTAGCCCTGGCGCCTCCCATTCCAACCAAAATCAAAGAAGCCAAAAGCGCAATAATCGTGATAACAATTAACATTTCAATGAGGGTAAACCCTTTTTTCATAAATTTTTAATTTTTAATTTTTAATTTTTAACTCGTCTAATTTTTTGCTTCGCAAAAATTTAGGCTGGTGAATTTATCGACCTTTTAAATTGTAAATTGTAAATTGAAAATTGTAAATTGAAAATTTTTATTTATACTCCTTGAGCCAACTGATAAATTGGCAATATTACTGCTGCCACCAAAAAACCAACCGCAATCCCAATAACAATTACTAAAGCTGGCTGAAGCAAATCTAATAAAGTCGCAAATGCCCGATTTATTTCTTTTTGATAATATTCTGCTACTTTCTTTAATAGCTCATCCAGTCTTCCAGTATTTTCGCCTACTGCCACCATTTGAGACACTAGTGGTGGGAAATATTCATAATAATTCTTCAAGATATTTGAAATACTTTCCCCTCTTTTTACTCCTTCGGCGACTTCTTTCCCTAAAGAATAATAAATATAGTTTCCGCTCGAGCCACCAGCAACTTCAAAAGCAACCACTGTTGGTATTCCTCCTTGAATTAAAGTGCCGGCTGTTTCGCAAAATCTACTAATAAAAATTTTCTTATAAATTTCGCCCAAGAGAGGAATCTTTAAAAGATAAACACCTAAAATTCTTTCTCCTTCTCTTGAACGAAAATAATTAGTTAAAAACCAAATCAATCCTAATAAAACTACAATTACTAAAATTCCAAATTTTGATAAAAAGTTTCCAACAGAAATTAAGATTCTCGTCGCAATTGGCGGAGCTTTACCAAACTCCTCAAATATTGAAGCCATTTGAGGCGCTAAAGCAATAGTAATTATTGCGCCGACAACAATAAAAGTTCCAAAAAGAAAAATTGGATAAGAAGCAGCTGATTTTGCTTTATTAACTAAATCATTTTCATGTTCTGCATAATCTGCCAAATAAGTTAAAACATCTTCCAATCTTCCAGAAATTTCTCCGGATTTAATCATTTGAGAGTAAAATTCACCAAAAACATCTCCTCTTTTTTCTACTGCCTTTGATAAAGATAAACCACTGTCCAAATCAGAAACTAATTCAAAAACTAAATCTTTGATTTGAGGAGTGGGGGCTTGTAATAGCAAAGTTTTTAAAGCTTCACCTAAAGGAACCTGACTTTCAAGAAGAGTGGCAAATTGTCTCAAAAAGATAGCTAAATCTTTTCTTGAAATTCTTTTTTGTTTTCCTAAAAGCGTATCAAGAAAAGTAACCTTTTTCATTGGCGAGATATCTAAAACAACTAAATCATAGCTTTGAAGAGTTCTAACCGCTGTCTCGCTACTTCTTGCCTCAATTGTTCCTGCTTTAATATTTCCTAATTTATCTTTTGCTTTGTAAATGAATTTCATACTAATGATGTTAAAATTTACGAGCCCTGCCTGCCGGCAGGCAGGGAAACTCAATGCCGAGTGATAAAAATTTTATCACAACATTGAGCACCCCGCCCTAACTTTACCACTCAAGCATTTGACCAGGCGCTTAATGAATAATTCTTTCCGCCTTTGGCAGAATGACCCATTCGGCCAGCGCCTGGTAAAAGTAAAACAGATCTAATCCTAAATAATAGTTTTACTTGCTATTGAGTTGTAAAGTTAGGGCGGGGTAAAGGTTTTGTTGCTAAATTTTCTGCGCCTTTGGCTTGAAAATTTAGACAAAGCCCTTTATTCTTTCGGTTTTTTCGCTCCATATTTGCTTCTTTGTTGTTTTCTGTTTTCTACGCCAGCACAATCATATTTTCCTCTAACAATATGATATCTCACCCCTGGTAAATCCTTGACCCTTCCTCCTCTTACTAAAACAATCGAGTGTTCTTGCAAATTATGCCCTTCGCCAGGAATATAGGCAGTAATTTCTTGGCCATTAGACAATCTTACTCTCGCCACTTTTCTTAAAGCAGAGTTTGGTTTTTTAGGAGTAGTGGTAAAAACCCGAATACAAACTCCCTTTTTAAAAGGAGAGGGAAAATCTTTTGGCCGATTCTTTTTTACATTAAAACCAAAAGAAAGAGCAACTGCTTTGCTCTTTTTGATAATTGGCTTTCTTCCTTTTCTAATTAATTGAGTTAAAGTAGGCACAATAGTTTTATTTAAATTCAAAAATCCAAATTTTCACCTACCCAAGTTTTACTTTGTAAAATTTGGGCAGGCAAGAAAGTCAAAATTAAAAATTACTACCATCAAAGTAGTATTAGTTTAGCAAATATTTGATTTTTTGTCAAAAAACAATTAGTTATTTGTTCTTTTATTCGCTTTCTACCTTTTACCACTCTTGAACTCATTAATTAAAAAACCCTTTCACTAAAGCAGGACTTTTACTTTCTTTTAGATTTTGACGGTTAATTTTTGGGCTATAAAATTTAAAAAAAGAAAAATTTTTCTTTTAAAGAATCAGAAATAAAATTAATTTAGTATTTATTCAGATTTAAAATGGCTTTTTGATAGATGTTCTTTTTTAGTTTAATCCCAAATATTGTAAGCCAGAAATTTAATACTTTTTCAAACCATTGGCCCTCCCGAGGATTCTTTAAAACTTTGATTATCTCCTCTTCTTTGTATACCCGAAAAAGCCATTGGACATCTTCCCAGCTTCCATAATTAAGCGTTTGGGAAATAATATAATCTTTATCTCTTTTTAAATCCAAAGAGTTAAGATTATAGGACCAAAAAAGCCACTTCATTCTTTTAGGTATTTTAAGTTTCTTCATATTTTTATAAAGATTCTTTTTGATATTTCCTTACTTCATTTATTATAAATTCTTTGATTTTAGCCCACGAAACATAAGAAAATAAATATAATTTTCTTGTTTGGTTTTTCTCGGCATCAATAAAGTAAGTTAATCCTCGTAGGGCAACATAAATATTAAAATTAGGATATTTCTTTAAAACAAAATCAAAGATCTCTTTCAAAGAAAATTCGTATAGAAAGAAACATAAAAAATTAATAATTCTACTTATTCTATTTTACCATAAATTTAAAAAATAAAATACCCCTATTTATGACTGGCGAAGTCGTTAATTAAAGCATCTTGTATATGAATTCTAAATTCTAAATTTTAAATTTTAAATCAATTTTAAATTTTAAATGTTTTAAAATTTAATCATTTAGATTTGAATTAGTCTTTAAAATTTAGCCTTTAAAATTACCTATTGTATATAAATTTTAAATTCTAAATTTTAAATTTTAAATCAATTTTAAATTTTAAATGTTCAAACTGTCATTCCGATCCCCATCTTTTAAAAAAGGTGGGGAGAGGAATCTCTCAACTTGTTTGAGATACATCAAGTAAAAGAACCAAATTCCAATAAACAAAAAATCAAAAGTCAAAAGTCAAAAGTCAAAATTAAAATTCAAAAGTTAAAAGTAAATAATTTAATTGAAAATTGAAAAATTGAAAATTGATTGAAAATTGAAAATTGAAAATTGAAAATTGATTTTTTATCGTTTTTATTTTTTCTCCACGATCGTAAAAAATAAATTAAAAATTATGGCTGAGATAAATCAACTTCCTTATTTTGTAGGGAAAAATAATAAAATCACCTCAAAATTGGCTCATTTTATTTTAAAAAAAGTTAAAAAACGGCTTAAAGAAAAATTGCCTTTTCATTATTTAATATTTAATCGAATAGATAAAAAGTTAAAATTTATTAAAGAGACAGCAAAGCGTTATCCTTATTTTTTAAGGTTTGACATTTTAAAGTATTATCCCACCATCAATCATCAAAAATTAATCCTCATTCTTGAAAAAATTTTAGTCTCAAGAAGGGGGAAAGAAAAATTAAAAAATTTCATTCTTCCTTTTTTAAAACATTATAATATCCAAAATAAAGGACTTCCTTTAGGAAATTTCTTAAGTTATGTTTTAGCAGGAGTTTATCTTTTTCCTTTAGATTTTAAACTTTCTCAGTTGAATAAACCATTTTTAAGGGTGCAAGATGATTATTTAATTTTTTTAAAAAGAAAAAAAGAACCTGAAAGGGTTTTAAAAGAAATTATTGAACCAATCCTTAATGACTTAGATTTAAAAATCAATATTGATAAACTCAAATCCGGCAGATTCCACCAAGATAAATTGGAGTTTTTGGGGTTTAAATATTTTGGAGGAGTTTTTACTATTTCTCAGGAAAAAATTGAAGAATTTAAAAATAAAATAATTAAAATCACTCATCTGACAAAGAAAAAATCAACAAAAGCTATTATTAAACAGTTAAATAACAAAATTTTGGGATTTGGGCATTATTATAAGTTTGCTTTATCAAAAGAAACTTTTAAAGAAATTGACCAATTTATCAGAATGAGATTAAGACGCTATCTTAATAGAAACAAGGATTCTAAAAATAAATTAGGGAATCTAATTTTAACTAACGAGGTGTTAAAATCTTTAGGATTAAAATCTCTTAATGAAATATCTCTCAAATATGCCCTTAAAAAACACCTTATTTTAAAGAAAAATAAGAAAAATAATAAAAAAACTGGCTTAAATAAATTAATCAATCTAAACCTTAATTATGGGAAAAATATAGATAAATCCTTGCTTTTGGCTATTTTTAAGGAATTAAAGGAGATTACCAAAAAATTGGAGAAATTAGAGAAAAAAATAGAAAAAAATAAGAAAAAAGTGAAGGGAAAAATTTTATGACTTGCGAGGTTGTTAATTAAGGAAAAATGCAGTAGAAAAAACTTATTTATACATGGAAATCTGAATGTAGAATGAGAAATAAAATCAAAAGGTCCAACGGTTCAGCCTTGGGTTAA
>Ga0078972_1016846_pt1 | contig 10675 bp, 9 predicted proteins | sample YelNatPaOPGAMG01_FD_67568 | JGI IMG/M metagenome (GOLD analysis project Ga0078972, IMG submission 67568) | Hot spring thermophilic microbial communities from Obsidian Pool, Yellowstone National Park, USA - OP-RAMG-01 (SPADES assembly) (version 2) | ecosystem: Environmental > Aquatic > Thermal...
AATTTTTCCAGAGGCAACTGCCAACCGATCTACGACTTCCTTCTGTGAGATGTCTATCATTCAGGACCACAGATGCATTTCTCACTTATTAAAAAGGGTAGCTTTTTCTTTACAATTAAAACGTGACTTTACATGGATCTTTACTGATGATGATTCGAGATAGCGTATTTTACGGATTAGAAATATTACACCTGCTGTAGTGCTAAAGCTATACAGTTATACCCAGATGCTCGCATATCCTAATTGCATCATTACCCTTTGCATCCAGTCTCTTAACCACGTTCCTGCCACTGACAATAAATGTTATCCTTATTCCCTTAAGGATATTAAGTACTGAGGTGAGTGATACCTCAGCAACATCCTTCACTGCGTTGTATATTACAGCTAGAACAAGAAGGGAGAGTAAAGAGAAGAACATATGGACCCTGATCTTCTGCGGTGTCCAGTGATATATGGGCGATGCCAGGTCAAAAGAGCTTATTGCTCTGAAGCAATGCTCCACTCTGTTGCGTTTCCTGTAGAGATCTATCAGTTCCATTGCATCTGCACTTTCTATGTTAGTGAAGAGTGCATTCCTTCCGAACATCCTGAATCTCGCATTCAGCCTCTCCTGATCTATCCTCATGTCAGGGAGAAAAATTGTTTCATTCAGATTCCTGCTCTCCAGGTACAGTCTGGCCTTTTCTAGAGAATCTGAATCACCTCTCTCCACAATATCCCTTGCCCTGGTGTAAACAGTCCTGAACTCCCTCAGGAATGTCCTGACTCTCTTCCTCTCCAGTTTGGATGAATGGTATACTATTATGCGATGATGTTCCCCGTATACAGTCCTGTAGGTCTCGAAGAATGAATCCCTTTCCAGTGGGTAATTCATGAGGTCCATGTGGTCTGACTGTATCAGGGAGCCAAGATACTTTCTTCCCCTGAGCATCTTTATGTTATCAGCGGAGTTGTAACCTCTATCAAATATGATAATTGCATCCTTCGGCAGTTTATCCACTATCATGGAGAAAGTTCTTGAATCATGCATATTCCCGGGATACGATTCACCGTAAAGAGGAATGTAATCATAATTTGCAGCTATGTAGTATGATATCTGGTTGAGATCATAGCGGTGCTTCTTGTTATGCCCTTTCTTTGCCATCTCGTTTTCCTGCATGAATGTGTATAGATTTGATGCATCTACAAAAATCTTAGAGAAATCGTACCCCAGTGAGATGAGGCGATCCTTTATTCTCTCCCTTATCTCCTCCATATCATCATCGGAGAACCTGTCCATGAGATTCCAAAACCCCTGTGAGGTGGGTTTCGGAAATATTGTCGATGCGTAGTCGTTCCTTATCCATCTTTCAATGTAGCTCTTTGAGCCAGGATCGGATAGACGGTTCATTATGAATATGAGTGCATACTTTCCCGGCGAGAGATCAGGACCTTTGTGTCCAATAACAGAATCTATAGTTTCTGATATGCCGAGCCTCTTATCGGCCCACAGTACTGCTGAGCTTATGCCATATGAAAGAGAATATGCATCCACCTTCTCCAGGGGATGCTCTATCATAGATGCAAGTCTATCCATGTCCCCTATGTAGACCTCCTTGAGAACCCTGACGTTTCCTCTGACCCTGCCGTTCCACCTCATCACAAGATAACGCTTCCCATTAATTGTCTTCCAGACGAGGAATGGCATGATGAATATATGCATCTACATTATATAAGATTTATGCTTTATCAATATCATAAAGTCCATATTAATGAAGAAATTTATTGGAATAGTGAAAGAGAAAATTATTAGCATCTACAGGTGAATGAAAAAATAGAGCCTAAAATACAAGGTATAAATGAAATAAAGCTAGAATGAGTGTAAAGTCACGGATCAATCCTTTTTATCATCTTGTATCTAATATATCTCAGTATAAAGCTCTAATGCTCTATAATTGCTTTTACATTTCGTTTAATAAGAGATAATTTCAGGAATACGAAACCTAAATGCTAATCGTTATTCTGGGTTTTTAACTTCATTTTACGAAGATGCTGGAAGTTGGATCTACTTTGGTAAAGAAGTAGATAGTGCTAAGAAATTCAAAATTTTGCATTTAATCAGGACAAACTTTAAAATATCATATTTTGACTGATAAGCTAGCGGTCCAGACACAATATTCGTCCAAAACAATGGAACATGAAATAAGGGTGTTCCTGGTTATGTCAGAAACAACAATTTGATAATATCACAAAGCGTTAGATGCCTGAATTTAAGCGAACCAAAACATAATTATAAATTACCGGGCTTCCCAGCCACTGTCCATGGAGCCCATAGATAACCTCAGGAAATTAAAATATGTAATGAAAAGTGTCAAACAATGGGCCAAGACTGCGTTCTATCTTTCTCAATGGAAAGAGAACGGCCTGCGACAGATAAGCCTTACATTCAAGGACCATCAGGAATTTCACAATGTTACTCTTGGAACGGCATGGGCAATGATTAGCTATTACTACTGGGCTCACCGAATTGGTGCCTATGACAAAGGCGACCTGAGAGAGTTGTATAGAATAGGAGAAGAAATATATTCTAAGATTAGACATGAATGCAAATCTTGGCCTCGAGGAGGATGGGGGCTTCAGGGAACACATGGAATTCTTTTTTTAGCTATTAGAAAATATAATCCAAAAGTTATTGTCGAGACAGGGATTGCTAGCGGGTATTCATCAGCAATAATTCTAACTGCAATGCAACTCAACGGCTTTGGTCGCCTTATCAGTATTGACATTGATGATTCGGTATCAATCTGTGGCATTGTTAAAGAAATTGGCTGGCTAGTTCCAGGATCCTTAAGAGAAAACTGGTCAAAGAGGACTGGCAGTTCAAAGGAAAAACTTTCAGAGATTGAAGAACCAATAGATGTTTTCTACCATGATTCAGATCATTCAAAAGAAAACATGTTGATGGAATACAACTGGGCTAGCACTCACCTGAAGAAGGGTGGTGTTTTAGTATCTGACGATATTGACTGGAACTCTGCTTGGAAAGAATTTCTAGAAACTAACAGATCCATTAGAAAAATAATAGAGACCGTTTCCACGGGAGTGGCAATAAAGGTCGATTAGACTCAAATATTATAAGAAAACCTTGCTTAACTGACATTCAAATAACAATCGGCGTAAAAGAAATCATATTAATCGCCTAATGCATTGTCGGTAAATTGAAAATCGCTTTTATAATTCCCAATTTTTTGCCTTTTGGAGGGAATTCAAGAACTGTAATGAGTTATATAGAAAATTTCGCAGCTGAGGCGGAAACTATCGTACTGATAGAATCTTATGGTATCAGGAAATCAGAGGACCAAGCCGTAAAAAAGCTAAAGGCAATAGAGAACCTTAGAATAATTCGAAGTAGAGTCAAATGGTATAAGCTTGTGGATTTCAGCAGGTCTATCAAGCATGGAGAATTCCTCCACTACTTATTCTATCCGTACATGTCATTTCTCAAAAGGGTAATGAACGGAGGAGTACGTAGGGAAGTGAGGGATTTTGATGCAATATATCTCTTCGACATAACAGATGCTCCTATCTTTAGGAAAGGAACAAATAACACCATTCTTGGAACACATAATCAGAGAATGTCTCGGATGAAAGCGTTTCTGATAAACAAAGGTCTATTTCTTCCATCAATATTTGCTTTCAGATTTTTTCAGAATGAATCGAGTTTTGCGGAGATAATTAAAACCAAAAAAGTCTTCATAATTCCCAAGGGAACAGATACTAATTTGTTCTTTCCGCAACAATCAGATCCTGGAAATGTGATAAAATTTCTCTACGTTTCAAGGCTTGAACCAAAGAAGGGTCTAGAAACGATCCTTGGAACTTGGAAACAAATGGATCAGCGAAATGACTGTGAATTGCATATTGCAGGTAGTGGGAGTCTCTCTCATTTAATCACTGAAGGTAAGTTTTCCAATCTGAGATATCATGAAGAGATGCGAAGAACAGACCTGGCAGAACTCTATTCAAAGTCAGATTATTTTGTTTTTCCTACAGATTGGGATGCACAGCCATCAGTAATTGTGGAGGCAGTTTCCAGTGGGCTTATATGCCTAGTTTCTGAATCCATGAGAGGTCTATTAGATGACCTTGAAAAAGAAGGTTTTGTTCAGTACGTAAAGAATGATGCCTACAGTTTCACAAAGGCCATGGAGGAAGCGGTCAAGAAAGGATCACCATCTTGGGAACTTAAGCAACAAATGCATGCTTTCATACAGTTACACAGAAGTCTCGAGATAGAGATTAAAGGTTTGAAAGAGGCTTTTGCTTATACTTCCAGAAAGCGATATTGAATTTCAATTACTTATGCTTCACAATATTTTTTTTACCTTTATTCAAAACCCCCTAGGCGGTAAAAGCGCTTACAATACGTGATTATGCACGATGCCTAATAGATGCAGCTTCATGTTTAGATATGCAGAAGTACAGGCAATCTATATGCGTGGAGATAAATAATTAAAACGTTTAATGGTAGGATGGCATTATTACATTAAACCGTACCAGAATTCAACCCTTTTTATAAGTCACTTAACTAAGATTTTTTATCCGCTCGAAGACTCTCCTGACACCCTCTTCAAGATTCAGAAAGTCCTTAGTAGCAGGTACCTTTGCAAATAGCTCTTCTGCTTCATCCAGTATATAATCCTCATGCTTAACTGGAATCTTCTTACCTGATACTTTCTCAACAAGTTGAAGCAATTCATTTACAGAAGTCCCTATACCAGTTCCAAGCTCATATGATCCCGTTTGAATTCTGCCTTCCACAATTCGAAGAACAAATTTGGACACGTCGCTAACATGTGTATAATCCCTTTTGTGGTTGCCGTTTCCATATATCGTTGCATGATTACCTGTCACCGCTGCCTTGCAAAAAAGATATACTGCCCCCTTACGACTGTTTTCTCCATATATGTTAAAAAGTTTCAGCACAAAAGAATCAAGTGAGTAAAGATCCCGATAAAGATCTATCCATTCAACGGACTGCTTTTTAGAAAGAGAATAAGGGTTTGTAGGCTTTGCGATAGATCCTGAAGTTGGAAAGATAAATTTAGATTTCTTAGCCCTTGCTAATTCCATAACGCGCATGGTCAAACCGGTATTATCCAGAAAATACTCATATGGCTTTTCTTTAGACAACCTGATTAGTGTTCTTGCGGCAAAATGTGCAATATAATCGAATTTTTCTTCAGGAAATTTATCTCCAATATCATAGCCTGTTACTTCATGACCAGCTTCTGAAAGCAAGGAATAAACTTCCGACCCAATGAAACCTTTATGGCCTGTTACTAGAACTTTCACTGCAGTTAATATCTATGGATTCTATAAATCTTGAGAGTGTTTCATTCTTTTTCAATGTATAAAGAAGTTATTAAACGCACATGACGCTGGATTGATAGGATAAGCATGCTGGATACTTCCTGAACGTGACCCAAAGCAGTTAATCGGAATTATGGGAGAACTTCGAGCTTCATTAATTTCAAGAAAGTCAATCAATGAATCAAATCCTTTCACAACTAATAGAAATAATATTTAACAGTATATTATCATGAGCCATTAAAGCTATGGATTGAAACAAAATATGAACATAAAACCCTCCTTTTCTATTATAATTACGGCTTTCAATAGAAAGGAATTTCTTTCGGCTGCTATCAGATCATGCCTGGAACAGACTTTTCCAAGGGATAAATTTGAGATAATTTTGGTCAAGAACTTTGTAGATCCAACTATCGATTCTCTTGCACGCGACAACAATTGCATTCTTTACAGCAACATCGGTGGAACCATTGGCGAACAGCTGCAGGTGGGGATAGAAGCCTCCTCTGCAGATATAATCTGCTTCCTGGATGACGATGATCTCTTTCTTCCAAACAAACTTGATAGATTATATCAACTTTTTAATGAAAATAGTCTTCTGATCTACTATCACAATTCATCCACGTTGATAGACGAACAGGGAAATCCAATAGAAGGGTATTTTCCGACTCCTCCTGAGAGAGATTTACTATTGAAAAATGATAAAGTGAAAGAACTCAGGAAGAACCTGAGGCAGAGAAGGGACATAAATATTAACTCGATTCTTACAAACTTAAGCTGTGTCAGTATCAGGCGAAGCGTTATCGAACCGTATATTGATCAGTTACCAGAACTAATAGATGGAACAGATCACTTTGCTTTTTACATATCTATTTCTCTCCAAGGTGACATGTTAATCAATGGGAACATTCTGAATAAATACAGGATACACAGAAGTACAAGCAATATATTTACTCCTGCTTCAATAAGGAGCATGAGCGAAGCCACCATAAAGAACTTTCTCAAGCAAGGTCATGTTACCAATCTACTTGATCGAGCGCTGGCTGCAACGGATGCTCATAAGCTCATATCATGTAAGATTTTAGAGGAGAAATTTGTTATCAGGTCTCAATTAGGAATGCTAAGGGGCAGGTTGAGTTTTAAGGATTTCATTGATTATATTAGATGCGTAACTTCTTCATCTGGTTTATTCCGTAAAACTACCTTGTTTCGATTGGCATTTATTTTTGGAACATCCATGGTTCCATCTGTTGTAGGTTTTTATTATAACCTATACAGACTTGCAGCCTTCAGGAAAAACGTCAAATTGAGATAATTTCTCATGAAAAGAGTCAGTAGCTGCCACCAGCAAGTAAACCACGGGCAGAAAGCCGAACTGACTCAGCAGAATTATGCTTTGGAGACCAACCGAATTTCTTTGATTTAGATATGTCAAGAAAAGTAAGTGGAACATCACCTTTCCATCCAATCTTTCCACCGGTGTATTCTTTCTTTGCATTTGTGAGTTTCATCTCTGCCATGATTATATCTGCAATCTCGTTAACAGTTATGGTGTCAACAGTTCCCAGATTAAACAGGTCCACTTTTCTGGTCTGTTTCCTATAGAGATAAAGCATGCCGTCGATGCAGTCTTCCACATAAAGATAAGATTTTCTCTGATTTCCGTCGCCCAGGATAAGAAGCTTATCAGGCGTAGCCCTGAGCTTATCTATGAAGTCTGGAATCACGTTCTTACCTATCGTCCTGGTTATAGGTGCAACAATGTTTGCAAATCTGAAAATAGAGGCTTTTATCCCGTACAGTGAAGAATATGCAGAAATGAGACCCTCCGCTGCCAGTTTTGAGCTTCCATAAAGAGATTCAGGGTAAAGTGGACCATAGCTCTCCGGGGTCGGTATAATATCGGCAAGACCGTATACTGAGGATGTGGAAGAAAAGATCAAATTTGAAATGTCAAGTTTCCTCATACCCTCCAGAACATTATAAGTTCCAATGGTATTGATATTAAGATCCATATCATTTGGTTTATCTGGTCTGTACCTGACATCACCATTTGCTGCAAGATGGAATACTGTATCTGTGCCTCTCATCATCTCTAATAAATCATTCTGATTGGTAACAGTGCCCTTCTTGAACTTGATATTTTGTCCGCCCAATACATCATCCAGATGCGATAGTTCTCCTGAACTCAAGTCGTCAATGACGTTTACAGTGGAGTCGAGTAAAAGCCTCTTGACAAGAAAACTTCCTATTACTCCTGCTCCTCCAGTAACTAAGCAACTTCTCATATGGAGAGGAGATCGATGCCAAACTAATTACATTTTGGATCAAAATACGGCCACAAATTATCGTGGTGGCTCAAAGTGAACTTGCAAATAATTATAATCATGCATACTTGTATTTGCTCATTCGCCTTAAGGAAAACAATTATGGCTTGTCTCCCTTTTTAGGGGGCAGACCAAGGGCAATATTATTAAGAAAATAATAATTCCAACTCATGGAAGCCAGCATAATAGTAATGGCTTACAACAGGCGTAAGTACCTCTTAAATGCTTTAAACAGTGCAATTAAGCAAAACATTGAACGATCCAGGTATGAAATTCTGTTGATCAAAAACTTTGCTGAAGAAGTTATAGATGAATTCTGCATTTCTCATGGTATTCATACAATTAAGACTGAAAATGTATCAATTGGCGAATACATCTTAACTGCAGTAAACAATTCGAGCGGAGATATCTTATTTTTCCTGGATGATGATGATGCCTTTGCTGAAAACAAGCTAGAGGTTGTTTTAGAAAGCTACAAAGCACATCCGGATATTGTTTACCTTAGAAACAGCTGGTCTCTCATCGACAGCGAGGGCAAGCACATTGATCAGAAAAGAAAAAAAAAGCAATCGCTTTCCCATCAAACCCTGCAAATCTTAAGTACAGAAGAAGCAGTGAAGCGAATTGGACTGGATTTTCGATGGAATATGAGCTGCATCTCTGTTAAAAAGGAGATTTTCAACGGTTTTGAGTCTTTTCTTCCAAGCTTGATCGCAGCCCAGGATCTTGCCCTCTTTTATATGGCAGCTTCATATAACAAGGTTTTAGCAGGGTGCAATGCAAGCTTAACCTTTTACAGAGTTCACGAAAATTCAATGACAAAGATAAAAGGACCAAATAATGATGCACTTAGAGAATATAATAGCCTACTCCCTCTTGAAAACCTTTTGTCACCAGGTTTTTTAAAGGAAGATTTAAACAAAACACTAGACAAACTCTATTTCTTATCTATTTGGGATGGATCATCAATAAAGAAATCCCAAGCCAAGAAGGTATTGGGAGATTACCTTTCACATGAAATGTACAATTTTTATGACATAAAGGTTCTTATTTTTATTTTCTTTCAATATATTCTAATATCATTGGGTGGAGCCAATACAATAAAGAAGATGAGACAAATCATTGATCCGTTTTGGAGTTATGAAGAAAATTTCTAACGCTTATATGCTGATACTTTAATATCAACTCTTGGTCACTTCTATTTCAGTCTAAGCTCCTCTTCTATTTAGGTGCCTCAGGAGCTCCTCTACTTAGCTAAACTACCAGAAGATATAAATTTCACTAATTATCTAGCAATAATGCTGCTATCAAGATGATCAATATTCTTACTCAACTGATCTTCGTAATAGTTATAGAGCGTAAGGCTGGGAATTTCTCTAAGATACCTTAAATAACCTTTTCCTAAAGACATACCACCCATGGGTTTTATTTTGTAATCTATTTCCCCCACTCCTGTACCATCCCTTTTAAGGTTTAATGCAAGCCAAGTATCCTCGAATCCATTTATAAATGCCTCGTCAAATATCCTTCCATTCATGGATTGAATGAATTCATAACTAAATATGATGAACGGTCCCGGTACTTTGTATGATTCTATTTCTTTATACAATATACTACCCTTTGTAAATCTCTTTGGCTTACTATAAAATGGACTTCGATAAATCAGAAATTTTTGATAAAGAGAAAATCGCAATAGCGATTCCAATTTAATCAATCTGGATAGATTGAATGCAAAAATTAGAAATAACCTTCCTATCATGTTCAATTTTCTTATAGTAAAATTATGGGAAAAATTAGCATTATCTTTAGTGAATATAACCTTATATCGTTTTTCTAAAGCCAGTAGCTTTTCCCTCAGTACATAAACATCATCCACTTTGATCATGTCATCGTTCGACAAGACAATCCAACTTGGATGATACTTAAGCGCTTTTTCTATACCTATGTTACAGCTGTGGGCATAATTAAAATAAGTATCCTTTGGGAAAGCACTTTCGACAAAAACAATGTGTAAGCCCTTAAAGATATCATCTTTGCATTTTTGGGCAAGATCTCCTTCAATATCTTTTGTAGGTATAACAACAATGATGTCCTTATCACCTTCAATTTCAAATATAGTTGTGTTTCCCTTTGGCCTTTCCTGCATCCAGTTAATCAGTTCTGCTCTGTCAGAAAAAGAATCATAGAAACTTAATACCGCTGAGGCGGAAGAAGAGATAAATAGATTATTTCTGTAATCCATCAAACTAAAATCTTTCCTAACTGAATGCTCTTCAGCGTTATAGCTTGACAGTAAAGTATTTTTGGTGATGCTCATTGGTTCGATAACTTGTGTATGGTTAAAAAACTTGATATCATTCAAGCTTTGACTTGTTTAGCTGAATTGATTATGGTCCCCCCCCTAAATAGTGAGACAAAGTTGTCTTATAGTGTTAGATATATATTAAACTCTAACTCCGGCAAATATACATAATATATTTTGGAAAATCCTGTAATTTTCATAGTTTTATGGAAAGATCTATATACTTTGATATTATGTATAGCTATAATATGGCTAACTATTCTGACTGGGTTATGAAGTATAAGAAAAAGGGGACGCTTGTTCAGAAGAAGAGGGATGATCTCTATTACCTGTACAGAGTGCACAGTCGCTGGAATCGGGATAAGAAGAGGGCACAGCTCATAAATGATGAGTTTCTTGGAAAGATAACACCATATGGATTGGTTGAACCAAAGGTCAAGAGAATGATGCATCTGATCGGATCCGTAACAGGATTTCATAAGGCGCAATGAGAAGATATCTGAAACCATGCTGAAGAAGGCAAGAGAGAGGATGGGCACAATATCTGTGATCACCAATCTTCACGTTTCAGGTGAAATAGTTTATGACATGCTGAAGTCCCGTACAGATATAGAGCAGGCATACGACACATTCAAGAACACTCTTCATGCGGACAGAACATACATGAGGGATGATTTCCAGCTTCAGGGATGGATGT
>Ga0078972_1016847_pt1 | contig 10675 bp, 10 predicted proteins | sample YelNatPaOPGAMG01_FD_67568 | JGI IMG/M metagenome (GOLD analysis project Ga0078972, IMG submission 67568) | Hot spring thermophilic microbial communities from Obsidian Pool, Yellowstone National Park, USA - OP-RAMG-01 (SPADES assembly) (version 2) | ecosystem: Environmental > Aquatic > Thermal...
TCTATAAATGGGGAGAAGAAAAGGCTAAAGAATTAAAGATTAAAGATGAAGAAGATGTAGAAAGGCTTATACAAGAATTTCGAAGGGAATACACTTAGCTTTAATGCTTAAAGTTGTTTTTAATACTAATGTATATATCTCTGCTATTTTAACCTCTGGAACTCCAAGAAAGATACTGAACTTAGCAAGAGAAGAGAAATTTAATCTTTTCATCTCGGAACCAGTATTACTAGAGGTAGAGAGAGTTCTAAGGTTGAAAGTAAAGTTAGATAGTTTAAAAATCTCTATTATCCTGGACTCAATAAGAGATATATCTATCTTTGTTTCTCCCTCTTTTACTTTGTCTGTAGTAGAACGAGATAAATCTGATGATAGAATTTTAGAATGTGCCCTTGAAGCAAAGGCAGACTACATTATCTCAGGAGATAGCCATCTACTATCTTTAAAAGAATATCAGGGGATAAAGATCTTATCCCCAGCTGAGTTTCTAAAGCTATTTCTCTAGTAAATAAGTTATTCGCCAATCCCACCCACCTTCCCCCAGTAAAAAAATAAGAGGGAGAGGAGCGGAGGAGTATGTAGGGTAAGAGAGTTAAAGGTGTTGTGCTATAATTTTATTAGAATTTTAAGGAGATTTTTAATTAAAAGGTGGTGATTTCGATGATTATAAATGTGTCCAAAGAGGAGATTAAGACGTTAGAAAAGCTCAATATAATATCCCAGATGATGCCCATTAAAGACAAGATAAAGTATTTTGAGCAGGAATATGGTTGTGACTTTTTCGCCTTTGAGATTGAGATACAGAAGGAAGAAGATTTTCATAAGTGGGATGATTATATAGAATGGAAGGCGTATGTAGAGAAACTAAAAGACCTAGAATTGACCTTGAAAGAAATAGAGAATGCTCAAGACGTTAAGATTAGTTAAAGAGAGTAGTATTGTAAGAGAATATGAGATTCAAGACTTTAAGCAGGGTAGAAATTTCTATTATATAAGGCTTAAAGTTATCCTCATTGATGATAGCGAGCTGTATGTTAAGGAGTATGTTTCTGAGACTGAATATCTATACTCATTCCATTGGCAATATAAGGACGGGTCCTTAATAATTAGATGGGACAATGCCCCCCATCATAAGAATATAAGGACATTTCCTCACCATAAGCATACACCCGACTTAGAGGAGAGCACAGAGATAAGTCTAGAGGATGTGTTAAAAGTTATCGAGAATAGGTTAAGAATGACTCTAGGCGACGAATCCTCTCATAGTCGATGAAGATATGCCTAGATCAGTAGTAAGGATTCTAGCTGGAAGAGCTTGCCTATTAGGAAATAAATGTTGCAGATAAAACAATACTGATATGCGTATAACAGCTCTTATACGAATGCATTTATCTCTTTTATTCTCAATAATTAGTATCTTATAGATAGATCTCAATTGCTATACGAATAGAAGATTTATTAAAACATCTCTGAAGCTTTATTACTGATAAAAATTGTATACTTTATCTTTTTAATTATTATTGACAACCTGGAAAAATGAGCTATAATCCTAGTTAGGAGATAGGAAATGAAGGGAGATGAGAGTAGGAAGGAAGAATAAAGCAATCATAATATTTGGGAGGCAGTTCAGTCAAGTTAACCCGAAAGGGTAGGGTTTGGATAGCGGTCTTAAAAAATGTATTCTAGAAGCTTAATATAGATGGGTTTAAATAGTGGGGGTGAAGAGTAAGATTGCTATCTAGAAAGTTAAGTCTAGAAGAGACTTGAGTGTTTCCAAAAAATTACGGCGTTTATAGGAGGTGTTTCAAATGAAGAAGGTATTTGTAGTGTTAGTAATTTTAGGATTATTTATTTCCTCCTTAAACTTTGCTTTGGCTAAGGAGGTAAGTATTTGGGCTCAAGTTTACACACCTACAAAAACTATGCAGGTTACCCCAGCTAATCCTTATCCTCGCCAGGCTTTAAAGATTTTAGCAGAGAGATATAATAAACTTCATCCTGATGTTACTATTAAAATTATAGAGAAGCCAGCTACAGCTGACGATAGACAATGGATACTTACACAGATGAGTGGTGGTACAATACCAGATATATGCTGGGCTCATGTATGGTGGGTAAATGAAGACATTCCTAAAGGGTGGTGGGTAAACCTTGATCCATTCTTAGCTCAGCCAAATCCTTATGTAGAAGGAAATAAAAAATGGCTTGATTTATTTCTAGAGGGACCGACTCAAGCCAAGATATCTCCAGATGGACATCTTTATATCATCCCAATAGATTTGGTTAGTACATTGTTCTTCTATAATAAGGATATATTTGATAAGGTAGGAGTAGGAGCACCAAAAACCTGGGCAGAATTTATGGATGTTTGTGCTAAACTTCAAGGTGCTGGATATCTACCTATAGCAAGCGGAAGTTTTGCTACATTTGGCTGGAGCTGGCAACAATTAGGAGATATGGTTATGTGGAAGATGGAAGAAGATATTCGTAAACTTTCTAATCTTCCACCTACAGGAAGGATACCACAAGAGGCTATAGCTAAAGCAGTGAAAAAAGGAGTATATAATTGTAACGATGACCAATACAAAGAATGGATGAGATTGTTAAAAGACTGGTCTAAGTACTGGACAAAAGACTGGGCGGCTTCAGGGGTTGATTTCGCCATGAAGTTTAGAAAAGGAGAAGTAGCTATCTATGAGGATGGAACATGGCGTTGGGGAGAGCTAAAAAAGGATCCCCTAGTTAAGTTTAAGTGGGGAGCATTCTTTACGCCAACCTTAACAAAGGATACATCTAAATTTGCCGCTACCCCTCCTAGACCAGCTAAAGCTATCGGTGGTGCTACAGCTGCGCAATGGGGAGTAACTTATATGGCAGAGAAAAGAGGGGTTGTTAATGAAGCTGTAGACTTTATCCGTTACGTTACTACACCTAAAAACTGTGGTTACTTAGTAAATGAGTTAGGCTTCTTTATTCCTAATGTCAAAGGTGCTCCTATGAATCCTGATCTTCGTCCCATATTCAATCAATTGAAAAATGGTGGCGAAGAAACTATATTTACTTACGGCGATAAGCTAACTGAAGAATATGGTCAAGAACGTAACAGAATATTCCAGAGGTATATACTAGGACAAATCGACTTAGAAACAGCAGTAAAAGAAAATCAATCAGCTTTAGAAAAAGCTGCAGATACTATGATAGAGAAGTATGGGTGGAAGTTCTAAGTGAACTTAGCTTTTATTGTAAGCTAACTAGATAATATAGATAAGGGGGCTACTATATGCCCCCTTATCTAATCCAAGGAGGAAGATAAAATGGAGAGAAAATTGAGAATATGGCGATATAGAAATGCCTATCTGTTTGTGCTCCCTACTTTTATATTGCTTTGTATTTTTAACTATTATCCCGCTTTTTCAGGTCTATATCGCTCTTTATTTGATTGGGCGGTTGGGGGTCAAGCTAAATTTATAGGATTTAAAAATTTCATAGAGATATTAACTGATAAGAACTTCCAGATTTCTGTAGTAAATGTCATTAAGTTAACTATATGGAATGTTTTAGTGCCTTCTCTAATAATACCTATATTGGTAGCCGAAATGATATTCAACCTTCATAGCCCTAAAGCTAAGTATATCTACAGAGTTTTAGTAATATCCCCTATGGTAATCCCTAGTATAGTAATACTTTTAATATGGCAGTTTATATACGATGCTGATTATGGTCTCCTGAATGCAATATTGAAAAATATAGGATTAGGGTATTTAGCCAGATCATGGCTAGGAGACCCAAATACTGCTTTATATGCAATTATGGCTATAGGTTTTCCATGGATAGGAGGGACTACGGTCTTAATTTATCTAGCTGGTTTAATGAATATCCCAAATTCTATATTTGATGCAGCCTTATTAGATGGAGTAATCGGATTAAAGAGATTTTTTAATATAGATCTTCCTCTTATTACAGGTCAAATTAAGTTATGTGTCATACTGTCTCTTATAGGTACTATACAGGGATATGGGACCATGTTAGTCTTAACAGGAGGAGGTCCAGGGGTGGCTACATTAGTGCCAGGATTATATATGTATCAAGCAGCATTTAATTTCGGTAGGATGGGATTTGCCTCTGCGGTAGGGGTCATACTTTTCTTAGTAATTTTATGGTTAACTATATTAAATATGAAGTATATAAGTTCGCCTGCTGAGTATGAAGCTCAATAATTTTTATTAGGAGGAGGATAAATTTATGAATAATATAAGATTTTTAATAAAAACAGGGGATTTATACAGGCATATAGTATTAATTGTTCTCTTAGGACTTATGCTTTTCCCTTTTGTAATAACTTTTATTATTTCAGGAAAGGATATCTATCAATTTAACGACGCTCCTCTCTCCCTTACTCTTCCTTTCCATTGGAGTAATTATCATGATGCTTGGCAGGAAATAAGGATATATCTTATAAATAGTGTAATAATTAGTGGAGTTTCAGTGATAGGAGTAGTAATTTTCTCTGTTCTCTCTTCTTATGCATTTGCTAGATTTAAATTCCCTGGTTCGAATTTTCTCTACTATGCAATTATATCCCTGTTAATGATTCCAGGGGTTTTAACTTTGATTCCATCTTTTATGCTAGTAAAGAATTTAGGATTACTTAATACTCGATGGGTGCTACTTTTACCATATATATCTGGAGGGCAGGTATTTGCTATTTTTATTCTTAAATCATTTTTTTCGTCTATTCCTACTGACTACTTCGATGCTGCTAGAATAGACGGGGCAAATGAATTACAGGTATTGAGACATGTAGTCTTACCACTATCACAGTCTATTATAGGGACTGTAGCAGTAATGAATTTATTAGGTACCTGGAATGATTTAATATGGCCTTTAGTTACTTTACAAGATCAAAAGCTTTATACCTTAACCATAGGACTCTACAATTTTAGAGGTATGTACTATACAGTTTGGGGAGCTCTTATGGCAGGTTATATTATAAGTTCTATTCCTCTATTGATACTTTTTATATTTACAAGTAGATTATTTATAGAAGGACTTTCTTCTGGGGCTATAAAGATGTAAAGATGATTAAGAAGTGGACATTACTTTTATCTCTATTATTTTTAGTATTTTCTTTAAAAACTTATGGAGGTGAAATAAGAATGGTAGTTACAGGTAGTTCTAAAAATTTAACTGTATCAGTCAAAAGGTCAACTACAACGCCTTATCCACTTAAACCATTAGAAAATGCGATTATTGAGGTAAGCATAGCCTCTCCCCCAAAGAATAAAGAAGAAGTCACTCTAGAAGTGTATGACAGTGAAGATTGGCTTTATTATACTAAAAAGATATCCTTAGATTCTTCTACTAAAGATCAGCTTAAATTTCTAGACCATTTTACGGTTATGGGAGCTTTAGGAAACCATAAGGTGTTAGTAACTACCTCTTTAGGGGAAAGAGTGAGGATATCTTTTCCTGTAGATACCTATACTAACATCAATACTGATAGCCGAAGATTTGACAGATTTTTTGATCAGCTAGTATTCACAGTAAAAAAAGACGAACAGTTGTTTAAGGTGGGAGACAAATGGATCAGATGTAATCCTAACTGGATAAGAGATCATGTTCATGAAATGAAAGGATACAAATATTGGGAAACAGATCTCAAATCATTTATAGAGCATATATTGAATCTTCAAATGGTAAATGGAGCTTACTACGACTTCATTTCCTATATAGATGATCCTCATAAAAACTTCGTAGGTAAGGAATGGCAAAAAGAAGATAAGGAGAATAATGTCATCTATATAAGGATTCCCGTAGAAGCAGATCTTGAGTATCTTCTAGTAGAAGGAGCTTATACGGTATGGCAGGTTACAGGGGATAATGATTGGATAAAGAGATATCTACCCAAATTAGAGAAGGGACTAGAGTATGCTATGACTGACCCTCTTCGTTGGGATTCTACTTATCAGCTAGTAAAAAGGCCGTTTACAATTGATACCTGGGACTTTACCAATTACCTGTTTGAAGATGACTTAAAAACTAACATTAAAATTAGAGAACTTTCTTCAGGAAATCCTTTTTGTATAATGCATGGAGATAATAGTGGTATGTTGGAAGCATGTATCTTTCTTTCTACTATATGTAAAAGTATAGGATATATAGACAAGGCCAGGTACTGGGAAGAAAAGGCCAAACATTTTAGAGAGCAAACTAATAAAGTATGCTGGAACGGGAAATTCTATACACATCAAATCCATCTTGACCCCAAAGAGGCTGAGCTTTATGATGAAAGCGAGAGGTTAAGTTTAAGCAATGCTTATGATCTTAATAGAGGTCTTCCGGATTATGAACAAACTGTAAGTATTATAAAGGAATACCAGAGAAGATGGGAAAGAGATAAGAAAACTGGTAATTCTTGGGCTGAATGGTATAGTATCGATCCACCTTATGAACAATTTAGCTTTTATAAAGCAGGTCAATACATTAATGGCGGAATATTACCAGCTGTTGGAGGAGAGCTTGCAAAGGCAGCATTTAGTAACGGATTTGAAGACTACGGACTAGATATTTTAGATAGATTTATGGAAAAGATAGAAAAAGATAGTTTTGTAGGATTTCTCTATACTAAGGGTGGGAAAGATATGGGAGGTGGTCCTCCGGGCTGGGGAGCGTCAGCTTTCATCTCTGCTATCATTGAAGGATTGGGCGGGATAGAAGATAAAGCAATACTTTTTAAGAAAGTATACTGTAGCCCTAGATGGATAATAACAGATTATAAGGAAGTATTTATAACGGCTAAATATGGACCATCTAATGGATATTTTAGCTACAGATTTTCTCATCTTAAAGACTCTAAAGAAGTTAGAATCGAATATTCAGGTAATAGCCAAGACAACTTCTTTCATATATTACTACCTAAAGAGAGCAGGCATACCGATGTTAAAATAAATGGTAATTCTATTAGATTCAATATAAGTAAAGTAAAAGATAGCCTTTATGTAGATTTTACTACAGTTCAAAAAGGAGGAATAATAAGTGTAACTTATAGATAGTTACTAGAAAAGATGGGAAAAACAGGAAGAGATATGGAAAACTATCTTAGAAGATACAAACTGGGAAGACCTGTACTAGCTCCAACTGAAAATGAAGGGGATTTTGATAGTAAAGAGGTAGATTGTGCTAATGTCATTGTGAAAGATGGAATATTTTATATGACATATGCAGGGTGGGATGGAACAGTAAATAGAATAGGATTGGCAAAAAGTAGAGATCTAATCCACTGGGAAAGAATAGGACTTATATTAGATATTGGAGATGAGAAAGACTGGGATTCTGGATCAGTCTCAGGACCATATATTTATCAAGAGAATGAATTTTACTACCTTTTTTACGTCGGTTTTCCAAAGTTGGGATACGAAAACGGCCCTGGAGCTATAGGTTTTGCTACCTCTACAGACCTTTTACATTGGGAGAAAAGTGCATATAATCCTGTATTAAAGAACATTCCAGGGAAGGATTGGGAACTCGGAGGATTATATAAGCCGTGTGTAATTAAAGTAGAAAACAAATATCTTATCTTTTATAACGCAAAGGATAGTGAAAAAGGTTTTTGGCATGAGCGTATAGGTATGGCAATCTCTAGAGACCTTATCTCTTGGGAAAAGTATGAGAACAATCCCATATTAGACAATGGACCAGACTCATCTTGGGATAATCGCTTTGTAGGAGATCCACATATTGTGAGAATAGATAACTTATGGCATATGTTTTACTATGGTTTTGATGGGGAAAGAGCACAAGAAGGGGTAGCAATTTCTAGTGACCTTATAAATTGGAAGAAGAGCGAGTTTAATCCAATTATTAAAACTGGTAAGGATGGAGACATAGATGAGAAATATACCCATAAACCTTGTGTAATAAATTTTGAGAAGATTTGGTACCACTTCTATACAGCTGTATCTAAAAATGGGGAGAGAGTAATAACTTTGGCAACCTCAGAGCCTTTTTGGATAGTAAAAAAATAGAAAAAGAGGAGGAAAGAAATATGAAGATAGGATTAGATCACGATCCAGTAGATTCTCTTTTTAAGTTAACACCATTGCAGTTAGTAGATATGGCAATACAGTATGGATATGAGGGTATTATGTTGTCTGCTCAGACCTTATTGGAAGACGAGAGAAGTCGCTTACAGATAATTGAAAAAGTACACACTTTAAATCTATATGTAGAACTAACAGGACCAGAAGTTGATCAAGCGCTATCTGAGAAATCTACCTTAGAAATCTTGGCAAGATGGCGAACAACATTTCCTATCGCTAAAGAGATTGGAGCTACTATCATAATAACAAGTCTGGGAACATGGCCTTGGAAAGGAAGAGTAATTCAAGAGAAAGGGAAAACAGTAGAAGATCAGATCCAGCGTGGCATTGCTATCTTAAGAGAAGTAGGTAAGATGGCAGAGGATTATGGTATAATTGTTGCCATACATACTAGCTTCTTTAAAGCTGAAGAATATTTACAGATTGTAGAAGAAGTCAATCTTCCTTCTGTAGCTCTTTGCTTAGATACAGCGAATGCCTTCTTAGTTCTTGAGGACCCAGTTGATTTTGCTCGTCTAGTAGCTCCATTTGTTCGTGCAACTCATTTCAAAGATACCTGTATATACCTTCAGGAAAATGGAATGGATTGGCTGGGAGGTTGTCCTTTAGGACGAGGATTAGTAGATCTGCCTAAGATTGTGGATATTCTATATCAATCTGATCCAGATATAAACTTAACTATAGAAGATCATTGGGGACGAATGACCGTACCAGTTTTTGATCAGAATTTTATGACAAGTCTTGGGATTAGAAACGGTGCTGAATTAGCCAAACTACTCAAGTACCTTTGGGACGGACAAACTTTAATGAGAACTGGAGTTCACCCTACAACTATAGAAGCAAACCAGATTGACTGGCAGAAGATCTTCCCTGAACGAATGCGATATAACGCTTTTTATGCTAAGAGATTAAGAGACCAAGTAATTGCTAAGTACCAACAGACTATGACAGAGGAGGGTAATAAATAAGTATGGAATATAAAGCTGCTGTAATTGGTTGTGGGCGTATGTCGAGATGGCATATAAAAGCTTATCAAGAAGTAGGAATTCCGATTGTTGCTGCAGCTGATATTTCTCAAGAAGCATTGGAAAAGATACGAACAGATTATAATATCGAGAAAACTTATACTGACTATGTAAAGATGTTAGATGAAATTCATCCAGATATAGTCTCGATCGTTACTCCTGAAGCTTTACATTGTGAGATGGTGGTGACTGCAGCTCAGAAAGGGGTAAAAGGCATTATATGTGAAAAGCCAATGGCTATGAACCTTGAAGAAGCCCAGAAGATGTTAAAAGTATGTCATGAGATAGGGACAAAACTTGTTATTAGCCACCAACGATATTACAGCCCACAATATGCAAAAGCAAGAGAGCTCATCGAACAAGGTTCTATTGGTAATATACGTTTTATTGAAGCATTTAGCTTCTATCAATCTATCTTTACTGATGGAACCCACACCATCCACATGATTCTGACACTTTTAGGCAATCCTAAACCGGCTTATCTTATCGCACAAATAGATGGAAACTCAGACTATCGTTATTATGGCCATCGTTGTGACCATGCAGGTAATGCTTTTTTGGTATTCGAGAATAAGGTCTATGCACACCTAACATGGGGTGGTTTAATTCCATCTCCCTCTACAACTAAAAGATTACATCCATTATGGGATTTTAATCAACATCGATATCATGCCTTTATAATTCATGGAGAAACGGGACGTCTGGAGCTTGATGGAGATTTTTCCGAAAAAGATGGTCCAAACAAGGTACCATCACTACTACGTATTGTGCGAGGGTTAGAAGTAGAAAAAATAGACTTTGAGTGGCCACCGACGAGAAGTCCAATAGCTTTGGAAATAGCAGATCTTATTTCCTCTATTGAAAATGATACACCCCATCCTCTTAGTGGAGAGAATGGCTATGTGGTCACCGAGATTATCATGGGAATTTATGAGTCTAGTCGAAGAAGAGGTATCGTTTGTTTTCCGGTGGAGGTCATGGATAATCCATTTCTTTCAATGTGCGAGGAAGGTGTTTTTCCGAGATAGTGTAGTTAGTTATCCCGCTTATCGACATGTCTAGTTATGGAAGTTTGGCAACTAAAAGTTCAAAAGGAATATTCTAGATATCTAGAATATTCCTTTGTTTAGTTTATTTTTGGGTAATATTTTACTATAAGAGCGGAGGTTCTTAAAATTCCATCAACCAGGGTTGCAACAGTTATCTTTTCAAGTATTATTGACAGCCTAAATAAACAAACTATAATTTAGTTAGGAGATAAGGAATGAAAGGAGATGAGAGGGGGAAAGAAGAATAAAGGCATTTATAAAAGTTTGAGAGGTAATTCAGTCAAGCTAACCCGGAAGGGTAGAGTTTAGTAAAGAGGAGGGGAAATTGGATACTAAGGATAAATATGAATATCCATACCTACCATTTATTAAATCTCTTCCTAAGTATGTAATACCGGTAGTTGTAATCTGGCTTATACTTAGGTTCTCTTCTCCTTTTCTCAGCATTTTTTATCAATTAACAGGAAAGCATCTAATTGAAGACGTCCCCCAGTCTGAATTG
>Ga0078972_1016848_pt1 | contig 10674 bp, 11 predicted proteins | sample YelNatPaOPGAMG01_FD_67568 | JGI IMG/M metagenome (GOLD analysis project Ga0078972, IMG submission 67568) | Hot spring thermophilic microbial communities from Obsidian Pool, Yellowstone National Park, USA - OP-RAMG-01 (SPADES assembly) (version 2) | ecosystem: Environmental > Aquatic > Thermal...
GTAATAGTCAATCGAGTATTTTTGGCCATCCAGCAATTCGCGGATGTTGCGGGCAATGCCATGAATTTCGCGTTGTTCGGAATATTCAGTGTTCATTGAGCCTCCGATTTCGTTTTCGATGATTTCAACCTCTCCCACGCCTCCAACACCAACCGCCGCGTGCGGTATTCGTCGTAAATCTGCAGTTCCTTCTCCTTCAGCACGCAGAAGGTTTCGCCGTAATCAAAAATTTTTTTAAAAGCGATTGATGTCATTGTATAGGCATTGCAAAACAATATTATTATTGTAAATAGATTGCCACGTCTCAGCAATCATAGGATTACTCTGTGCAGCAATGAATAGCAGGCCAGTTAGCGTCAATGATGTAAACCAGCGAACAGACCTATTCCAAAAGAAGGGATATTCCTGTACAGGTTTTGATGGTAAGACACGATTGTAACGTAATGATTCCGAATATTTCCAAAGCACATCATACCACCACGCACGTGTCTGACGAGGTAATTGTTTTTGCTGTTTCTTATTAAGGTTTGCGGGTAAATGAGTTTTGCGAGTACTTACAAATGATGCTTTCAGTATGTCAGTAAAATGGTCGTGCCCTGATGTAATCTGATAGAATGTTTGAAGATTCAGTGGAATAATTGATGATTTAAGAGATTGCCACGCTTGGATGCTCTCATCAGATGTTTCTACATTTACCGTGTTGGCACGAAGGTAAAAGGGTGGTCCCATCAGATCAAGAATGTGGGGGTATTGTTTTGAAAAAATGCCATTTTCGTAGCCAAACAAGTCTCTGCGTCTTCCCTTTCGCCCCGTGCCGTTGGCACGTCGTTGGAGCGGTTGAAAAGTCGAAAGGCATCTTTCAATGGCATAAAAGGAGATAACAAAGTGAAAAGTTTGTAAAACCGGCAGCTGATTTTGCCCGAAATTATCAAAAAAGAAGAAATACCGTTGCCAATCTACACCCCATACTTCGCTTTCCAAGTGAAAAATGTATTCAATTTCATCTTTTTGACCGTAGTTTTGGGGTATCATCGAGGGAGAAAACTTGTTGATTATATTACCCAGGTGATTGATATAATCTTGAATTAAGTCCTTGAAAGTATAATTTTGGTTTACCTGTTTATCTAAATTCACTATGGCGGCATGAAGTGATGCAGTTAAGAAGGCATTGATCCAATTCCAGCGCCGTGTAGCTTCATCGAACATCATAAACTCCTTAAATCACCAATTTCCAAATTCAACCCCACTAACCTCGCCAGCACCTCGCGGCGCGCCTCAGGCAAAATGGTGTAGCGGGTTTGCCTGCGGTCGTTCGGATAAAAATCATGGCATGGTTCAAGATCGTCCCAGCTGTAGCAGGCGAGGATGGCGCGGTCCATGGCGGCGTGCAGTTCGCGGATATTGCGTTCAATGCCATGAATTTCGCGTTGTTCAGAGAATTCTGGATTCATCGTACATCACCTTTCAGGTAATTTGCTCGCGGTAGTTACCCACTTCTCCCACGCCTCCAACACCAGGCGGCGCGTGCGGTATTCGCCGAATTGACACAGTTCCTTCTCCTTCAACACGCGGAAGGTCTCGCCGGGAAAGTCGCTTTTGGCGCAGCGTTCGGCGTAGCCAGACGGGTCGTCCGGTGATGTTCCGCAGGGCGTTAATGCGTCTGGTCGAAAACGTTTTGAATTGGCGCACCATTTCAGGCAAATCATGATTCCGGTTGGCCGGGGGCGGCGCGGTGGGGACGGGTGTAGGGGCGGGTTCCGTTGGGGCGGGGTCTGAACCCCCCCCCACGGGTTCGCGGGTAATAATAATCCCGTGAACGTGGTTGGGCATCACCACAAACGCGTCCAATTCGATGTTGTCAATATGGTTGGGCAAATCGAACCATGTCCATTCGGCCATGCGCCCGGCCTCATTCAACCGCATTTCCCCATCCACGATTTCGCCGAACAGGCATTCGCGGTCATGGGTGACGAGGGTGACGAAATACGCGCCGGGTTGGGTGTAATCGTATCCCTTCAGGCGGATGGAACGGCGGTGGCGTTTTTGGGGGTTGAATGTCATTTTGCACTCGCTATCACGGCTGTTTAGATTGTGTCTCCCACGCCTCCAACACCAACCGCCGCGTGCGGTATTCGCCGAATTGACGCAGTTTCTCACTTTAGGCAACACCAGGCTGACTGCAATATTGTCAGACATTCTCGAAATATGACGAAGGTACCTTTTGCAGAAAGCGTGATAACTGACCACGAGCATAAGAGATGTACAGCAAATCGCGAGCACGTGTCATGGCGACAAAAAGACGGCTGCGTTCGCGTGCGAGGTAATCCTCCAGTGCTGGTCCCTCAAGAGAAAAGTCATCTTTTGGAACCATCCAGGCGTCCGTTACACCCACAACAAAAACCACCTTGAATTCCAGGCCTTTTGCACTATCGAAGGTGGTCATTTTCATCAACGGACCGAAATAGGTTTCCGGATCTCGTGTGACTTCAGAAATCATGCTAGAAAATCTTTGTTTTATCAAACTCTCGTATGGATTACGCCAGCGGTAAAGAATCGCAAAGTCCTTATCTTTCAAACCTTGTTGTTTCAGGCGCGCGATCTCTTTTGCGATCCAGTCAATTTCTTGTTCTGGTGAGTCAAAACCATGCTTGATGATGGGCAGCGGGCCGTGGCGAGGCGAGTACTCCGGTTCCTCTGCTATCGCATCGCTCTCATCCAGGTCGCTGAAGCGAGTATTCTGAACCATGGCGTGGGCAGCGCGCAAAATCTCTTGCGTGTTTCGATAATTGCGGCGCAAGATCGTTCCGCGACCGACAACATCTATCCCCAAACTACTCAAAACATAACCGCCCGGATAAAGCTTCTGTAAGCCATCGCCCACCAGAAACAAATCATTGGGAGCTGGCGGTACAATAGCGCGAATAAGCCTCATAGTAGCGACGTTCAAGTCCTGAATTTCATCTACCACTGCTGCGCGATAGCGCAACGACACGCGCCTATTCTCGATTAGATCCAGCATCTTCAGGATATAATCTTCAAAATCTGAAAGTCCGTTGCTTGCTAAATAATTCTGGTATCCTTGATAGACCTCCCACATAGCCTTGCGTTCGATTTCCGAAAGCGCCGTGCCGCGGCCGCTGCGCTCCAGGGCAGCATATTCTGCAAAGTTCTGAATCGCACGTCCCTTGATTGCATAGCGGATTTCGTCGCGGAAAAACCCGATGTTAAGGTTCCATAGCCTCAGACCTGGATACAACTTTCTGGCTTGGGCAATTCCTGTCTGAATAGCGTCGTCAAATTGTGCGTCGTTACCTACGGAAATATTGACACCATTTTGCTTCAGCATCGCCAAACACCATTGATGGATAGTCCGACACTCGATCTTCTGTATTTCCGGAGCATTTTCGCCAGCCAGCCTTTTCAGCAAATAACTGAGCACACCTGGAAGGCGATTTCCATACGTCAGGAACAGAATAGGGCCTTCATTGCCGATCGTTCGCGCCAAATGAAGGGCTCTGTGGACGGCCACTACCGTTTTACCCGAACCGACCACTCCTTTGACACGCACTGGACCTGCAAAATCGGCATATACTAACTTCCGTTGATACGGCGCGAGGAAAAGCATCCAGTCTTCCCACTCGCCTTCCAGTGCGCGCTTGAATTCCTCACTCGTGACAAATAGGTGCAAGTTGTCGCCACCGTGATATTTCTCCAGGTTACGGTGGAGTTGGGCGTCTGGTACGCGAACCAGCTCTGGGTAATTCAGCACCAGCGCGATGAGATTGTCGTACACATCTTCTGGAAGGCGCTCCTTTAGGCGGTCTAGTTCATCATCGGTATTCACGCTACGCACATCAGGTAGCATTTCATCGGGGACTCCAATATCCAGCAATTTCTGGTCGCTGTAACCGATGAAGAGTCCACCAGGTTTAGGCTCTCTGTGGATTTGATGAGTCTCCATTTGAGTTGCCTGAGGCACTACAGGGATCGTCTCAATAAGATCAATGATTCTCGGCATGCCGCCTTCGAGCACAAACTGCAGCCGCCTGGCCTTTTGGTAAGCTTGGTCATGTTTGTCCACGTATAAGAAAACGATCATTTCTGGCTTATTGCGCACCTTGATCAGTGCCCAAATCAGACGGTAGTTGTCATCCACTCGAGCCGACCAGATGTGGTTATCCCTGGCACTTTCCACCTTTTCAGGGTGAAACGTCTTATCCCATGGATTCATGCGCATTCGATCCAATAAGCTCATAACCTTGCCTTGAATTGTATTTGGAAGTTTTCTGATGCTTTTCCAGAAATCCTCAGAAACACAAAGCTGAACATCGGTTCTCATTGCATGCCTCCGTGCATGTCTCTTGTGTCACTATTTCGGATGCATCGAATGCAGATGAATAATTTGGAGTATAGGATAGTATCAACTCAAAAAAGCGAAAGTTGTTCTGCTGCATTTGGGGACACTGCCATTGAAAAGCGGTTGAATGCCTTGCCCTGGTCGTCGGGGAAACCCCAAACGTTGAATTTGCGGTACATTTTGTATCGTTGTTTCCAGGGAGAAAGTTGAAGGTCTTGATACCAGGATGACACCATTCTTGCCAACTCTCTTTTGACAGGCCGTTTGGAGGCACCGAGCATGGCCGCTTGCAGACTGCCAAGCAGTAAATCCGTTAATTGAAGCAAGTTGCTCTGGCCGGAAGAGATGATTTGAACGGGTTGCATTTTAACTGTGGGATAACGCTGTTCAGTGGTCGATCGAGACTCCATGTTGTCCAACTCCACGCGATAGGGAAGGTAATCCTCAAAGTTGTCTACTATCCCCTGATCAGGGCGAGATTTGCGGTCTTTGCCGTCTGAAACAACCGTGAGTTCGATGACATCATAATCGAACGGTCGTAACAGGTAGGAAACGCCAGCCTTGATTGCCATAGCGGTAAAGCGATTGTAGGCATGGAAATCTTCTTTAAAACGTTTGCGTTCAAACTTTGGGCTGGCGCGATTGACCGCCAAGCAGGTGAAAAGCGCATCCTGACTCATCCCATCCTCATAGGCTTTCATCCAACGCCTGGCGACACGCGCTTTTGCTCCAAAGTCACCGCCAAAACTTTTGGGTAATTTACAAAAATGGATTTCGCCATCGTAATTTTCCTGGCGGCGATGATAGTTCAGCGTATCTTCGATATTGCGAAGACGCTCTGCTTTCACAAACAGTAACCCAATCAGCAGCCAGCCTTTGTTGACAATGGGTTCGCTTTCATCATGGAAGACCAGATAGCGAGCCGTTTTGCGAGCATCGTCACCAAAAAGCATTGACTGCATTACTTTTCTTTCCCGGCAATCTCCAAATTCAACCCCACTAACCTCGCCAGCACCTCGCGGCGCGCCTCAGGCAAAATGGTGTAGCGGGTTTGCCTGCGGTCGTTCGGATAAAAATCATGGCATGGTTCAAGATCGTCCCAGCTGTAGCAGGCGAGGATGGCGCGGTCCATGGCGGCGTGCAGTTCGCGGATATTGCGTTCAATGCCATGAATTTCGCGTTGTTCAGAGAATTCTGGATTCATCGTACATCACCTTTCAGGTAATTTGCTCGCGGTAGTTACCCACTTCTCCCACGCCTCCAACACCAGGCGGCGCGTGCGGTATTCGCCGAATTGACACAGTTCCTTCTCCTTCAACACGCGGAAGGTCTCGCCGGGAAAGTCGCTTTTGGCGCAGCGTTCGGCGTAGCCAGACGGGTCGTCCGGTGATGTTCCGCAGGGCGTTAATGCGTCTGGTCGAAAACGTTTTGAATTGGCGCACCATTTCAGGCAAATCATGATTCCGGTTGGCCGGGGGCGGCGCGGTGGGGACGGGTGTAGGGGCGGGTTCCGTTGGGGCGGGGTCTGAACCCCCCCCCACGGGTTCGCGGGTAATAATAATCCCGTGAACGTGGTTGGGCATCACCACAAACGCGTCCAATTCGATGTTGTCAATATGGTTGGGCAAATCGAACCATGTCCATTCGGCCATGCGCCCGGCCTCATTCAACCGCATTTCCCCATCCACGATTTCGCCGAACAGGCATTCGCGGTCATGGGTGACGAGGGTGACGAAATACGCGCCGGGTTGGGTGTAATCGTATCCCTTCAGGCGGATGGAACGGTGGTGGCGTTTTTGGGGGTTGGTCGTCAGTGCGGCCCTCCGAGTATTCGGGGCGAAAGATTTTTCGCCCGTACGGATGAATTTTTTCCCATGCCTCCAGTATCCGGCGGGCGTTCTGTGCCCTGGCTCTTCTTGGTGAATAGTCAATGAACCCAGCTAAAGGATCGCCGTAGTCTTTGACAAGGGCAGTCAACAGATCAGCTTCCGCATCGTTCTTGATCAACTTCAGATCGATGACCGTCTTGATCCGCGCATCACGCATTGCTAAGTACAATTTGCGACAGCTATCCAATGTAGCTGTCATAAAATCCCTCGGGATGATTTGATAAGTATTAATATAGTCAATGTCCTCGCCAATAGCTATGCACCCTATTCACTTCTTGAACGGAGAATTCCATATCTGTAAACTCACCATTACCGTGATAAAGGCCGAGATGGTGGGCCAAATTATAAAATCCTTCTCCTGGATGCCCTATTCCTGCTAGGACAACAATCGCTGAAAGCATCGGCCGGTCATGGTCATGTTCAGAAGTGGATATCTCGCCAAGAATTTCACCTATTCTATTGCGATCGACTTGGCTCTCCATGTTTAGTTCGGCAAGCGGGGCGATCTCACTGGGTATGTGATCAAATCACCTGCTTGTGCCACTTGTTTTAGGCGCTCGTAAATCTCATGGTGGATTGCCATTATCCCATCCATCCTATCATATAGAATTATTCAGCTCATATTATCCAAAAATGACGCAAACCATCGCGAATCGCTCTAACTTTCTCCGGTGGACAAAGCACCTGTCGTTCGCTGCCGGCACGTTTCCAGGCACGTTTAACCTCCAACCCTTCCTGTTCTTTCACATCAGCAATTCAGCAGGTTTTGGGCTTGAAGACGTATTTTCTTAACATAATCCTGGATAAATAGCCATAGTCATCTTCCAAAATTCAGTCAGTCAGTTGCTTCAATACAAATGGTATTTAGATTCTTCAGGCTTTTAAGTTGTTGGCTACAAGTGTGAAAACAAACCCAATTGTGGGTTTATAAATCCAGTTCGCCTCGCAAACTCAGTCCAGCCTATGCAGGGAACACCTTCAAGCATACATGCCAGGCGTATTGCTCTATCATCAGATACGGCCGTGCATCCCAGTACTTTTGCCACAGCGATGACCTGACCGTCGGCTGACTTTCTTCCGCTTGGACTTTTCCAAAGGCCGGAATATGGCCTATTTGCAACCAGGATTTTTTCTCCATATTTGTTCTCAATGCTTACAAGTTTATTGGCTAGTATTTGCATACCGCTGATTTGAATTATTAAATCGGGGTTGCTTTTTGACCAGGATTTAAGCGTATTGGATAACATATCGGTCTTTCGTTTAATCTCTCGAAAGACCCCTTCTGGAATCTTAACATACCCTCCCTGCGCGAGCTGCCTCAGTTTGCGGTTCTGCCTTGGGAAATGTTTATTAATATCAATCAAAGCTGTTGAATCTAATACATACACTTCCTTATGCTCAGTCATTAGGCATCATTATCTGGCGAGCCCATCTTATAAAGTCAGTAGTTTTTTCTACCTTCATACCGAGAGCATACGCTGCATCCAAAATCGGTAGCTTTTGCTCGTTGTCTAAAGTCAGCAGAAGGCGAAGCGTTGAAGAACCAATTTCCCTTACCTTCCGTTCTTTCTTCGTGAGAGGTTTTCTCCTCTTGCCTCTACCCCATGGCTTACGTCGTTCCCATTGCTCGCGCTTTCTCTGATAAAAATTAGCAGGAGCCAGTTGAAGCTCTTGAAGCGTTATCGCTACGACATCCCGACTTACAAAGAACGGCTTTCTAATCAAGTCAAGATCAGCATCCGACCATGTTTGTTGAAACCGCAATCTCTCAATTTTCTCTAACTGTTCTAGAAATTCATCCAGGGAAACTAGGATGAGGGCAGCAAAACGATTGGCATCAGGCTCTAAACCTATTCCCGAATCTCGCCCACGAAAATCGCAGGCAACGCTCTCATCAGCAGTGAGAAGATGAGCATATTCATGCAGGAGTGTGAAAACTCTACCAGTCGCAGTTTCTGCATCTTGATGGTTGATTAAAATAAATGGGTAACGTGATTTTACCCAGCGTGAAGCTCCCCGCACTTCGGTTGGATCAAGTTTCATCTCAAGGCAAAAAACCCCCAGCGATTCTATTTGTGATCGCCACCAGTTATAACAGTCTTCCGTTGTCTCCCATTGCTGACGCACTCGCTCCGAGAAGCCAAATCGTTCCCTTTCTAAAGTGACCAATCTATCTACATCCAAATTTTTCATTCGATCAAACTTCACTTCCCATGCAATAGCATATTCTTCAACCAAATCAGCAATCCAATCTGATAATTCCAGAAAGCGGCTTATTGTTTGTAGGGTAATTGGACTTAATTTATATTCTTTTTCGGGGGCTAAGCCACGATAACTAAGTGGGTGATAGATTTCGGGCAACTCATCTAAAAAGAAATATCCAACTGGGCATTGGTAAATTTCAGATAGCGTCTCTAAATGCTCAAGGTTTGGCAAACTAGTGCCTTGTTCCCATTCCTTTATTTGCTCCTGTGAAACAGGTACAAAATGTGACCGACTCAGAGCAAGAGCCTGGTTTGCTACCTCCTCTGGCTGGAGGTTCATCCGCTCCCTGAACTTCTGCAAGATATATGGATTGGACCAGCCTGTTTTATTCATGTGAACCATCTCTAAAATTCGAATTGATTGGCGTTTTACCAAATTTACATCAAGAATTTGCTTTATTATATTCTACACGAGATGTTAGATTTAACAAATTTTGCTTTATTAAGAAAACCGCCGCCGATTATTGTCACTCGCCTCATCTCACCCTCCTCCACTCCACCGTTTTTCCTTTGTGTGCCTCGTGGACATGACTCTCCCGATCAAACCCCATCACCATCTTCCCTCACGCCTCGCACTTATAAAGCCAATAATCGCTACCGAAGGTAACTTGCGGAGGTACCTCCACACTTTGCTTACACAGCCATACAACTATTAATGCGAGGATACAATTTCCTGTAGAAAGTTTAACATAGACAGGAATCTTCTGTGTAGAGCTAGCAATTCCTTATTTGAATATCCCAGTGTTTTGCGATGCTCGTCAGCGTTCAGCAATGCCATTTGGTTTACGAAGTCTTTGATTAAGAAGTCATCGAAGGTGTCATTGTTATGGTTTCTCGCGATATATTTAAGCCTTGCTCTGCGGGTTGGTCTACCATCCTTATCGTAGTGATTAGGATCCTTGGTCCATTGCTTAACTTCGTTGTCTGGTGCTAACAAATGAAGCACATGAGTAAACAATTCTCTGTAACTGCTGGCGAAATGACGGCAGTGATCGGGGTTTTGTGAGCAGATTGTCTGCTCAGCGCCTCGTAGCATATTGGGGAATGATGCATCCAAGCTTTCCAACCAACCCAACAACTCGTCTATTTCTGGTGCGATGATCTCTTTTTGCGGCTCGAAGATTGTTCCCTCAACAATATGCGCTGCCACGATCGACGCGTTATGCATTTCAATCGTCGGGAAGTACCTTACTGAATCTGGCAGAGCTGCAAACCTTTCAACGGGAAGGATATCTTTCATCAAGTTTTGGTAACTTGTAATCATACCTCCCAAGCTTTCTAATAAGGTATTATGTGTCGACGCAATCGAGGAAGATTGAATTTTTACTATTTCCTCAGCAATACTAAGAATTGGGGACTGAAATCGAGTGATATCTCCCAGTTGTTTCAAGACGCGAGCATCTAGGTTGTACGTTATCTTGTTGAATCCATTGACCTTGCTAAACTGTTCTAGCATTCCGGTTATGGATGATGCTATTTCGATTTGCAAGTCCCTCAATGGGGCTATTGCATTGATTAAATTAGCTGAGATCGTCCTGGTAAACTCAGATAACTGCTCTGCAAGCTCTTTTTCTTGGAGACGAACCGCGAGATAAAATCGTACTTCAGGATCATTTACGTCTATGAACTGTTCGTACTCATTTTCGCATCCTAATTCTTCCACAGCGATCTCTATCAATCGGCGTTGGTCTTCGCTAGAAAATGCCTGACAATCCTTTGGATCGCTCTTTCTCAGCATCCATTCAACAACTTTTTGGGCGAATAAATGCTCTTTGTCCTCCTCGACCGCCTGCACACTTCTTTCAATTTCTTGGACCATACCTAACGATAGGAAAGCGGCATGTACCGTCTTTCCACTAGGTAGTTGATACACCTTGGAGCCATTATTCTCTTTTAGAATCCGTTCTCTTGTAAGAGGTTTCTTTGCCTCGTTGTCTACGTTCGTCATAAAGATCTTCCTCACAGGATTGAAACAAACTTATCTATCTAAGCTTCTCCCATTCCACTGGCTCATCCTGGTGCTGCTCTCGAAGGTGCTCCTCCCGATCAAACCCCATCACCATCTTCCCGCACGCCCCGCACTTGTACAACCCGAAATCGGCCGGCGGCGGTTGGTCCGCGGCGAGTGGCGACTGGCCTGCAACGGGATGCGCAACCGCGGCGG
>Ga0078972_1016850_pt1 | contig 10672 bp, 15 predicted proteins | sample YelNatPaOPGAMG01_FD_67568 | JGI IMG/M metagenome (GOLD analysis project Ga0078972, IMG submission 67568) | Hot spring thermophilic microbial communities from Obsidian Pool, Yellowstone National Park, USA - OP-RAMG-01 (SPADES assembly) (version 2) | ecosystem: Environmental > Aquatic > Thermal...
CCCCTGCCGGCCCCCTGGGCCTCGACGTCGAGGCGCTGGCCCAGGACTTCGAGGCGCTAGCCGGCAGCCTCGACCCCCTTCCGGCCCGCCGCGCCCGGCCCTGCCCCCAGCCTCGACCCCCTTCCGGCCCCCTGGGCCTCGCCGTCGAGGCTGGCCCCCTTGGGCTGTAAGATTTGATCCTACAGGGTGCATCGTGCTAATCCACCAGAGCAAACTTGATCGGCAGCGCCAGCGTGCGCTCGGCGGAGACGGCAGCGACCGCGGCCTCGAGTAGTAGTTGAGCTAATGTCGCTTTTTTCAATCCGACGCGGCTCGCGATTTTGCCAAGGTCCTGCTCAATTTTTGTGTCGAGGCGGACCGATAGTGGTAGTTGACTTCGCATGAGCGTAACCTACCGGAAATAGTCAGAATTTCAAGAAATTTGTGGAAAGTAGTTGACAAGAGTGCGAAAGTAGTGCTTTGTACTCTCTCATGGACACAGTAAGATTTGCGGAGCCGAAAATGTATAAGCTGCCGGATGCGGCGCGTTTGCTAGGTAGGTCGAGCCGGTGGGTGCGGGATAGAGTGGCGAAGGGGGAACTAGAGGCTTTTTTGTTGCCCAACATGGTGATCCCGGGGCAGGCGATCAACAAGTTTTTGGAGGCGCGCCGGTACGCCAGTACCAGCAGTACACCAAATGAATGAACTAACACCCAGCCAGGCGCCGCTTTTTCCCGAGTGGGAAGGACGCGAACTTTTGACGCTGGAGGAGGACCGCAAGAGCGGGAAGTTTACTGGGGAGCGCGTCGCACGCAATCAAGCGCGTTACAAGGCGATCGTGAGCGCCCTGGCGGAAGGGCTGGGGACGCGCCAGATCGCGCGGGCGTTCCAAGTCTCGCCGCACGTGGTGGCGTTAATCAGGGAGAAAGAGGCTCAAGATATAGCCACACTCAAGGAGGCTTTTGCCGTCAAGGCTGGGCGGCAAGTGCACTTGGCCCTGGAGCGCATCGAGGAGCGACTACTGGACCCCAACGCCAAGCTGGATTTGCTCCACTTATCGGTTGTGGTGGAGAAACTGGCGGACAAATGGCTCCTGCTGAAGGGCGAGGCGACCCAGCGGATTGTGATGGACCGAACGCTGGGGGAGCGGTTGCGCGCCCAACTCCAGGCCGAGATCATAGACGTCGAGGCGGCTACACCTGATTCCGAATCAGGGAGTAAATGCCAAAAAGCCCAGCAAAATGAGGTAATTATCGAAGGTGGTGTGACTCGTGGTGTGAATCAGTCGCCGGCAAACGGCCGGCCCCAGCCCGCGCGCCTTCCCCCGCCCGTGGCCGGTCCCGGCCAGGGCGCCGACGCGGAAGGGGGCGGGGGGGGGCGCGTTGGCGCGCGGGAGGGCGAAACGATCAACTGAAATGGAAGGAGAAAATTTTTGGGCAATGCCCCTTGATTATGCAAGACCCCGACACATCTGCATGGATTCCAGAAAGTGAACTTGTGCTACGCCTGGGGCTTTCCCGGAGCGAACTGCACGGTCTGCGCGACCGGTTGGCTGCTGACCACTGGCGGCGCGGGAAACATGATCGGGTGGAGTGGAGCGCAGCCGGTGTGGACTTCGCCTTGAGTCTTTTGGGCGCGGAAAAAGCGGCGCTGGCCCAGGAGATCGCCGCGCCGGCAGCGCCGGCGTCCGTGGAAAGCCTGACTGTGCGGCGCTGGGATTTCCCGAACCCGCAAGTCATTGAGTGCCAGAAACAGGACGGGACGGTGGTCTTGGTGCGGGTGAAATCGAACAAGAATTTCCGGCCAAAGTTGGCCAATGGCGAGCCGATGACTGTGCCGGCGCGCCAGGTGAACGGGCAATGGTGGCTGCAAGGGCCGTGCCCCCGCTGGCCGGGGAAATGGTAGTAAACAAAACCTCAAAACGACCTATGAGAGAAATCAAATTCCACGACGACGCAGATCAAAGCTGGGTCCACCAAAAAAACCCGACCCGCCGACTGGCGGTGTGCATGATGTTGGCGACATCATTAGGTTTCCTGATTGGAGTTGCGATAACCCTGGCGCTCATCGGGACGTTATGAACCGTTTTGATGCCGAAGGTTGGCGGCGCATTCGTCTGGCGCGACTGGCCTGGCTCATCACGCAGCGCGGTTGGAGGTGGGAGAAGACGGTGAAGGCCGGACGGCCTTGCCTGATGGTGGTAAGCCCGCGCGGTGTGAAGTGGCGCTTTCGGCTGCAACGGGGGGCATGGATCAGGAAAGAGGAGCAAATGGCAACACTGCAACATTAAACCAGTATGCAATATCTGAACATCCGAATAGCCGACTTGCGTCACCCAAACTACATCGGCAGCGACCCGGTTGACAGAGCTACCTGGTTGAACCTATCGGCCTTCTGCGCCGAGCGTGAGAATGGCGGTGTCATCACAGGATGCAGGGAATGGAAATCCCGTATGTGGGAACAGGTCTGCGGCGTTACCCGTGATGAGGTTATGCGTCCTTGTGCGCTGTGGGAATGGCGCGAAAACGATTTGGCGGTGTGGAATTATCCCATTGATAAGGAAGGCATTGTGAGGCGCAAGCGGGAATACGGACAACGGGGTGGTAGAGCATCTTGGGAACAACGCCGCGAAGCACCAAGCGAACCACCCGCGAACCATATGCTTCAGCATAAGCTTGAACGGAATGGAATGGAAGGGAAAGGAAAGGAAGAGGAAGGGAAAGGTAACAGCGCCCCAGAATCATCTACTGGAAATGGGATGCTGACGGTCCCGGACGAGGCGGAGATTTATGAGTTTGCACGGCAGTGGCCGGGTCTTCCGTCGGCTGGAATTGGGCCGGGCATCCCTGAAGCGACGGTGGCGGCCTGGTGGCAGCACATGGTGGACCGTGAGGGGGCGTTCCCGCGAGACTGGCGGAAGAGCCTGTGCGCCTGGCATCGGACGAATTTGGCGCGGGGAAGGAAAACGCCAGTGGTGGCGCCGGGGAAACGCGAGCCTTGGCAGGCGCGCAAGGAGGCGGAAGCTATCGAGGCCGCAATCGCGGAGCACGAAGCTAACCCGGAGTGCACCGCCTACGTCGGGGAGGAAAACGTGACCCCGGAGATGGAACAGGACTTGCTAAACCTGCGCGAGAAGTTGGCGGCGCTAACGCGGGAAGCTTGCGGTGTGTGAAGCTCGCAAATTGTGGTTGATCCACAGCTCAGCATTAGCGCGATGCAACTGTTGAAAGATATGAAAGTCACGATAAAACGTAATACTAATCGGAAAAATCGTCAGCCGGAGGGTGAAAATGCAGCCGGGCTATCCAAAGAGCTTTGCCAAGTGGCGGCGGAGCTTGGTCTGCCGCCAGAGCAACTGGCGCGGTTAGTTTTGGCGGCGTTTGTGGCGGGCTTGGACGGTGAGGAGCCGACTGTGGAGCTGCCCTTGCGCCTGGTTCAAGCGCGGCAGGTGAACGGCGAGAAGAGGCGTGCATGAGCCGGGACGCGAACAGCAAGCCGGGCCCTGCGGTAGAAGATGAACTTCCGCCGCAGGCCCCGGAAGCAGAAAAGGCGGTGTTGGGGTGCTGTCTCCTTGATCCCCAGTGCATTCCTGACGCTTTGGAGGCATTGCCTGATGCGAAGGCGTTTTACGATTTAAGGAATGCGTTGGTGTGGGAGGCAATCACGCGGTTGTACGCCGACGGCAAGGCGGTGGACACAATCCTGGTCCACCAGTGGTTGAAGGATCAAGGGGCGTTGGAAAAAGTAGGCGGCGCGGTGGCTCTGGCCCAACTGGTGGACACGGCGGGAACCGCGTCCAACTTGCAGTTTTACGTCTCGGAAGTGCGCGAGAAATGGCTGTTGCGCCAGACGGCTGCGGCCATCAGCCGGGCGCATCTCAGTCTGAAACAACCTGCCGCGCGGGCCGGGGCAGTAATCGAGGAATTGATCGGGATGGCGACGGAACTAGGGGAGCGGCACACCAGTTCTGTCGCGCGGCGGCTGGGGGACTGGGCGCCAGAGATCGAGGAGCGCATCGAGGCGTTCCATCGGGGCAGCCAACAACTGCTGGGGTACGCGACCGGATTCCGGTACTTGGACAACATGCTGTGCGGGTTTATTCCAGGGGATTACTACATTTTGGCAGCCCGGCCGAGTGTGGGAAAGACGGCGCTGGCCATGCAATTGGCGGCGGAGATTGCCGGACGGATGAGCGAGGGCCAGGCGGTGGGGGTGTTTTCGCTCGAAATGACCGGACGCGCGTTAGCCGAGAGGGAGTGGTTTGGCCGGAGCGGGGCCAACTTGCAGAAGTACCGCAACGGCTTTTTGGTGAACGCGGACATCGAGAAATTGGTGCAACACCGGGCGGCGCTGGGCGCGCTCCCGGTTTATGTGGACGACACGTCGGCTTTGAACGTGCAGCAACTCGCGATCAAGGCCCGCCGCATGAAGCGGCAATTGGGGTGCCAGATGTTTGTGGTGGACTATTTGCAGTTGCTTGAGCCGGAGCCGGGACGGGAAAGCGAGAACCGAAACTACGAGCTGGGGAGAATCAGCAAGCGGATCAAAGCGCTGGCCAAGGAACTCCAGTGCCCTTTCCTGGTGTTGGCGCAGATGAACCGGGACTGGGAAAAAGACCCAACCCGGAAACCGCAGATGAGCGATTTGCGCGATTCTGGCCAGGTCGAAGCGGACGCCGACTGCATCATGTTTCTCTACGACGCGAACCTGAAAAAGTTTGAAAACGATCTGGACAGCCCGCCGATGAGGTGGCTCAGGCGCATGCCGGGCGGCAATGAGGAAGAGGTGCGGCGGGATTGGAAGAAGCACTTTCGCAGGATCAACCTGCTGGTGGCGAAGCAGCGGAACGGCCCGACCGGGGACGTGGAGCTGGTGTATCACAAGAAACTACTCCGGTTTCTCGACGCGCACGCCGACAGTGAGGACACCGCCGGCGCGGCAAACCAGGAGATGTTATGAGAAAGAAGCTATGGCAATGGACAGGCAGGCGCTTGGCGATCCCGGACGCCGTTGTCCAGGCTGTGCTCAGCCAGGACAAGGTGGATGAGCCGCCGCACAATTTTTACAAATACCCAGCTCGGTTCGCGCCGTCCTTTGCGCGAGAGATCATCAATGCCTTTTCCAACGAAGGCGATCTGGTACTCGACCCGTTCTGCGGCGGCGGCACAACTCTTTTAGAGGCTATGAGATTAAAACGCCGGGCACTTGGCATGGATGTCAGCTCCCTGGCTACGTTCATAGCCAGGGCCAAGACCACTCCGCTATCGGTTCACGACCGCTACGCGATCGAGGCTTGGCTGAACTGCATGGCACAGGAGGAGCCCTCGCTCCCCCATCACGTCGCCTGGGACACCCCGGAGGAGAAAGAGCACTACGAGCGCAATCTCCCGGACGAAGTCAGAACCTTCTTCGCATGGGCGGTTGATAAGGTGGCGCTGCTGCCGAAACCTCGTCAGCAAGCGTTCGCCCGCCTCATTCTCCTTTCCATCGGTCAATGGGCCGTTGACTGCAAAACCCATGTGCCCTCTCGCCAGGCTCTAAAAGACGAGTTTTTCAAGCGGCTGCGCGAGGCCATCCAGGTCTATTTTGAATTCCTCAGCACCACCGCCCGCACAAACGATCTACCGCGCTGTCGGCTTGGTTCCCTCCGCCGGATCATCAATCGAGATGCTCACGGCAGCGAGGAGGAGGGCCGCATCCCCAGTTCCTGGCTGCCTGCCAAGCTGGTGGTGACGTCACCCCCTTACCCCGGGGTGCACGTAGTGTATCACCGGTGGCAAATCAATGGGCGGAAAGAAACACCGGCTCCGTTTTGGTTGGCGAACCAGAACGACGGCGCAGGGGCTTCGTTCTACATGCTGGGCGACCGCAAAGAGCCCGGTCTGGCCACCTATTTCGAACGTCTCCAGCGTGTCTTTGGCTCCGTTCGCAGACTGCTCAGCGATGACGCCCTTGTCTTTCAGCTCGTCGCCTTCTCGAAGCCTGAGTGGCAATTCGATGCCTTCTTGCAGGCAATGGAGGCAGCCGGATTCGCCGAGATGGCCGTGGACTCCAAGGCAGAGTGCATCGTTGACGGCCGCATCTGGCGGCAGGTGCCCGGGCGCAAATGGTATGCGACCAAGAGGGGGAAGATCCCAGCCAGCAAAGAGGTGCTCCTTATTCACCGACCGCGCCGCGCCAGCATCCAGCACGCGGAAGTCGAGGCTGCACTCCACGCTGCTCTTCGGGATGCAGGCTTGCAATTCCAGCGCACGGAAGAGGACATCGCAAAGTTAGAGGCAAGACTCGACCTCACGGAGATTCCTGGTCCGGACAGCAATAAGTTCCGGCAAAGGCTCTCCGCACTCCACAGTGATGACACCGCCGGCGCGGCAAACCAGAAGATATTATGAGAAAGAAGCTATGGCAATGGACAGGACGACTGTGCGACACACTGGCAATCCGACTGCGCTGGCTGGGGGAGAGATTGCGCGCGCGCGCCGAGGTGGACCATGAACCACGACTGGCTCACCGCATAGTGAAGGTGTTCGAGGACAAGTGGACGCTGATCCGCACGGCGACCCAGTTGCAGATGGACTATGGGGAGGCAGAATGCGGTGCGTGCGGGGCAGTGTGGGAAGCGGCGGTGCCGCTGGGCGCGCGCGCCAAATTGCAATGCCCCTACTGTGGACAATTTGCCGGGCAATTCACTTGCCTGGTAGAAGGCAAACACTAATCAAAAACCAAACACATGACGACTAAACACATGACGACACAACAAGAAGATCGAAAACAACTAGAATCCGCCGCCAGGCAGGTGGCCGCAGTGCCCCACGCACGAATGCGAAAGCCACGCATCTTGGGAAGCGCTGGCATTGTGCCCACAACCTTCCCCGAACAGGAAAACGCCGCAAGGGGTTGGCCTTTGAAGCAGGTGTGGTATCACGCGAACTGCAGTGATGGTTTTGGTGCGGCATTTGCCGCGTGGATGCAGTTTCGCGACCGGGAGGTGCTGTACGCCCCGGTGCAGTACAACGAGCCGATGCCATTTGCCATCGCTGGGGATGAAATCTTCATCCTGGACTTCAGTTATAAAGCCGATGAGCTGCTGGCGCTTGCCAGGGCGGTGTACCCAGGCAAGGTGACCGTGTTGGACCACCACCAGACAGCGGAACAAGAACTTACCTCGGAGCGGTTCGAGTCGCTGACGGATTCTAGGGCGGTGGTTGATGAAACGAGCGAATCGAAGCGAAGTTTCAGGGTAGATAATCTGACCGTGACATTCTCAAGATGCAAGAGCGGGTGCGTGCTGGCTTGGGAATACTTTCACGGGCCAACTAAGCCGGTGCCCAGGTTCTTTGAGTATCTGCAAGACCGAGACCTTTGGCAATGGCGTCTCGAGAAAAGCCGGGAGGTAAACGCTGCGATCAGAAGCTACCCTCAGAGGTTCAAAGAATGGCTGACCATCAGCGGCGTCGTTTGGTCGGACGATGCGCAAGAGCAGTCAGACGCGATGAGAACACTGGCCAAAGAAGGCGAAGCGATTTTGCGCGCCCAGCGGCAGTTGGTGGAGCAAATAAGGAAGCGCGTGCAATTTGTGCGCTTCGACACAACCAACCGGACGGTAACTTTTGTGCCGCCGGCCGACGGCGGCCCATGCTGGCCATGCTGTCCGTGCGCAAACGCGCCGGTGTTTCAAAGCGAGGTGGCGGCGGCGCTATTGGAAAGCTGGCCCATCAGCCAGATGGCGGCCGTTTACTTCGACATGGACGGGAAGCGGGTCTGGTCACTGCGATCGCGTCCTGAGTTCGATTGCAGTGTCGTGGCGAAAGCCTTTGGGGGCGGAGGCCATAAATGTGCGAGCGGCTTCGTGGAAACGCGCGACGCCGGGACGAGATTGTGAACTTGAATGAGCTATGCGAAAAATCGAAAATACATACCTGGCGGAGTACAGGGACGAACTATTCCAGTGCGGAATTCGGCTCGCGACTGCAGTCGGGGCGTGCGCCGGAAAACCGGCCTCCAGCGCCGAATCCAAAGACGGATGCTCGATTATTCCGGCATCATGGGACAAAACCTGGGAAGCCTGGGACCGGATTTTCTTTTGGGGGGAGTTCACCGCGGATGACGTGCTGATGGTGGCCGCTGACTGTTTTGTGCTGGCTTCAGACTGTGAGATGTTGGCGCGGGACGGCAACTGGCCGCATGAGTTGAGCGAGTCCAGGCTCACTGGCGCAGCGCGGCTGCGCAAGGAAGTGGCGCAAATGATCATAATAACTTTCAACTGGCGTCGTGGAAACGCGCGATGCCGGAACTAGGTTGTGAACCCGAAAGATATAAAACCAGGCAGGGTTTACAGCGCTACAATCCACGCGCAAACAGGAACGACTCGGCGGGAGGTGATAACGCTCCGGTGGATTGAGGAGCTGCCGACATTAGGGATGGTGCTCGTCGAGGACGTACGGAGCAGCGACCGGTTTGTGGTGCATTGGTTGAAACTCGAAAAGCGGGGCTCATGAGCGAGTTCGTGAAACAGACGCCGCACCCGCTGTTGCCGGCTTTCACGCTGGAACAGCGGCGAGCGATTGTTCAAGCCAAAGGAGTGGAGCACCTGGCTCGGCTGATTGAGGAGCGCGAACAAGTGATTGCCAGGGCCAAGGCCGATCCGCTTCGCTATGGGTTTCGCCTGCCGGTGTGGGAAGACGCGGAACGCCTCTTGCAAACACACGATGAACTGCTGGTGCTTGGGGGCAACCGGGCCGGCAAGAGCGAGTGGGCAGCCAGGTATGTGGTCGAAAAACTGCTTCCGACCCTGGAGGACGGCACGTTGGACATGGAAGCCGACCGGCGGGCCTGGTGCTTGCAAACGACGGACAAGGCGTCCATCGAGATGCAGCAGCCTATCGTGTGGAAGTACCTGCCGCCGGAGATCCGTCAGATGGGAAAGCGCGGCATCACGACCAACATCAGTTACACGGAGAAGAACGGTTTCAGCGAACAGACTTTCGTGCTGCCGAATCATTCCCGCTGCCGGTTTCTCAACTACAAGATGGACATCAGCGTGATCGAGGGCGGCGAACTGGACGTGATTTGGGCGGACGAACTGGTGCCAGCGGACTGGGTGAAGACGCTCCGCTACCGCATTGTGACGCGGGGCGGCAAGTTGATTTTGACGTTCACGCCAAAGGCCGGATACAGCGCCACCGTTCGGGATTGCCTGGCGGGAGCGACGATTATTGAGACGCGGCCGGCGCCGCTCCTCAATCCGCACAAGGTGCACGTGCGGGGCTGCCCCCCAGGCCACATGCCGTACATTCTCCAAGGACACCAGCGCAGCCTGGCGATCATCTGTTTCTTCAGCGAGTTCAACCCGTTTGGCGGGTACGAAAAGCTGATTGAAAAACTGGAGGGCAAAAGCGACACCGAAATCAAGGTGCGGGCCTATGGCTGGGCGGAGCGGCTGGAAGGGAAGGCATTCCCGAGTTTTGACCGGAAGATTCACGTGGTGCCGAAGGAGAAAATTCCCAAAATAGGCACGCGCTACATGGCGACGGACCCGGCGGGGGCGCGGAATTGGTTTATGAGTTGGTTTATTGTGGACCCGGCGGGCCGGCTGTACCTCTATCGGGAGTGGCCGGATCGGCAAACCTTCGGCGACTGGGCCGTGCCGGGCGCAAAACCGGATGGGGAGCCTGGGCCGGCGCAGATGATGAATGTCATCAGCGGGATCGTGCCTCTGAAAGAGGTGATGCTGCGCGCGGAGGGCTGGGAATGGAACGGGAAGGAGTGGCAGCGCGGCCCGCAGACGGAGGACATTTTTGAAAGGAAAATGGACCCGCGCATGGGCGAGACCGAGGTGCCCAGTGACCAGGCCGGCAAAACGTTGATCCAATACATGGCCGAAGAACAGATGGACGAACATGGCAACGTGACCGGACCCAGCCTGGTCTTTCACCCCGGCGACGCGAGCACGGTGGAAAATGGTTTGCGAGCCATCAACGCCTACCTGGAGGGAACCATGCGGAAGGATCAGCCGATCACGCCACTGAACTGCCCCAGTCTGTACATCAGCGAGGAGTGTGAGCAGACCATTTTCGCGCTGGAGGAGTACACGGGGCGCGACGGAATGAAGGGGGCGCTCAAGGACGTGGTGGACCCGCTGCGCATGATCTGCCGGAGCGCCCCAGAATACCTGGACGAAACCAGCCTGGAGGTTACCGGAGGAGAGAAACCACTATGCTGAAGGAAGAATGGGAACAACTGCCGGCATTGATCCGGCCGAAGGAAGCAGCCCGCATTACCGGATTGAGCAGCAAAACACTCGCGCGACTGTTTGACGAGGGGCGGTTAGATGGGCTGGTCTTGCACCGGCACCGGCGATACTTGAAAATGAGCCTTCGCTCGCTAGTCGAGGGTAGAATGCGGATCGCGCTAGTGTCAGTAGGAGAGTTACTCATTAAACATGAAGAACCTAATCACCAGATTGCGCAGCAAACGGTCAATTCTCATGCACCAGGCTGCCAACCAAATCGAGCAGTTAGCTGAGGAGCTTGCAGAGTGTCGCAAATGTTGCGACACGTTGCATGAGAGGCTTGTCCAGACCGAAGCTGAATTACTGAGAACACAAGCCAAACAATGGATTGCTGATGGACGCCCGGATGCGTAGAGTGCGGGCGTGGAATGGTGGGTGTACATCCTGGCAGGAGTTGGGGGG
>Ga0078972_1016851_pt1 | contig 10672 bp, 14 predicted proteins | sample YelNatPaOPGAMG01_FD_67568 | JGI IMG/M metagenome (GOLD analysis project Ga0078972, IMG submission 67568) | Hot spring thermophilic microbial communities from Obsidian Pool, Yellowstone National Park, USA - OP-RAMG-01 (SPADES assembly) (version 2) | ecosystem: Environmental > Aquatic > Thermal...
ATAGGCGGAGCTCCAACAACGATGGAATACGCGAGATCCATAGGGGCTGACAGCTGGGGTAAGGACGCGTCTGAGGCGGTTGGGATAGTGAGGAGCTTAACCGCCAAATAACCTTTTTTTGAAACTCTTTAACTCAATTTTCTGAATTTTTCGTTCATGAAGAATTACCTAGGAAACGTCTAATTTTCAGTCGTGAAGTATTCGACTGGCGGACCATAATGGAGTTTTTGGTAAGAATTATAGAAATAATGCGCTGGTAGGTCCTTACAGGTATTTGGACAAGTGTTTGGTAACCCCCAGATTTTTCCGTCGGAAATGGTATTTTTTGTCTATTTTCTCCTTAACGTTCTGATTTGGTTTGGCAAAGTACGAGTGGTGAGGCACTTCAATGTAGAGGCATTTTCATTGTTAATTAACACAGCTATCATATATTGCGGATGAGCACAATGCCAAGTGTTTCACCTGCTCTAGGGTGACTTCTGGATCTGGAGTCGCCGGCTTTGTGCCAATAGCCCTTCTCGGAACGACTTTCAAATTGTTGCTCAGCGATCGTCTCCCTTATCATTTTCAAGCCTCTTCGACTTGTAACAAAACCATACGGATCTACAACGCTAACTCCCCGTGGACTTGCTCCGCCAACCAAAACCTTCACAGTCGTTGATCTGGTTAAAAAGACGAGCCGAAGCTAGCAAACAATAAACTTAATTAAAATCAAGGAAAAACGAAGGTGCAGGAACGCCTTGGTTGGCAATTTTTTGGGTATAACTGCATTCTCATTAGATGCTACTTAGGGTTGGGAGGATCGACATGCTGCCGGTAAGCTCCACGGAGCCTCTAGATATAATTGTCAAGCCGTTGTTCTGGAGCATGGTCTCAATATTGGGTAGGGCATGAGCCAACTTGCAAGTTGTAGGTGCAAGATAACTATTTAAGAGTAAGAAAGTAAGAACGTATATTTGGTATTATGGCACAGTGTGAGAAAGTCGGAAGTAGCGGTGGTTAGTAGCAAGGGTCAGCTGGTTATACCTAGAAGTATAAGGGAGAAGCTGGGGATAGGACCGAAGACAAAGCTTCTCGTATATAGCTACCGAGATGCAGTTATTTTGAAGAAGCTGGAGGTTCCCGATGTGGTCAAGGAATTGAAGGATATATACAGGAGGATTGATGCCAAAATAGCCAAGTATGGCGAGCTGACCGACGACGAGATAGACGAGATAATCCAAGAGTACAGACGGAAACGCTCCCAATGAAGGCAATACGATGAAGGTTGTTCTCGAAACCAACGTATTAGTGCCAGCTTTAATCAAGACCAGAAAGCCAAGAGAATTGTTGTTGAAGATTGCGGAGAAGAGAAGGAAGGCTCAGCTGATTTTGTCTAGAGGCATTCTGGAGGAGTTCCTCGAGGTTGTTAATGAGGAGAAGGTGAGAAGATACGTCGATGAGGAGGACATAGTCGCCTTTCTGAGGGCTGTAGGAAGGATCGCAAAAATTGTTAGAGTTAGGTCCAAGTTCAAAGTTGTAAAGGAAGACCCTGAAGATGACGTCATACTGAGGACAGCTTATGACTCCAATGCTAACTACATCGTATCCGGCGACAAACACCTGCTCTCATTAGGGGGGTTCAGAGGAACAAAGATAGTGACAGTGAATAATATGCTGATGATAGTAAAGTCAGGTTGAAAAAAACTCTACCTGCGTGCTAATGCCGCTCATGAAAGAGTTTTCATCGTCGAGTATCTACTTTGTATTTTGAGGGAAACAGGTGGGAATGAAAACAAACAAAAGCAAAACAAAAACGCTCCGAAAAAGTACAAAAATTATTCCTGTTTAAAAATCTTCACTTCTTTGACATATGATGGTGGAGTGTATACTGTATACCCCTTTATTGCTATTTGCATACATATTTGAACACAAAGGTGGCAATATATACATTTGAATGGGTCGTACTCAATAACTTTAGCATTTGGATATACTTTGATTGCTACTGATGGACAGAGCCTTTCACAGTCTTGGCATAGGTCACATTTGCTCATATCAAATTCGATTTGACCCTTATGTTTAGGCAAGGGCTCTCTCTTCTCAAAGGGGTACTTCACAGTAAATGGTTTGGATAATAAATTTTTTATTATAATTGGCAACATAAATGGCAAATTACTCCCCTCCCTTACCTATTTTTACATATCTTTCGGCGCAGGCGATGCAAGGATCTATGGAAAGTACAATCACAGGTACATCTGCTAGCTCGCTCCCAGGTAACATGGCCAAGAGGGGAGGGAGGTTCGATAGTGTTGGGGTTTTTATCTTCAGTCTCTCCAGATAAGGCGTTCCATTCGCCTTTACGTAGTAGAAGAGTTCTCCTCTCGGTTGCTCTACCCTGGATATCGTTTCTCCATCAGGCCATTCCTTAGGTTTCACGAAAATAGGTCCATTTTCCATCTTCCTAAGCGTATTTATCACCCTGAGCATTATATCGATTGACTGTAGCGTTTCATAAAATCTTACGAGTACTCTAGCATAGCTGTCGCCATCTTTTTCAACTACGGGCTCGAATTCCAGCTCGCCGTACGCCGCATACCCTTCCATCCTCACATCGGTTCTAATATCGCTCCCCCTCGCAGTTGGGCCAACTGCACCCAGCTTCACAGCCAGATCCCTCGGCAGGTAACCCTTCCCAACAGTCCTCTTCTTGAAGGTCGGATCTTTTGTGATCACAGGCTCCAAAGCTTTAACTCTCCCCCTGAGCTTAGTGAGAGTCCTTTCCACATCGTCGACCAGCTCTCCATTAATATCTCTGTTTACACCTCCTATGATGTTATTAGTTCCTGTTATAATCCTATTTCCTCCTGTTTTCTCCTGGAGATCCATTATAAATTCCCTCTCGCGCCAAAATTGCATGAAAAGGCTTTCAAACCCCATCGCATCAGCGAAGAGACCCAGCCAGAGTAAATGGCTCTCGACCCTGTTGAGCTCCGCCCAGAATACCCTGAGGTAATTTGCCCTCTCAGGAATCCTCAGGTCCATAAGCTTCTCGATCGCCATGCAGTAGCAGAGAGAATGCATGAAATTGCATATTCCACACACCCTCGAAACTAGATAGACATTTCTTTTATAATCGTTCAGTTCGCCAGCTCTCTCGATTCCCCTATGGACGTACCCCAAGTTCACGTTCACGTCTACGACCTTCTCCTCATCGCACTTCAACGTCAACTGGATGGGCTCGGGGAGAACGGGGTGTTGAGGCCCAAATGGAAGGATCGTATACTTTTTCTCTGAACTACTCATACCAGTCACACTTCCAGCATCTACTGGCTTCCCTCACCGCATCCTCAACACTATAAGGCTGTTCCACCTCGTCAAAAGTAGAGACCCTCCTCTCAACAGGGAGCTCCGGTGAATTTATCCTCTTCATGTTAATCACGTCGTCTGGAGAAGGCCTCCAAATGAACTCCAATTCAAGTTTAGGCTCTGGCAATCCTCCCCCACCTAGGAACAGATCTATGGAGCTTGCTACCTTCCTGCCCGTTGCTATCGACTCTATGGCAGATGATGGACCAAGAACTACATCCCCCCCAGCGAAGATCCCAGGTCTACTTGTTTGTAGAGTCTCTGGATCGACTTTAATGCGCCCTTTATCATCCCTCTCAAGCTTAAAGCCATCAGGAACAGTTACAACCTGTCCTATCGCCTTAATTACAGTATCAGCCTCCACAATGAATTCGCTTCCTAGTATGGGCTCTGGTTGGGCTCTTCCTGCCGCATCGGGCTTCCCTAGCTTCGTCTTAATGAACCCCACTTTTACCTTACCCTTGCCCCCATCCATTATCCGGTTGGGGGCTGCCAAGAAGTTGAACTTTATCCCTTCCGCTTCAGCGGCCTCTACCTCGCTTGGGGAGGCCGGCATTTCATTCCTAGTTCTTCTGTAGTAGATCCATACCTCCTTAGCCCCAAGCCTGAGGGATACCCTAGCCGCATCCATCGCACTGTTACCTCCTCCTATAACTAAAACCTTTTCTCCCAACTCTGGTTTTCTATCGTACAAATTCACCTCTCTTAGAAGATCTAGCACATCAATCACTCGCGGATGCTCCTCTCCTTCTACTCTAAGTTTTGCACCCTCATGGGCCCCTGTGGCAACAAATATGGCATCAAATCCCTGGGCGAAAAGCTCATCCAGGTCTTCAATCCAATTATTAGGCCTGAATTCGACCCCAGCTTCCTTAAACCTGGCTTCTATCTCTGCGAACAATATATCCTTAGGTAGCCTGTACTTCGGGATGCCCACAAATAGCATCCCTCCCGGTTTGGGGAGCTTGTCGAAGACAACTACACTGTGACCCAGGAGGCCGAGATAGTAGGCCGCTGTTACTCCAGCAGGTCCAGCCCCAATTATGGCCACTTTTTTTCCAGTTAAAGGATTTCTATGGACTTTCCTAGGCTTCAGCCCAACCCTATCAGCAACAAATCTCTTCAATGCCCTTATTGAAATAGGCTCTCCATTCTTTGCTCTTCTGCAAGCGGTCTCACACGGAGCGAGGCAGATCCTGCCCAAGACCGCAGGCAGCGGGTTTACCTCTAGAATAGTCTCATAAGCCTGTTCAAACTTCCCCTCAGCTATCTCGCGTAAGTACCTCGGTACGTTTGTGCGAGCTGGACATTCAAGGTAGCATCTTGCAGGGGTCCAGAAAAGGGGCGGTCTAACTCCTGTCGCTGGCTTCAATAAAGTTTCTGTCTCGGAGGTCCTGAGGAGGACTCCACCAGCATCAGCAGCTAAATCCATGAAATTCAGGCCGAAGCCATCTTTCACTTCATTCTCAGCCAAGAAAGCACAGGAATATATTGGGGTTACGCTCTGAGCAACCTCTCCCTTTCTCACCTTAGTTCTGATTTCCAATATATCGGATTCCCTCTCAAAGTAATAGATCAGCTCGAAGTGATCTCCACGATCGTTGCACACCAGTGTCATGAACCGCGCATTAGAGTGATAGAGCTCACGCACCTTAGCTATCATGGAAGCCTTTCTTACTTCCTCATATGAAAACTTCTCACCAGTCATTTTCTACTCTGCTCCCTTAGCTAACTTCTTAAGTGCCAGGATTACGCCATCTATTATCGCTTCAGGTCTGGCTGCGCATCCTGGTATGTAGACATCTACAGGGATCACTTCATCAATGCCGCCTAGAACGTTTGGACAGTTATAGAAGACCCCACCAGTTGAGGCGCAGGTTCCGACAGCTACAACGACCTTTGGTTCAGGGGTCTGTTCATACAAGTTCTTCAGAACCTTCGCGTTCCTCCTATTAGCTGGTCCGGTGACCAGCAAGACATCTGCATGCTTCGGGTTGCCCATATGGAGCATCCCAAACCTCTCCACATCGAATCTAGGCGTTAAGGCAGCTAGGATCTCTATGTCACATCCGTTGCAGCTACCACAGTTCACATGAAGTATCCAAGGAGATTTAACGGCTGCTTTTCCCCTCAAACTCACCCTAAAACACCTCCGAACAGGGAGATCAAGTTTAAGGAAATTAGTATGAGGCTAATCGTCCATACTCCTTTTAGCATAGCACTCCAGGTCAATCTCGGGAAGATATTGTCCACCATTATCGTCAGGAAGTAGGAAAGGAATGCTATCACTGCGCCGAACAGCAAGTTATTGGGGAAGAAGAGGCCCAGTATGGATAAAAAGAGGATAAGCTTTATCCAGTGGCCTATCTCTATCAGGGCCAAGCTATAGCCTGAGAACTCTGTGAATACTCCCCTCACTATCTCTTGATGAGCATGATGAGATGCTGAAATGTCGAATGGGGACTTCCTCGCCTCGATCGGGAGAGCCATAAGAAATGCTATGAAGAAACCCGGTAGAGAGAGAATCAGAGGCTTCCCCAAACCCAAGATCTCACTCACCCCAAAGCTTCCTGTGGCGAAGTAGAAGCCAACGGAAGTGAGTACAAGCAGGGGTTCGGATGTCAACACTTGTATTAGCTCCCTCCTTGCGCCAACATAGCTATAGGGGGACCTTATGCTATAGCTACCCAAGATCATGCTCACATCAGCCGAGGATAATGTGAAAACCGCCATCAATAGATCCTGCCCGAAAATTACCAGAGCTAGGGCTATAAGTGAGAGCAAGGAGTATAGACCTGCGAATACTGGCTGTAAGTTTGACGATATTATTGGTTTTTTGCTCCAAAGCTTTATAACATCATAGAATGGCTGGATTATCGGTGGACCTATTCTGTTTTGGAATCTAGCGGTGAGCTTCCTATCCATCCCTCTCAGAATTCCACCGAGTATAGGAGAAGTTGTCAGAAATATGAGAGAGAGGATTATCCGCTCAAACATTCATATCACCACTAGTGAAAACATGAACGCCAGCAGTATCATGCCTATCAGTGTCAATGTCTTATTTACTGAGGGGGATCCAAGGCTTCTATCAAAATATAAGTTTGACACATCGAATTTCACAGGCTTATCAACCGTGGAGATGAAAGAGTATGGGTCCCTGGAGACGTTTTCCCCACATAGATACGGGGGAGCCATAGAGCCGCCCCTGAGCCTGGCTATCACAAGAGCTAGAACTATTGCTACTAAGAAGGACAGAATCAGGGGAATAGTTAGGAAGGATCCCATATCCGTGAATATCCCCAGCAAGGAGTAAGGGACTGGGGCTTCACCCCTCAAGACCTTAAGAGCTAGGTCTATGATCGCAGCAACTAAACCAGCAAAAATGCTGAGTGCCACATCTATTCCAACCATTGTAAGCATCGATAGTTTATAAGAAAACGGGATTTTCTCTGGCTTGAGTTCAAATAAGGCTGGTGGATGAGTCAGCATACAACCCATCCATTTTGACCAGAAGAATGTAGTAGTAGCGCCTCCTATCGAAAGGATTAAGACGAGTGGAATGGAGATCGCTTTGAGGGATGAGGCTGATTCTATAGTCAACCATTTTCCTATAAGCATACCAAATGGAGGAAGATACATCATGACCATTCCTAAAAGCATGACCATCGCTGATAGTGGATATTTACCCAACATACCCTCCCAGTGCTCGATATTCCTCGTTAAAACCCTGTTCTCTATGACTCCAGCGCCCAAGAAGAGCAACCCCTTTGAGATGGCATGGAAGATGAGTAAAAACATCGCCGCCATCAGTGCAAGGGGAGTATTGATGCCTGCACAGAGTATTATAAGCCCCAAATTGCTTATGGTTGAATAGGCCAATACCTTCTTCGACTCTCTCTGATTTATTGCCAGAACAGATGCTGATAGGAAGCTGAGACCACCGACGGCTGCGATGCAGTAGCTCAAGGCTGGAAAGTTGGACATAGCTGGAGTCATCCTTAGTATCAAGTAGACTCCAGCCTTTACCATCGTGCTGGAGTGCAGCAAAGCTGAAACAGGCGTCGGTGCAATCATAGCTCCGAGAAGCCAGCTCTGGAAGGGGATCTGTGCGGATTTAGTGAATGCTGCCAGCGATAACAATGCTAAGGTCAGAGGTATGTATACGGACGCCTTAGCTCTTAGGATCTCTGCGATCGACAACGAATAAACATAATATACCCCCAAATACATAGAACCGATGAATGCCACACCACCTATCAGTCCCACCCAAAGGGCTAATAAAGCATTCTTCTCTGATTGTTCGGTTAGATCATGTCTGATAAGTTGGTAGCAACAAAATGTGGTCACTTCCCAGAAGAAGTAAAGCCAGTATAAATTGTTAGATATTACAACACCATTCATTGCCGCTAGAAATAATATCATGAAGAAGAGGAACCTAGGTTGCCTCGTCTTCTTAAGATGTAGATGTTTCTCATGTTCCTCCATATAGCTGAGAGAGTATACCACTATCAAAGATCCAATTATGCATATTATCAGACACATTGTTGCGCTTAGCGGATCTATCAGGAACGTTGGAGAGGCTCTAACCTCATGAATTACCGTTTCCAGGTGGATTAGGGGGATTACTTGAAGGAACGCTAGGATGACGACGAGAACATGTCTCTTCTTTATACCTACGTATAAGAAGTACAGTAGTAAGAGCATATCAAGTGTGGTTATAATTAGACCTACTTGTGAAGGATAGTCTAACGTTATGATTACGCCTTGTGCGCGTATAAAGGTGAGTATTGACATTACGGTAAGTGAAGTCAGTGTTAAATAAGCTAGTACGTATCTTAGAGTCCTATTGTAAGAGAATGCACTTATTAGAGCAAGAAATAAAGGCAGAATTATTAAAGAACTGGTGAAGTATTCAGTCATATATGACCCACCTAATTTCTAACAAAATCAAATAATGTTCATCTCTAGCACTACCTCATCCCCTCATCGCTTCTCCAACTTTGCTGATCGCGCAGATGTGTGCACTCATCTTCATATCCCCTTTAGACATCTCTCATAGACGCTACCGAATGCCTTTACCATCAGCCTCTCCAGTTTTTCCTCCACCTCTTCCCGCGTCCAGTAGTAGTTCTGCAGGTTCTGGACCCACTCAGAGACACTGAGGCCCCCGGCATTTGCCATGTCTAGCACAACCATCACTCCTATCTCGTGAAGTATATCATCAGCCTGTGGTGTCGTTGGGCCATTAGCTGCCTCCAGATCAGCTTTGCCTTAATTTTGCTAGCGTTCTTCTCAGTTATCTGGTTCTCGAGTGCTGCAGGTACCAGAATGTCGCACTGGAGCTCCAGCAACTCCTCGTTTGTTAAAACCTTCGAATTTGGATACCCCACGACGCTACCGTTCTTCTCCTTGAAGTTCATGACGCTGTCCACGTTCAGACCAGCTGGGTTGTATATGCCACCTTTTGAGTCGCTTATCCCTATGATCTTGCAACCCAGTTCGCTAATATACTTGGCCGAATAATACCCGACGTTGCCAAATACTTGAACAACAACCCTTGCCTTCTTGAGCTCTATCCCAAGCCTCTTGGCAGCCTCCCTCCCCACTATGGATACCCCCTTACCTGTAGCCTCCGTCCTTCCCTCCGATCCTCCTATAGGTATGGGTTTGCTGGTCACGGTGGCAGGTACATACTCCTTCAGCCTGCTATATTCGTCCATGAACCATGCCATCTCTCTGGATGAGGTGTTGACATCCCCAGCGGGTATATCGACATGTGGTCCTATTAATGGAGAAATGGCAGCAAAGTATCCTCTGGAAAGCCTCTCAATCTCCCCAATACTCATCTCTTTCGGCTGCACACTGAACCACCCTTTTTGGATGTTTTAGCCCTTCATGAATGTTCGGATCTAAATCTATTACCTTTGCATACTCATTCAGCTTTTCTAGGGCCATCTCATATGGATTCTTCTTCACCATCTGGGCACAACCTTGAATAAAGTTTAGCTTTCGACTTGGTCCGCCATTATTAAGGTCTCATCAAAGGCATCTACCCCCGAGCCAGTCTGTTCCTTGTTTACCATGAAAAGTGGTTTCTTCCATCCTTTTTGTGCACGCCATGTCCTGTACATATATTTCGAAACCAATTCTACATTTTCATCAGGTTGTCCCGACAGACTTCGACCCCCTATTAATAAAATTTAGTAATATTTAATAATAATTAATAATTGAAAATATAAATTTTTGGTGCTGTCAATTGCAAGCTATAATTGTGCCGTGAACGCAACTCCATCCCCTCCTTCAAGTAAAAGCCTTTCCATGAACTTCATAACGCACCGGCTCTGTGTACCTCACCAGTACCAGAGTCAGCATGCTCCTCAACCCCTTCTCTGACCAGTGCATCCACCTGTTCTTGCTCCTCTTCGATACCTCGCCCATAAGCCTCTCTATGAGGTTCGAGGAGTATGGGATGCGCATACCCTCCATCGCCATCTCCGCGAATGTGACCATCATCCTCGCGTTCCTCCTTATGAAGGAGACCGCATCTCTGTAGCCCTTGAAGAAGAGCGTTTTGGCAAGCCTCTCCAGCTCCTCAATTGTTCTCCTGATCATCCCCCTCAGCTCCTCTCCCTCAACCCTCCCTTCACCGCATTCATGTGAAGAGGGCACCATTCATCTTTTTCTTTTGCTTCTGCTCGGTTTCGAGCCTCTCCCTCCTCCTCATCCATCCCTTCCACAGCTCATATGTGACGAGCCTCACAGCATGGAGTATGCAGAGATGCCTCCTCTCTGCGCCCATCCTGTTGAGCTCCCTGTCCCCGTCGGAGACCAATACACTCATCTCTGAGCCCTCCAATTTACCCCAACCCACGTTTACGCCCATGTGGCAGGTTCTTCCTCTCATCACTCCATGCTACCGCCACATCCACCTGTCATCTCCCCTTTCCTGATCTCCCTTAACCTCGGTCGAGTCCGCAAAGGTTGTGCCCTTGCCGGCACCATGAGCCTCCATCATTATCCCTGCCACTCTCTGAACGAAACTGTGGATGACCCCCCTTAGGGACATAAACCTCTGTCATTCTCCTGAACTGCTCGCTAGCATCGTGGTATGATAGCCTCGTAGCCAGATCGGCGCACCTCGCTACAACGTCCATTGAGTACTTCCTCCCATTAACCCCTAGCTCCTCTCCATCGCAGATTCGAGCAGGTGGAAGCCTATATTGCTGGTAAAATCAATTCTCATAGGGGCTTGCTCTGCCTCCTTTCTTGTTTTGGTTCACAACACAAGGAGCGGGTAAGCTCCTAATCTAGCCTACGACTGAACGCC
>Ga0078972_1016853_pt1 | contig 10670 bp, 6 predicted proteins | sample YelNatPaOPGAMG01_FD_67568 | JGI IMG/M metagenome (GOLD analysis project Ga0078972, IMG submission 67568) | Hot spring thermophilic microbial communities from Obsidian Pool, Yellowstone National Park, USA - OP-RAMG-01 (SPADES assembly) (version 2) | ecosystem: Environmental > Aquatic > Thermal...
AGGAACCATCCCGCTGGAGGCGGCGCGGCTTGGCATGGAAGCGCACGCCGGGGATCTGAATCCGGTGGCGGTGCTGCTGAACAAGTGCAATCTGGAACTCGCGCCCCGATGGGCGGACTACCCGCCGGTGAACCCCTCGGATCGCGCGAAGATCGGCGGCGCGGAGAACTGGCGCGGAACCAACGGCCTGGCTGCCGATGTGCGGTATTACGGGCGGGTGATTCTGGAGAGGGCGCGGGCGAAGATTGGCCATCTGTATCCGCCCGTGAAGGTCACCGCGGAGATGGCGGCGGAAAGCCCGCACCTGAAGTCGTACGTGGGCAAAGAATTGCCGGTGATCGCCTGGATCTGGGCGCGGACCGTGCGCAGTCCGAACCCGGCCGCGCGTGGGGTGCATGTGCCGCTAATGAGCACCTTCTGGCTGTCGAGCAAGAAGGGGAGCGAAGCGTGGCTGGAGCCGGTGGTGGACCGCGCGGCGGGGACCTGGCGGTTTGTTGTGAGGACAGGTGCGCCGAAGGATCGTGGTGCTACAGCGGCAGGTACGAAGCCTGGGCGGTCACAATTCCGCTGCCTCATCACGAATGAACCCATCCCAGATCCCTACGTCAAGGAAGAAGGCCTTGCCGGGCGGCTTGAGGCCAGACTTGTGTGCACCATTGGCGACGCTCCTCGACGTAGGGTCTACATACCAACCAACCAAAGCCAGGAATCAACCGCAAGGAGAGCGGTACCAACGTGGAAACCTGATGGACAAATGCCCAACAATGCAAGGTGGTTCTCACCTCCTTTGCTAGGGCTGCGAACATACGGCGACCTCTTCACCCCCCGCCAGCTCACGGCGATGGTGACGTTGTCGGACTTGGTCCGGGAGATCCGTGCGGACGTGCGGCGGGACGCGATCGCGGTAGGACTGCCGGAAGGCGAGGCCGACGCCTACACCCGCGCCGTCGCCACGTTTCTTGCCTTGACCATCGACCGTTGTGCAGATCTGTGCAATTCGCTTTGTACTTGGAACCACTCCGATCAGGTACTGCGCAATTTATTCAAGCGCCAAGCCATTCCGATGGTGTGGGATTTTGCGGAGGCCAACGCCATTGCAGAAGTAGTGGGGGGGTGGCCCACCTGCCTAGAACGGACCGCTAAGTGTGTCGAGACTCTCTCCGGAACGTGTCGAGGGAAAGCCCGCCAGATCGACGCCGCCACCGGCGCCGACGGCATCGAAAACCTCCTGGTCTCCACCGATCCGCCCTACTACGACAACATCGGCTACGCCGCGCTCTCGGACTTCTTCTACGTCTGGCTCCGCCGGACCATCGGGGATCTGTATCCGGATCTGTTCAGCACGCTGCTGGTCCCGAAGGCTCAGGAACTCACTGCGTCTCCCGAGCGGTTCGGCGGCGAAAAACAGAAGGCCAAGGAGCACTTCGAGAGCGGGTTCCGCAAGGCGTTCGCCGCCCTGCGCGAGAAGATGGACCCGCGCTTTCCGCTCACCGTCTACTACGCCTTCAAGCAGGACGACGAAGAGAGCGGCGCGGATGAGGAAAGCGAAAGCAGCTCCAACAACGGCAAGGTGGACCTGACCACGGGGTGGGAGACCATGCTCGAGGCGCTCATCGGGACCGGATTCCAGATCACGGCTACGTGGCCGGTGCGCGCGTCGCAGGCGTGGCGGATGCGCGCCATGGGTTCCAACGCCTTGGCCTCCTACATCGTGCTGGCCTGCCGCCCGCGCCCGGCCGATGCGGCGCAGACGGACCGCCGCTCCTTCGTCGCTGAATTGAAGCGCGAACTGCCCTCGGCCTTGCGGCACCTCCAGCAGGGCAACGTGGCGCCGGTGGACTTTGCGCAGGCAGCCATCGGTCCGGGCATGGCCATCTACTCGCGCTACAGCCGGATTCTGGAGGCCAGCGGCAGGGCAATGACCGTCCGCACGGCGCTGGCGCTGATCAACCAGACGCTCACCGAGGTCCTTTCCGAGCAGGAAGACGAGTTTGATAGCGACACTCGCTGGGCCATCGCCTGGTACGAACAGCATGGCTTTGAAGAAGGCGACTTCGGCGACGCGGAGCTGCTGAGCAAGGCCAAGGTGACCTCGGTCGCTGGCCTGGTGCAGTCCGGCATCGTCCATTCGCGGGGAGGCAAGGTGCGGCTGCTGCGGCCGGAGGAACTGCCGAAGGATTGGGATCCGTCCGCAGACCGCCGCCTGACCATTTGGGAAATGACACACCACCTTGTGCGGGTTTATTCTGTGGAAAAAGCCGGCGATGACAGGACGGCGGCTCTGTTGCGCAAAATGGGTGCCGATGCGGAGCTGGCGCGCGACCTGGCCTACCGGTTGTTCGCCATCAGCGAGCGGAAGAACCGTTCGCAAGATGCGCAAGGATACAATGCGCTGGTGTTGGGCTGGCGGACCTTGGTGGAGCGAATGCAGGAGATCGAAACCAGAGGCGAAAGCGGAGATTTGTTCTTGAGTGCGGAGTAATTGAACATGGCGATGACAAACCGGGATCGAGTGGTAAAGGCGCTGGATCTGCTCAAGGCTGGGCTCGGGGCTTACGTCGAGCGGGAGTTCGCGGCGCGCTTCGGCGCACAGAGGCAGGCGGAACTGCAAAACTACCTGGGCGAGGACCGGCTGAACAGCCAGAAGCCGCCGCGGGAGTGGGATGCAGGCGTCCTGCTCCGCGTGATGTCTGAATCATGGAATGAAGTCTTCACGAAAACGCTGGGGCCGGCAGAGCGGGGCCTAGTGGGCGAGCTGCGGGGTTGGCGCAACAAGTGGGCCCACCAGGAGCCGTTCTCCACGGATGACACCTATCGTATGCTCGACTCCTGCGGCCGGCTTCTGAACGCTGTTTGCGCTGGTGAGGCGGAAGAGATCGAGAGAATGAAGATCGAGCTGCTCCGTCTGCGCTTTGACGAACAGGTGCGGAGCGAGCAGCGCAAAGCAGGCGGATCCCTGGTGGAGGCCGCTGCCGCCGGGAGGCTGAAGGGCTGGCGCGAGGTGGTGACGCCGCATGAGGACGTGGCCAGTGGGCGGTACCAGCAGGCGGAGTTCGCGGCTGACCTATGGCAGGTGTATCTGAGGGAAGGTTCGGACGAGTACCGCGATCCGGTCGAGTTCTTCCGCCGCACCTACCTGACCGAGAGCCTGAAAAGGCTGTTGAAAGGCGCGATTCTGCGATTCACCGGAAAGGGCGGGGATCCGGTTGTCCAGCTGCAAACGAACTTCGGCGGCGGCAAGACGCACTCCATGCTGGCTCTCTATCATTTGTGTTCGGGCAAGCCGCTGACGGCCCTGCCGGGAGTGGAGGAGCTTTTGCAGGACACCGGCGTGAAAGAATTGCCGAAAGTGCGGCGGGTGGTGCTCGTAGGCAACCGGATATCCCCCGGCAATCCGTCGGTCAAGCCCGACGGCATTCAGGTACGCACGCTGTGGGGCGAACTGGCCTGGCAATTGGGCGGCCGCCAGGCGTATGAGCGCATCCGGGCCGATGACGAGCGGGCGACCAACCCCGGCGATGCACTGCGGCAGCTGTTCAAGGAATACGGTCCGTGTCTGATTCTCATCGATGAGTGGGTCGCCTATGCCCGGCAACTGCACGATGCGGCCGATCTGCCGGGAGGGACCTTTGACACGCAATTTTCCTTCGCGCAGGCGCTGACGGAGTCGGCGCGGGCGGCCGACGGGAGTCTGGTCGTGATCAGCTTGCCGGCCTCCGATTCCGGCGTCTCGCCCCACGCCCAGACGGAGGATGTCGAGGTGGGCGGGATTCGGGGGCGAGAGGCGCTGGACCGGCTGAAGAATGTTGTGGGGCGGGTGGAGTCCAGTTGGCGGCCCGCCACAGCGGAAGAAGGTTTTGAAATTGTGCGGCGGCGCCTGTTCAAGCCGATGACCGATCCGCAAAGTTTCAAAGACCGGGATGTGACGGCCCGGGCGTTTGCCGAATTGTACCGACAGCATAGCCAGGACTTTCCCGCCGGGTGCAAAGAGACCGACTATGAGCGCCGGATCCAGGCGGCCTACCCGATCCACCCGGAGGTTTTTGACCGGCTGTACGAGGACTGGTCGACGTTGGTCAAATTCCAACGGACCAGAGGCGTGTTGCGGCTGATGGCCGCAGTGATCCACAGTCTGTGGGAAAAGGGCGACAAAAATCCGCTCATCCTGCCGTCCACGATCCCGATTGACGATCACCGGGTGCAGTTTGAGCTGACGCGCTACCTGTCGGATAACTGGACGCCAATCATCGACAAGGATGTGGACGGAACGGAAGCCTTGCCCGTTGTGATTGACCGGGAGTTGCCCAATCTGGCCAAATACCAGGCTTGCCGGAGGGTGGCGCGTACAATCTTCCTCGGGTCGGCGCCCAAGACTGGCGCCGCCCACAGGGGCATTGAGGACAAGCAGATCAAGCTGGGCTGTGTCATGCCGGGCGAGTCTCCGAACGTCTTTGGGGATGCTCTGAGGATTCTCTCAAGCAAGGCGACGTATCTCTATCAGGACGGCACGAGGTACTGGTTTGACGTCCAGCCGACGGTGGCGAAACTGGCGGAGGACCGTGCCGAGCAGTACAAGCGGGAACCGGAGAAGATCCACAAGGTCATTCAACTGCGGCTGCAGGACGAGCTGAGGGAACGGGGTGATTTTGCGGGCGTGCATCTGTTCCCGCAGTCCGAAGCGGATGTGCCCGACGATGTGGAGACACGTCTGGCCGTGCTCGGGCCGGAGCATCCCCATGTAAAAGACGGCGAAAGCCCTGCTTTAAAGCTCGCCAGGGAGATTCTGGAGAAGCGCGGCTCTGGGGATCGACAACGCAGGAACACGCTGGTCTTTATGGCCGCGGCCAAGACCCGGCTGCAAGATCTGGAAGATGCGGTGTGCAAGTATCTGGCTTGGGAATCGATCGCGCAGGACAAGGATGTGCTGAACCTTTCTCCATTCCAGGTCCGACAGGCCGAGGAGCAAAGGAAGTCTGCCGAGCAGACCGTAAAGTCTAGAGTTCCCGAGACTTATCAATGGCTGCTCGTGCCAGTCCAGAACGACTTGCACGCGAATGTGGAGTGGCAATCGATTCGCGTGACGGGGCAGGAAAGGCTGGCGGTGCGAGCGTCGAAGAGATTGCGGTCGGACGAGCTCCTGGTGACGACTTTGGCGGGGACTGCGCTTCGCATGCAGATGGATCGTGTGCCGTTGTGGCAAGGGGATCATGTCGAGATCCGGCAGCTGATGGAATTCTTTGCGCGGTATCTCTACCTGCCGCGGCTGAAAAGTCCGGCGGTGCTGGCCGCGGCCATCCGGGATGGGGTTTCGTTGATGACGTGGGCGGAAGAGACTTTTGCCTACGCGGACAGTTATGACGAGAAAACCGGGCGTTACCTCGGTTTGCGGGCAGGACAGAATGTGCCGGTCCCGGATTCCTGCGACTCCGGCGTGGTGGTCAGGCCGGAGGCGGCGTTGAGACAGATGGAGGCCGCACAACCAGCGGTACCTGGATCTGCGGCCGCTCAGGCAGCTGGAGTCACGCCTATGGCAACAGGCGCAGGGGCGGCTGCCCGGGAGGCCAGCGGTACGCCTGTTCAACCACTGGTTGTGGAACGACCCAAGCCGCGGCGGTTCCATGGCAGCGTGGAGTTGCAGGATGCCCTCCGTGTGGGGAGGGATGCGGGACGAATCGCCGAGGAGGTGCTCACCCACCTGGCAGCACTGCCGAATGCCAAGGTGCGCGTGACACTGGAAATTCAGGCAGAATTGCCGGAAGGCGCTCCCGATCACGTGGTCCGGACGGTTACGGAGAACTGCCGCACGTTGAAGTTCTCGAGTCAGGGATTTGAAACGGATTGAGCGCGCCATCTTCCCTTTTCGCGGGTTGACTGTGTGCGAATGCGGTCAGCCATCGCGAAATGGGTTGCCCGCGTTTCCGATAGTGCATGGCCCAAGGACAGGCTCGCTGAGAACAGATGACAGAACAACGGAAAGTGCTGATGCCCGAACTGGCTTTCGGCCACGGTGAGCGGCTGAAGCTGCAGCAGCTTCGAATCGTGGAATGGCTCTACGATCAGGCCCTGATGAGCCAGACAAAACCCGACGACGCGGGTGACGAGGAACAGGACCGTCTGACCGATCTGTCTCAACCGTGGCAGTTGCTGCGAGGAATCCAGCTCAAGGCCTGGCAAGAGGAGTGCCGAGAAGCGTGGTTCCGGAGCGGCTGCAAAGGGACCATCAAAGTGGTGACTGGGGCTGGAAAGACAATCCTGGCTCTGGCTATCATCCAGCAGATGCAAAACGAGCAGTTGTGCGACTTGAGAGTGGCAGTCGTGGTCCCCACGATCGTGCTGATGAATCAGTGGCATGACCAGCTGCTGGCCACTTCGAATCTTCCTCCATGGGCGATCGGACGACTGGGGGGCGGCTACAAAGACGCTTTCAACGACTCCCGTCGCATCCTTCTTGCGGTCCTCGACTCAGCGCAGCGAGAACTGCCTCAAATGGTTCGGACTGCTGACCTGGGCAAAAGGCTTCTGCTGATCGCCGACGAATGCCACCGAGCCGGGGCGCCCGTGATGTCCAGGGTGCTGGCAACCGAAAGAATTGCTTCGCTGGGCCTTTCTGCGACTCCTGAACGGGAAGACGAGGACGAAGCTGGCGCCGAACAGGGCTACGACAACAGCCTGCTGGGTAGAGAACTCGGTCCGCTGATCTATGAGCTGACGCTGGCGCAGGCGTTGGAGATGGGCATCGTTCCGCCATACACCATCAAGCACTATGGGCTTGAGTTAACCGATTCGGAACGGGCCGAATACGAGCAACTCTCGCGCTCGATTTCGGACTGCCGCAATGAATTGCAGAATTATGCTGGCCCCAGGGCCCAAAGCGGGGCCAGCTTTTTCTCCTGGGTGCAGAAGACTGTTCGCCATCAGGGGGGCGATTTGGCAACACTGGCCGGCCGGTTTCTGCAGGAGACATCCCGGCGAAAAGTGCTCCTCTACGGTGCCGAAGCGCGCTACAAGGCACTGGAGCGGATCCTGAAGGAGCAGTTCGAGACGAATGCGGATTCAATGGCGTTGCTCTTCCATGAAAGTATCGAGTCAGTCAATGATCTCTATCTGCGTCTCTATCTCGCCGGCTTCCCGGTAGTGTTGGAACACAGCCAACTCCCGCAAGAATTGCGTAATCTGAGTCTGGAACTCTTCCGGAAGGGTATTGCCAAGGTGATGGTTTCGGCCAAGTCCTTGATTGAGGGATTCAACGTGCCGGCTGTCGACACCGGAATCGTGGTGGCCTCTACAACCTCTGTTCGACAGCGAATACAAAGCCTCGGCCGGGTGTTGCGGCGATTCAGGACGGCCTCGGGCGAAGAAAAGAGTCCAGTGGTGCACATCTTTTATGTGCGCGACACCGTGGACGAATTGATCTACGAAAGGGAGGACTGGAGCACGCTTACCGGGGCGGACCGCAATGTCTATTATCATTTGAACCTGAATGAAGAGCTCGTTGAACAGTCAGGTCCGCCTAGAAAGTGCCTGCCAAGGGACGAAGAAATCGATGAGAGCACCCTAGTGCCCGGCTCCCTTTACCCAGGCCGTCTCGAGGGCCAGGTCCTGTCCTGCGACAGCTCAGGGAATGTAAGGGACCCGGAAGGCAACCTGGTCACGGTGCCTCCGGAGGTTCCCCAGCTGCTCAAAAACATTCTCGGGCGTCCGGGACGGTTTTATGTGACGCCCGTGAAGTTTTTTTGCCTTGCACGGGTTCCGGCCGGGGACGAATGGGAGACATTGTTTATCTGCAAATTGCCTGGCAAACCCGTGCCATCTACGCCGCCTGTGCAGGTCGACGATGAAGAATTGCTTTTATGGCTGGAGACGGCCAAGCCTGGCCAGCCCTATCCTTTTGCGCTGCGCAAGCCGGTTGAGGAATATCGATACCGAAAGAAACGCGGAGGTGTGATTACACAGAAACGCAACCATGGCGAGGTGTTCGCGCTGGTGGGCCATGAGGCGTCGGATGCGCACAAAGGAGCGGATGCACGGAGGGTATTGGGCTCCATTCGCGAAGTTGGGAAGATCGGGCACGAGGTCACTCGATTTGTTGTCGACAGTGAAGGTGTTGCAGTATACTTGCACGGGAATCAGCAGTATTTTCTTGCCAAGGTAGAAAAAGGATTTGAATTTCCGGAATAGCTCATGTCGTCCAGCGATTTTGTGCCCTGCCCCCCGCGCATCTGGCAGGGGCGCTATAACCGCATTCCCGGTGATTCCTCCGTATTCCATTTGCGGTACTATCCAGGGTGGAAATGTTTTTGGCCGGTCTGCGAGTGGCCGCGGGATGGAGAGGTTTTGCTTTGTTGGTTCGCCTGCTCCAATGCAGTGACCCAGATGGCAAGACTGGTGCTGGAGGCGAAGCAGAAGAGCTCGGGCGTAGCAGGCGGCGCGTTTTTGATCAACGAATGGGGACAGGTGATTGTGCCTGACGCAAATGAGTGGCGCAGAAGATACTATGTCGGGCGGCTCGAGGGTGATTGGTACCTCATGGATCCCTTGGTTCCGAATCGCCTGTTTTCCCTGAAACCCAAGCCGGCACTCCAGCCCGGTCAACGATGGAATCTGCCCTATGTTGGAATCCCTTATCGGTTATCGAAATTCAACAAAATTTACTTTGTGAACAGATTGCCTGGAGAAGATCGAATCGTACACCCGAAGGTTCAGGACGAGCGTCTTGTCTCTGCGCTTCGGAGGATACGGAAATGGGGCCCGATGTCGTTCGTTGTCAATCCATTCGGAGCTGTAATTGCCAAGCGGCCTGTCCGGGGTATCGAGGACGAGGAATTATGGGAACCTGTGTATGTTGGCCAGGTCGATTTGACGATGTGGTTCGAGTTTCAGGAGGGATAAAATGAAACCTGTTGCGTTCCCGGGAAACTGTCCCCGGCTTGCTCCGAAAGAAGCCAAGTATTCGGTTCGTTGGCGCGAGGGGCGGCAGGTGATCGCTTTGATGTACAGGGTCAATCAAGCCGAGTACGAAATCCTGTCGACGGACCAGCATCCGGAGCTGATCCGGATGGTGAACGCTGTAAAGGAGCATTTTGCGGACAAATCGGGCGGCGCTTTTTACATTAACGAATGGCGGCAAGTGCTGGTGCCGGTGATCGGTCAGCGACAATACTACTACGCGGGTGAATACAGGGGCGATCTGGAGTTCGAGTTCGAAGGCAAGAAGCTGAGCGGAAGACCCGTAAGTCTTGATGGTGTGCCTTTGAAGCCCGGGGATCGCTGGGACGGGCCACACCCGGGTATTCCGTACAGGTTGATGGCCGGCGGTCGGGACATATATTACGAAGTGGAAGTTTCTTCGACCCGTATACGTACGGTGCGACTGTCGGGATGTGTGGGACCGGAGGCAGCGAAAGAGGTGGCATCCCGTGTCAGGGCCATACGTGATGAAAGAGGCGGCAGGTTCTATGTCAATGAGTGGCGGGCGATGTTTACGCCAGTTTCGAGTGAGGGTTCCATATCGTACGTATACATTGGTCAGCTGGATGAGGGGACTCCATGGTTTGCCAAGCCCGTTTTTCAGGAAACGGCCGATTGACTCTCACCCATCCTTGTCACTCGGTTAGCATGGACGGTGTACTCGCTTTACGTTGAGAGCTTGGGACAGCGCAACGACAGGGCTGTTTGGCCGCTGCTGGATCTGCTCGGCTGCTGCTGTTTCCGGACGAGCGAGATCTCATGTACCTCATCTGCTTTGTTTGAAGGTTCTTGGTTGAATCGCGGCAGACCCATTTCAGTGACGAGTTGGCCCTGGGCCTTGAACACGGTCCTGAATTCGAGGAGAAGCCGGTCGCCGCATCTCATGGGCAATATCTCGAAGCGCCTTTTGAGGCCGGGAACCGGAGAGCATGCCGAAGCAGCCTGTCGTTAAGGAGCTATTGAGCTATTCCCTGGAGATGCCCTGGCGGGTTATTCCACGGAGTCTTTCGCGGCCGCCCAATTCCCTGCATGCACGCGCCTCGATGGGCTTGCTGATATCCGAAGATCTGCTTCCAAGGCCCCACGAGGCCGTCCGTGAGGCGCCGCGGCAGTTGGAGATCGAGGGAGACTATTCAGGTTGGTTGAGTTGAGTCCTGCCCGCCGTGCCGGGCTTGGTCGAGAGCCTCACCGCGCACACATAGGAACTTCTGCTGCTGCGCTCCACGGGCATGCAACCCGTAAGGGTCTGGTTCGATGACCAGAGACTTGCCGAAGCCTTAACCGCCATTTCTCACACCTCCCTTTGAGGAGTGCTCTGAGGCGGCGGGCGAGTCGAAATTGAGGTCAAAATCGGGCGCTGTTTTTCCCGGTTGCGCCGTGGCTGCCTCTTTGCCGGGCCGGAAGTGCCTTCCGATGCCCCTGCCGCGGCTCGCGGAGGCGTTTTTGACCAAAACTCCGCCTGCGATCGCTCAGAATCGCTTTTCCTTTTTCGCTTGCCCGGACAGCCCGGCCCGGCTCAGCAGCGCAGTTGCGCCCACGCCTGCCGGAACAGCCCCTGCCACGGATAGCCCGACGCCATCGACAACCAGATCCGGCGCACCGAAATCCGAATCCGGGCCCCGATTTTCAGCAGCCGCTCCGGATCGTCGCCGCCTGCGCCCTCGCCATCTCCGTCCCCTTCAGCCCCAGCCGCCTCAGCGCCT
>Ga0078972_1016854_pt1 | contig 10670 bp, 14 predicted proteins | sample YelNatPaOPGAMG01_FD_67568 | JGI IMG/M metagenome (GOLD analysis project Ga0078972, IMG submission 67568) | Hot spring thermophilic microbial communities from Obsidian Pool, Yellowstone National Park, USA - OP-RAMG-01 (SPADES assembly) (version 2) | ecosystem: Environmental > Aquatic > Thermal...
CAATAAAGTGCCAATCATTGAAAAGAAGGCAAGAATTACTAAAAAAAAGAAGAAGAAAAAGAAGAAAACAACTAGAAATGATAAGAAGAATGAAAAGAGCAAAGATAGTAAGATCCATAGCATAGAAATTGGAATGCAAGAGATTTGTGCAAATGCATCTATCACAGCCCAAGGTGACCTAACAGCTCAAGTCACCAAGAAATCTAAATAGTGAGTAAATACAATTGTATGAGAAGAAATTCATTTCCTTCAACAGGGGGCTTTTCTTGACATATAAGAGCCCGCGATTTGATAAAGAGGATTCAGTTGAAATCATGGAGTACACCAATGCACAAGTCAAATCAGTCTTTAAAATTGTTGGCTCGAAATTTCACATCTGGTCTTTGTTTCCAGAAGAATGGAGCAAAATTCTCGATGAAGTGAAAAACACAAAAGAGTTTCACAAGTGCATCCTTGAACTGCATAAAAGCAACACAGCCACCAACTACAGTATTCTCTGTAGCTTCAGAGATTGGCTGGCTGAAGTGGATGGCATGGACAATCCCTGTCCAAAAGTTAAAGATTTACACTGCAGGATCCAACATTACCTAGACAAGAGTTACTTGGATAAAGCAAGGTTGCAAGATTTGCAAACAGCAACTCGCAGATATCATAGATTTTGCTGGTTGCTAAATGCTTATTATTTTCAAAATTCTCCCAACCAGGTTGTTTTGACACGACTTTTGGACATTCTCATCAAGCTGAAGCAAGTTCAAGAGTGTTTTGCTGCAGAGGACGCCTTGGTCGAGTGCCTAGAAAACAGACTACACATGCTGGAGAACTCTGTAAAGCTTCTAGACCTGAGATATGGAATCAAGCAAATTGAAACTCAAGCTAATGTGTCAGTGTGAGAGAATGTTTGGAGTTCGAAGAGCATCCATTGCAAAGGACATTGTTTCAAGAATTTTATTACATCCGAAGTTGTTTATTTCCACGGAGAAATGCTACAAATTCTTTGTCATGACTGATGACTATGAAACTCTGGATGTGATGGACATCAACGAATACTTAAGCTATGTAATGTGCAAGCAACCACACAGTCAAGCTCTGACCTTTGATCAGCTCACTCTGGAACTTATACAAAAAGGAGCACAAATACATTTATTTCAACATGACAGTATCAAGTGTAAATGCCTGCAATGCAATGGGAAATAAAATTATGTACCAAACAAATTTGTTATATTTTGTTCAAAAATGGGGGGAAAATAGCGAAACCTATAAAAAAGCAAAAGAGCTTCTCGATGTTTTGAGTCACCCTGGAAAAGAAAAAATAAAACATGTCTATGTCAAACCTGACATGTTTGGTTATCAAGTAGAAGCTTACAACACAACCTGGTTAAACTATCGAACCTTTATAGAGGCGGTGGTCTCAAGAGAAAAAAATGGAACAACAGTTATGATTGCACACTATAGGCCTCTGGTTGCATATCTAATTCGCGAAGGTGTGCATAGGGATACATTTGACCCTCGCTATGTTCCAGCTGCAGGTTCAAACTTTAAGAGAACTTTTCAGAAACTCTACCAGACCATCAACCCAGAATATCACACTTTTAAGGCTTCACTTGAAAGACTACAACAGGATTTAAACTCGTTAGTTGATACTTTGGAAAAATCAGTCTTCAATGACATTATCTTTCAAGTTCTGCAGACAAAATTGCATGAAGAGCCAACTAAACATTTTGACCTAGACCACTGTGAAAGTCTGTCCAACATGTCACCAGATATCAGACTTCAGGAACAAATAATCAACAGTTGTCTGGGAGCAGATATCAAAAGAGAGATTAAAAGAAAATTTACTTCAGTTAGCAAGATCAGCTCAGATGCATCGGATGCAAGTGTGCTTGGAAAAATTGCCAAGTTGGAGTGAGAATGTAATTTACAATTATGGAAAACGAACAAGAGAAGCCAGCACTGAAAGGAAACCCGGAACATTTGACACAGGTGAAAAATTGGATCAACAATCAATTGAGTCTGGGCAGTGCTCCAAGGTTTCTAGATGTGTTCGAATATGCAAAACGAAACAATATGTTGGTTCCAACTGCAACACTTCGACAGCTGGTACGACAACATCCTAGCTACATGTTTAACAGCCATCAGCAGAGAGAACCTCTCAGATCAAGAAAACAGATGATGATACTGGGTAACTCTCTTGGAATGTTGCACTGTGACATAGGTTATTTTCCAGTCGTGAGGGAATACACAACACCTCCAAAATATCAACATGGTTTTCTAATTGCAAAAGATGTGCTCTCCCGTTACACATACGTGGAACTTCTCAACGGCAGAAAAACAGCAGAAAACTTAGTAAAAGTGTTGCAAAGGCTTATAGAAAATCACAAAAAAAATCGAATAGGATATTCCATCAAATGCATTTCATTTGACAAAGAACCTGGAATTGACTCCCACCTGGTCAAAAAGTTTTTAAAAGATCAAAAAATCAAACTTGTACTTTTCAAAAACTCTGCATCAAAAGCCAAAATGGCAGAAGGGGGCATAAGGTTAATTAAAACAGCTGTGGCAAGAGTACTGAAAACCAACTCAAATCTCCGATGGTGGAAAGAACTGCCGAGAATTGTCAATTCAATGAATCATCAAGAAATTGTTATCGAAGGGAAAAAAATAGGATATCGCCCTGTTGATGTCACTGCAAGAAATCTTCTAGATTTCATCCAGCGGCTATATAAAAAGGCTCCTCCAAATTATTTTGCTCAGTTTAGAGTGAGAGATAGATATGTTAAGTTTGCCTTCAAAGTAGGAGACATTGTTAGAGCAAAATTGATTGTTACTTCATCACAGGTGATTGGAATAAAGAGATCTCAAGTTAACCTAGGGTTTCAAACATTTAGAGTGATTGATCAGGTACCTTTTACCACAAAAGACTCATCAGTGAGACCAGGATACCGCTGTCAGAATACATTTACAGGAGACATTGAATCTTTTGCTGAAGAAGATTTAGCATTGAGTAGAATCGATTACGATGACGACATCATTGAAGAGTGAAACTCCAGAAAACAAAATAATGGCGGAGACTATAGTCGATCATAGCTCTAAACAACAAGAGTTATTTGAAGAAATGATGGCAATCATCACCGATCCTGAAGCTAGGCGATTTTCCAAGTCTAGTATTACCAATATAAATTTTTACATTACTGCACATCAGAAACTTATGAGTTCGCTCATTCGTGACATTGAGTCGGGTAGAATCGGAAAGAGACCACGAAAGTACAAGCTGGGATCGAAAAAGAAGACTTCAAATCAACCTCTGCCAAATGAACCACAAGCACAGCCGGAGCAGTCAGGACTGCCTAGGCAGCCAGTTCAGCCAGAATCACATCCAATTCAAAATGAATCGATTGATCCAATGATTTTTCAGCCTGCAATGTTTTTTGATCAATAAATGAAATGTTTGTCTGAAATATGTGTTATTTTTTTAAAGCTATATAAGGGGGAATGAATATGGGTGGGCATTAGTTTGATAGTAGTCAGTTAAAGATGAGCCTCCAACAGGTGTATAGCAACTTTACAAAATATATCGAGCCAGGGAACACGACATTTACAATAGATAATCCTAACAATGTTAGAGATGGGATACAACGAGCATTTTCGTTTGCTTATTTGGACCTACTTCCTGACTTTGTCAGTGAAGTTGCAGATGAAGAAAACTTGGATGACAAAGCTGTCAATCCAGTAGTCATTTCGTATGCAAATCGTTTTGTTGCTGTCTACACGCCAGAATTTTTGAGGCCCCCTGAGGACAAAGTTATGATGAAAAAGTTTGCAGTTGGCAAGTATAAAATTGCTGAAGTAATAAAGTCGCTAAACCATACTTTTGATGACACAAAACCATTGGGATTGATAAATTGTCCGGGTGTCTTTGATTGGATGCATCCTAATCTAAGACCTTTTCAAACCAAGGCAAAGGAATTGAAGGCACAAGTTGAGCTTATTTACGATTCGCTCTATGACGATGAGGAGGAAAATATCACACCTGAAAGTCACATGGGTTATTTGCCTAAGTCAGTTAAAGATAGAGCGTTTGTGGATGCAAAGTTGCCAACTCATCCTGACATTATGCAAGAAGTCAGAGTTAGGCTGACGCTCATGCCGAACACAAAAATCACCTTTAGCAATGCTCAGATTCAAATTGCCATGGGATTTAGTGAGGAACAAATTGGAAAACGGGGGACGTATAAACAGTTTCACATCTACAATCGATCAAAGAGAGAAACAAAAACAATTGTTGCCGCAATGCCACCAAAACTCGAAGTGGAACTGTTGAATCCTACAAACGTAGCAATGAGTTTTTTGTCAACAGGAAATGTGGCTCTCTTTGAACTAAAATCTTCATATGCAAAAGAGAGACACCCCGAAACAATCGTTCAAGAATTGGAGGACAATTGCAAAGAATTTACAGAAATTACCGGGTATCCTATCTCATGCAGATTTACCGAAAATAGAAAGCTTGAGTTTACATTTCCGAACACAGACCTAGTGGAATATTCTGTGTTACTGCATGACCGTATTGCTGCACTTTTTAATTTCAAGGATCGAACTGTGACAAAAAACAATTATATATCAAATGAAAGTATTGGGGCAAGAGGATACAATGCAGAACGTGGATTGACTTTGGCTACAGTGCAGGTGCATGATACCGGGCCGCTCACAATCACTTTGCTAAATATGCCTTCAATTACTACAAGAGGAAGATCCTGTCAGCTCATGGCTCTCCTCAGGCCATCTGGATACATGGAGTCAATGGAAAAAGATTTCAAACCGGTTGCAAGTTTTCCAAACAATAAGCAACAGTTGACATTCAGGATTGATCGAAACTCTGATCAAAATAACATTATTGGGTTAAGTTGGCCAGTAGGTTGTTTTGTCTATGGTTGTGTTGTCGGGACTCCTATATAAGTGGGATCCAAACTATGCTCTCAACTTAGTTGGAGTTCAACCACGACCCGTGAATGTCACAGTCAAAATTGATAGAGCAACGATTGTAAATCATTCGTCCAACTCTATGCCTCCAAGAAAACGTGGAAGGAAGAGATCCTCTGGGGCAAGCACAGTTAGACTTTCAAAAGGCAGAGTTGTAATTAAAGTCGGAGGATTTCCAGGTACTCAGAGACTTGCTCCAGCACAACTCATTCGAAAGATCGCCAAGAAGCATATTAAAAAAGCTGCCACTTCAATCCTCAGAGGAACCAAAAAAACTGTAGGCAGAAAGAACAAGGGAGGTAAGAGAAAGAAACGAAAAGTCAGAAAAAGTAAGAGAAAGAGGACAAGAAAAAAGGTAACAAAGTAATAAGGACACATGCAGCAAAATCCTCAAATCTTGTCGTCTACCTACAAGAGCTTTCGTAATGCTCAAAAACAAAATGTTCAAGGACATGAATTCATTGAAATTGAACCTATAACAAAATCGAGTGCCCTGTACGAGTTTGAGTTGTCTGGAAATGAGCCACTTGGCTTTGGGATTGGTACTGGATTTAGAGTTCAAGGTGTCTTTCAATCTAAAGCAACTGGAGCAGACTCAGAATGGATCACAGCAACGGCAGATGATATTAAAAAGGTCACCTTGCAGCCAAATTGGTTTGATCACTTCATAAAACAAGTTGATGTGTTTTATGTCAATAATCAGGTGAATCCAAATGACATGCCTCCAAACACTGATGCCTACATCAACAGTTTTCTTTATGCGCATATGCATAAGCAGCTATCATTAACGGGAAATATAGGAAATTAGAGCATAAAAAATACAGGCCTTATGTAGTAATGTGCTCTGTCGATTTATGAGGGTGTGTAGTACAATGGATTTGAAAAGTATTGTAGTAAGCGGACACGAAAAATGAATATTGTGTTTGATAACTGAGAATAGTTGATTTGGAGGGTGTGTAGGGGGATGGGAATTTTTTTTATATATATATATAGTATGGTGAATAGGGTATTATTTATATAAGTATAGAGACAATAGTATTTTTTATATAAGTATAGAGACAATAAGGGTGGTATTATGTATAATTACACACTCTCTTTAAGTATTTATACACACTCTCACTAATTTTGTATATAAATAAGGGGATTTAAGGGTGAAAAAGTATCAGTTTTGATTCACTTTTTGACATGGAAACATCTAAAATTGAAAGAAGCTGTTCTTGGACGGACCTTTTGGAAGAAAAAAAGCAAGAGAAACAGTACATTGATGACATTACTTGGAGATGGAAGCTGTTAAAACCAGACAGTTCTAGGTTAAAGGAGATTTGGACGCTTCAGATGGAACTCAGTGGAAGATTGCGCGCTCTCTACAAGCAACTTTTTCGCGAAGACAATGAATTGTTTGCCAAAGAAGAGGAGGAAAAACAAGCACTTCAGTCTCAATCTGGCTGAGCATCAAGAAGGATGGACGTTAAACAAGCATTTGAGGAGGACGAAATTGATGTAATAGAATTTATTCACAATACTTTTTCCAAAAAAAACCCTGAATGGACAATCAAAGTAGCTCGTGACAATTTTACGGACATTTTAGCCCTTGTGGACATTATTACCGAGAAGGATTACGACGTTGACAATGTAAATGTCACCAAACCTAAAGAAATTAGTATTTCTTTTAAAAAGAGAGAGTTTCGCTGCAAGAATTACTACATCGAGAGTCACGAGGTTGTTGGGCCCATGTTTGTCTACCAACACTTTTCAGACAAGCGTCACTTGGATGTCAAATCGTTGGAAAAGGATGAGGACAGAGGAGATTATGTCATCACCTTCAGAAAACACGACCGCTGCTCCATTTTGGAGATGATTGACGACATTAACGGCTTTGGATTTGGTGTCAGACAAGTGGACACATCAGAATACGGGTGGATAAAGGTCTATTTTGGACGCTACAGATCCGCTCAAGTGTACGTAATTACAGAAAAATGAACGAGTTGAAAAAAATGTTTACATGTGTCAAGGGCCATTTCTTTGGATACAAACGATTGCAAGAAGAACCAGAACAGACAATTCCTGACCGACTTCCTATTGAAGAGTTGTTGAAAAAAATGGAAGACTTTACGAATGCGCCATACCAGAGGCCTCCAATACACGAGACTCTGAAGAGTTTGGAGGCGTTTTTAAAGTCTGCAAGTACGACAAGGCCGTGTGGCCTAATGGATAAGGCATCAGACTTCGGATCTGAGGATTGCAGGTTCGAATCCTGCCATGGTCGAACATAATTTTTTTGCTTGTCCATATAAAATGAAATAAATTTTAAAATAAAAAAAAATGATTTATTATTTATGGGTAAAAGGGTATAAAAGGGAAGGGATTTTTTAAATTAGCCTTCAGTCAGTAAAACATGGAGGATCCGTGGTGGTGCAGAATAAAAACTTTTATAGAACATTCTACTTTGCAAGAATACTTGACCCATAAGCCGGGTCCAATAAATTGGTCAAAGAGACATTGGGATTTAGTAGACATTATGAACGTTTTAGAAGAGTGTATTCAAAATGAAAAAATGTATGACAAAAACAATCCCATCATTGTCATTCTCTCTCCAGAACTAGAGGACATACTAAATGTCAAGTTTTGCTCGATTTACGACTTGCCAGACTATTTAGAGCGCCATTTTGTACAGAGACATTTTGGCAAAATAAAGTGGAATCATGCAGAAACTAAACAAAAAATGCCAAGGTGGGCAAGAAGGGATGCTAAAGCGCTAGTCAAGATAAATTCTGTGCCTCGCGACTTTGACACTACAGCGAGTTACAAACTATCGCCCAAACTGAAAAAGGCGCTGCAAAAAAAGATTAAACCGGTACTCGATCCAAAAAGAAATGTTTTCGAGTACAAGGAAATTACAGAGGCGCTATCTATATATCTTAGAGATATGGAGAATAACATTTTAGTAGATTACAGAAGTATAAGAGTGGCAAACATAACAAAGGACCCATTGAAAAAAGCATTTTCCTGTTGTTTTTTTTCAAGAGATCAAGTCTCGGATTTGCTCAGGTCTCAATTGATTCCACTATAAAATGCGAGGTTAAAATGAGTTTGCTAATCAATCACTCTGCAGCATGAATAGAACGAGGACATTTGTTTGGGCGCCACACTTGGAAACCGATTATACGGGATCTGGAAGTTCAACGGGAGCTAAATATGAAAAATTGTCACATTACCAAGAAAGATTGGACACGTTCAAGACTTACAATTTCCCAGTGCAAATATCACAGACTCCACACCAGTTTGCACGCGCTGGCATGTTTTATAGTGGGTACGGGGACGCTATATTATGCTACTGGTGCGGAAACGGATTTATTAAATGGCTACCAGAAGATGACCCGTTTGAAGAACACGCAAAACATTTTCCAGACTGTCACTTGCTCCATCTTATCAAAGGACCAGAATACATAAACCGATTTAAAGGACAAAAAGGAAAGAGACAGAAAAATAAACCAGAAACAGAAACAGAAGAATTGACAACTCCCATGCCAGTGGTAGGAAAAGAGTGCGTCATATGTACAAGCGCAGAAAGACAAATTGCGTTTGATCCGTGTGGACATTTTATAACTTGCGTAGAGTGTAGCTTAAACATTCAAACGTGTTGCATGTGTAGAATGGAAATAAATAAAAGAGTGAGAATTTATAATCCTTGAACTCAGTGCTAAGTTAGACATGGCCATAGGCAGTAATAGAATAACAAAAGAAGAACAAATAAAAAGATACAACTGGTGTTATTGTTTAAAGACTTGGTACTTTTTCATATCCCTGACACTGTTTGTGTTTATGTTGACATGTGTGCTGCAAACAAAATACACTGCTAAAAGGACCCTCTACACATGGCCGAACGGTACAAAGTTGATTTACCTGAAGAGACAAAACAAAACTCGTCTAGTCCCGGCTGGATAGAAGGAACAGTGTTTTTCCTCGCGTTTCTCGGTCTGCTGATTTACAAATTGATTCTAGACAGCCGAGAATGAAACACAAGTGCGCAAAAATAGTGTTGGGGCTCATGACGGGCATGTGGATAGTGTTGACTATAACAGTCTGCGTGTTGCAGTACTTTCGATCAGTCGCGCTACAAGAACTGTGTTTAAAATGGCCAAAGGAACGGCAGTGCCAGTGGAACACTTGGTTATAATTAGTTTGCTTCTGGGACTCTGGAATCTGGCACTAATATTCTTGTGTATTGCAAAAATTTTCATCATTCTCGAACTCACCAGTCTCACGCACAGACGTGAAAATGTACCTAGTGTACGGTTTTGAACTAGACGTTACAAAAAGCGCTTTACCTTATGCCCAGCTCCTGATTGACGTTATTGCTGATTGGCCTGACAAAATAAGCAATTTAAAAAAATTGGTGGACAATTGTGGAGGTATAATTTTTATGAGAACATTTCCCTGCAGCACAAGAAACTTGTGTGATTTGTGCAAAGAGTGTCCAAAACTGGACAGGAGAAATCTACACAACTTTTTGGATGCCGTCTCGCGTGAAATGAAGCAAGTGAAATTCAAGCACCAACTGGAACTCTTGAAAGTTGTTTCAACCTACGGGTCGCAACTTTTTTGCAAGAGGACAAACGAATCGTGTCTGGCACCCCACCTGCGTCTCAAACCGAGTATAAATTGAATCTCTGATTTCAAAAATCTCTTAGTTTCAATTTTGAAGTCAAACCGACAACATGTGCGACATTAACGATCTTGTTCACCAATACAATCAGTCTAGAGATATGGCCGCCTGCCATTACAATGCCTTTTTGGCATACCTTCCTACTATGGGAGTTACTCCAAAAGAAGTCAAGTCGATGGAGTCCAATTCAAGGGACCAAACCAAAATTAGCAATCGATTCAAGCGCCTTCAAAACAGTGTCATGATGAGAGTCAACAAGGGTAGCCCTTGCCCTTTGCAGCAAGCCCAAGATGATGTCGAGTACGAAGTCAACACTGTCGGGCAAGCCAACATTGTCGGGCAAGCCAACGTGGAGCAAACAGTTCCCAATGTTGCTCAAGAAAATGAACATGTTGGGCAAGCCAATGTTGGGCAAGCTAGCGAGGGCCAAGTGGCCATGGATCAAACTCTTGTATAAAAGAGTATCTAGTTGCAAAAAAATTCAACATTAGATAAACATGGACCAAGAGATTGACAACGTTATCTATCGCTTCCATTCCATGTGGGAAGGCATCATGAAAGAGTTTTTCAATCAAAGAAGTAGCAAAACAAATCCAGAGGCTCAAAAGCGAAAGAGACAAGAACAAGGCGAGGGTCCTCCCATGAAAAAGAAGCGAGAGGGCGAGGAAAAACAAGACATGGAGCTATAAAAGAAGCCAATTCTACTCAACATCAAGTCAATTCAATCCCAACCATGTTTCGGTTAGGACGTCAATTCAAAAAGTGCCAGATTGAAACAAACACTTTGCAAAAGATTGTTTATCGAAAGAAGAAGGAAACCAAATCAGTTACTCAATGCGTCAAAGATGTCGAGGCTGTCAAAAGCATCTTGAGCTCTGCTGAAAAAAGGACACCAAAGGTCCACAATTGCTTCATCAGCCTCCAACAACAAGTCATCACTGTGGCGTACAATCTTTTGTCCAAAGCACACTTTTGCACAGCTATCGAAGTGGATCCAATGGACACGAACGGCAATGATTCCGGGTTTGCC
>Ga0078972_1012236_pt2 | contig 10669 bp, 12 predicted proteins | sample YelNatPaOPGAMG01_FD_67568 | JGI IMG/M metagenome (GOLD analysis project Ga0078972, IMG submission 67568) | Hot spring thermophilic microbial communities from Obsidian Pool, Yellowstone National Park, USA - OP-RAMG-01 (SPADES assembly) (version 2) | ecosystem: Environmental > Aquatic > Thermal...
GTAATTTTTGAAAGAAAATTATCAGTAGGCGGAGGTATGTGGGGTGGCGGAATAATGTTTAATGAGATTGTAGTTCAGGATAAAGCAAAAAAGATACTTGATGAATTTGGAATAGATACAAAAGTTTATGAGAAAAACTATTATGTTGCTGATGCTATTGAGTCAGTTTCTACTATATGTTCAAAAGCAGTAAAGGCAGGAGTAAAGATATTTAATTGTTTGAGCGCAGAAGATGTTTTGATTAGAAAAAATCGTGTATGCGGTTTAGTTTTAAATTGGACTGCAGTAGAGATTGCTAATTTACATGTGGATCCAATTACTATGCGGGCAAGTTTTGTAGTGGATGCTACAGGACATGCTGCAGAAATTGTTAGGATTGTTGAGAGAAAATCAGGAATTAAACTTAAAACTAAAACCGGCAAAATCATAGGAGAGCAATCAATGTGGGCAGAGATTGGAGAAGAAGAAATCATTAAAAATTCTAAAGAGGTATGTTCCGGGCTTTATGTGTGCGGGATGAGTGCAAATGCGGTATTTGGTTCTCCCCGTATGGGTCCAGTATTTGGCGGAATGCTTCTTTCCGGTAAAAAAGTAGCGGAGATGATTTTAGAAAAATTAAATAGGAGGTAAAAATGGATATATTTGTTTGTGGTAAGTGCGGTTATATTGCTTTTGGTGTTGCTCCGGATTTTTGTCCTGTATGTTTTGCAAAAAAAGAGGCTTTTAAATTAGATAATAATGCTATTAAAAAACCAGTTGATTCAAAAAATTTAAGTGAATTGGAAAGAAAACATATACCAAAAGTAGAGGTTATAAGAAAGTGCGGTTTAATTGAGTCTGGTTGTTTAGATGTAAATATTAGAATTGGAGAAATACTCCACCCTATGGAGACAAAACATTTTATTATGTATATGGATATATATTTAGATAAAAATTTTATTGCAAGATATCATTTAAGCCCGGAAAAATTAAATCCGGCTTTGGGCATTCATTTAAAAGTTAATTCGGGTAAACTTTTGGTTTTGGAAAATTGTAATCTACATGGTAGATGGATAAATGAGGTAGAACTTTAATAAATAAAGGGGGTATAATGAGTAAAAAAGTTAAAATTTATTCTACACCAACCTGTCCTTGGTGTGCACGCGCAAAACAATTTTTAAAAGAAAATAATATTGAATTTCAGGATTATGATGTATCAAGTGATAATAATGCTGCAGAAGTCAAGAACAGTTATAATAGCCTCCGGAAAACGTTCAAGAGAACTTAATGTTAAAGGAGAAAAAGAATTTAAAAATAGAGGGCTTACATATTGTGCTACCTGTGATGGTCCTTTATTTAAAGATAAAGTTGTTGCTGTTATTGGTGGAGGGAATTCTGCTTTAGATGCTGCTTTACAATTAATGAAAATAGCAAAGCATGTTTATATAATTAACAATACTCAAAAATTAGGTGGAGATGCTATAATGAGAGAAAAAGTAGAGAATTCTTCCGTTGTTAGTATTTTTAACAATTCTTTTGTAGAAGAAATTATTGGAGAAAAAATGGTAAAAGCAGTTAAAATAAATATAGACGGAGAGCAAAAAATAGTTCCTGTAGAAGGGGTGTTTGTTGAAATAGGGCTTATACCTAATTCTGATTTTGCTATAGACGTTGAGAAAAATCAGTTAAAGGAGATTAAGGTGAATTCTAAAAATGAAACAAATATAGCCGGTATATTTGCTGCAGGAGATGTTACTGATATTACAGAGAAACAGATTATAATAGCTGCAGGAGAGGGCGCTAAAGCTTTACTTTCCTGCTTTAGATACCTTTCGCAGAATAAATTTTAAAATAAATGTCTGATTTTATTTTTCACCTAAAACATTATTTTTTAGAGATAATACCTGCTTTAATTTTTGGTTTTTTATTGAGTGGTTTAATTTATGAGTTTTTGCCAAAAAACTGGGTAGAGAAAAATTTAGGCAGAGGTAATCTTAAATCTATTTTTTATGCTACAATTGTAGGCATAATTTTACCTATATGTTGTTGGGGTTCTTTGCCTGTTGCAGTTGGTTTTTACAAGAGGGGTTCTAAATTAGGTCCTATTTTAGCATTTTTAGTTGCAACTCCCGCCACTTCTATAAGTGCGCTTTTAGTAACTTACAAACTTTTAGGAATAAAGTTTACTTTATTTATCTTTTTTGCAGTGATTTTTATGGGTATTTTTATTGGTATAATTGGAAATCGTTTTTCTTTTAAACCTAAAGAAATCGCTTCCGGGTCTTGCCCACATTGTAATGAAATTACGCCTCATATCCATAAAAGAAATTTTTTAAAGCGCATATTTTTAGTTTTAAAATTTTCATTTTTTGATATGCCAAAAGAAATTGGTTTAGAGATTATTTTTGGAATAGTATTGGCAGCGGTTGTTGTATCTTTTTTACCTATAGGTCTTTGGATAAAAAATAATCTTTCTGGTTTATTTGGATATTTATTTTCCTTAGTATTTGGTTTAGTTATGTACATATGCTCAACCGCTACTGTTCCTTTGGTAGATGCTTTTATAAAACAGGGATTATCCTACGGAGCAGGTATGACTTTACTTTTAGTAGGTCCGATAACTAGTTTTGGAACAATCTTGGTTTTAAAAAAGGAATTTGGTATAAAGGTTCTTTTATTTTATTTAGGTTTTATATCTTTTTTTGGTTTACTTTTAGGTTATATTTTTTCTTTAATTTAATTTTTATGTGATTTGGAATTTTTCTATTGCAAAAATTTTAAAATATATTAAAATAAAAAAACTATGAATAATAAAAATAATTTAGAGGATATTAAAAAGGAAGTTAAGTCATTAATATCTAAAATAATTCAGATTCAAGAAGAGGATATAAAAGAAAACGCTGACTTTTTCAAAGATTTGGGCATAGACAGTATGATGGCTTTAGAGATAATAGCATCTATTGAGAAAAAATACAGAATAACAATTCCGGAAGAAGACATCCCAAAATTGACTTCCTTGGAAAAGATATACGAATATTTGGATAAAAGTTTTAAATAATTTTTTTTAATTTAAAATTAAAAAGTAAAAATGTTTAGAAGGATATTTTTTATTTTTGTATTTTCTTTAATAATAGGTTGTGCTTCACAAAATAAGGAACTTTTAATTGATAGTTTTGAAGACAATTTAGATAACTCTTCTGTTGATTATGGTTCAAGTTCCGGTTCTTATGTAAAGGTATCTAATGGAGATTTAAAGGTATGCGGCAAGCAATCTTTAAGAATAGATTACCAACTTCAGCCGCAAGGTTATATGTGGATAGCAAGGGGTTCTAATTTAGATATAAAGGGTGCAGATAAATGGCTTATAAAACCAGAGGATATAGATTTTAAAAAATACGATGCATTTAGTTTTTATTTATATGGAAGAAATAGCGGCGGGATTATTGTTTTTGATATAAAAGATAAAAATAAAGAGATGTTTCGTTTTGTGATCGACGATAATTTTGTAGGCTGGAAAGAAATAGTATGCCGATTCTCTGATTTTTTTTCAAGAAAAGATTGGCAACCAAATAATGCTATTGTAGATGATAAGATAGATTTTCCAATTTTAAGTTTCCAGTTTGAACCTCGCACACCGGGTAAAGGAACCTACTATGTTGATTGCGTAAAGCTTATCAATACAAAAGATAAAAAGTAGCTTTTATGCTACGTTTTTTTGATTCAATCCATATAGATATACCCTACCAAGACATATACAAGAGATTAGGTTATAGAGAAGGAGTTACAAAGATAGAAAAAGAGGATAATGAATTTAAAAACTATATATTAGATGGTCTACAATTCATAGATTTAAAAGCAGTAGCGTTAAGAATACCAATAAAAAAAATTAATATAGATAAAGTATATTTTAAAGGTAATCTAATAATAAAGAGCAAGTTATTGGTTTCTTTACTTTCCGGTTGTGTTGAAATGTTATGTATTGCTACAACCTCAGGAAAAAAAATTATAGAAGAGATAGGAAAACTTGAAAAAAAAGATTTTGCAAGAGCAGTTGTATACGATGCTTTGGCAAGTGAGATGGCAGATTTTTGTTTTGATTGGGTAATTGGGGTTTTTTTGCAGGAATTAAAAAGAGAGAATAAAGAGTTGACAAAAAAAAGAATATCTTGCGGTTATTCGGATTTTTCAATTAAATATCAAAAAAAATTTTATAAAATTTTAAATCTTAAAAAATTAGGTATTTCCATTACAAAGGACTATATGCTTGTACCGGAAAAATCAGCAATTGCTGTATTGGGAATAAAAGAAAAATGAAGAACAGAATTATATCTTTATTTAAAAAAAGAATTGTTTTGTTAGATGGAGCGCTTGGTACGGAACTTCATAAATTAGGAATGCCAGATGGTGTTAGTCCGGAATTATGGTGTCTTGAAAATCCTAATGTATTAAGCGATCTACATTTAAAATATATAAATTCCGGTTCTGATATTATTTATACAGCAACATTTGGAGCAAACAGATTAAAACTTTCTTTATTTAATGTAAAAAAAGATGTTTCAGATATAAATAAAAGATTAGCATTAATTGCAAAAGAGGTTTCTTCTGGTTGCTTGGTAGCAGGAGATATTGGACCATTAGGTAAATTTATAAAACCCTTTGGAGAACTTGATTTTGAGGAGGCTGTAGATATTTTTAAAGAACAAATAAAGGGTCTTCTTTTGGGTGGAGTAGATTTATTTGTAATTGAAACTATGATGGATATTCAGGAAGCAAGGGCAGCGCTTTTAGCTGTTAAAGAGTTGACAGATAAATTTGTTATAACCACAATGACTTTTCAAAATTATGGCAAAACTATTTCAGGCAATGACCCAATAAGTTCTTTAATTACTTTACAGAGTTTAGGTGCTGACGCTTTTGGACTTAATTGTTCAACAGGTCCTCAGGATATGGTAAAAATTATAAAATTGCTTAAGCCTTATTCCAATATACCACTCGTTGCAAAGCCAAATGCCGGAATACCTACAGTTTTAAACAATAAAACCACATTTAATATGTCCCCTATTAGATTTTCTTATTTTGGAGAAAAATTGGTTTTGGCTGGTGCAAATTTTATTGGTGGTTGTTGCGGAACTACTCCGGAACATATAGCTTTATTAAATAAAAAAATTAAAAACTTAAAACCAATTCAGCCGAAAAATAAAAAATTTTCTATATTAACATCCCCAAAAAAATTTGTAGAATTTAAAGATAATTTTATAGTTATTGGAGAAAAAATAAATCCCACAAACAGAAAAGAACTACAAGAGGATTTGAAAAAAGAAAAATTTACTACATTAAGATATTTAGCAAAAGAACAGGAAAAACATAAAGCCTCTCTTTTAGATGTGAATGTATCTTTTTTGGGAGTTAAGGAAAAAGAATTGATAAAAAAGGCTATATCTGTTTTGGTAAACATAACAGAGCTCCCGTTGGTTATTGATTCTTCTGATTTAAATACAATTAAAGAGGCTTTAAGATTTTATCCTGCAAGAGCCCTTGTTAATTCTGTTTCTTTAAATAAAAATACAGAAGAGTTGCTTTCTATAATAAAAAAATATGGCGCTATGTTTATAATATTACCGATAAGTAAAAAAATCCCCAAAGATTTTAAAGAAAAAAAAGATATAATAAAAGAGATAATAAAAATAGCAAAAAAATTCGGTTTTACAAAAGAAGATTTTATTATAGATGGTCTAGCCCTAACAATATCTTCAAATGAAAATTCAGCAATAGAGGCTTTAAAAGTAATTAAATGGGCAAATAAAGTTTTAAAAGCACACACCACCATAGGCCTTTCAAATATTTCTTTTGGGTTGCCTAAAAGAGATATAATAAACAGGGTATTTTTAGGCTTGGCTAAAAAAGCCGGGTTGTCTTCTGCTATATGCAACCCAAAAGATAATAAGCCAATAAAAAATAAGATTGTAGAGGATTTATTATTTGCCAAAAAAGGTGCATTAGAAAAGTTTATAAAGTATTATTCAAAAAAAAGCACAAAGACAAAAAAAGTAAGTGTTTCTATAGAGGATAGGTTGTTTAATGCTATTTTAAATGGAGAAAAAGATATAATCGTTGAACTTTTAGATGAGGCGCTTTTAAAATTTAAAGCACAAGATATTTTAAATTCCTACCTTATACCTGCAATTATAAAAGTTGGAGATTTGTTTGAGAAAAAAGAGTATTTTTTGCCGCAGTTAATTTTAAGTGCAGAGACGCTTAAAAAAGCAATTGAACATTTAAAGCCGCATTTTGAAAAAGAAAATATAGATATTAAAAAAGGTAAAATCCTTTTAGCAACAGTTGAAGGAGATGTCCATGATATAGGTAAAAATATAGTAGGACTTTTATTAAAAAACTATGGTTTTGAAGTTATTGATTTAGGTAAAGATGTTAAAAGTAAAAAAATAATCTCTGCAATAAAAAAATACCTTCCGGATGTTGTAGGACTTTCTGCTTTAATGACTACAACAATGCTTAATATGAAGAAAGTTATAGAACTGTCTAAAAGACATAAATTGAATCCAAAATTTATATTAGGCGGTGCTGTAGTTAATGAACCTTTTGCTACCTCACTTGGTGCAAGTTATGCCAAAGATGCAGTTAGCGCTGTCAAGGCTATAGAGAATTTAGTAAAAAAGTAGATGTTAAGGTATATATTTAAACGGCTTTTATTTTTTTTGCCTCTTTTATTTTTTATGACTTTTATAGGTTTTGTTGCTATAAATTTAGCCCCCGGTAATTATTTTGATACATTAAAACAAAATCCACAGATTAATCCGGATACAATAGAACTATATAAAGCAAAATACCATTTGGATAAGAATGTTTTTGCACAATACTATTACTGGCTTATAAATGTATTAAAACTTGATTTTGGATATTCGTTCTCATATAAAATTCCTGTATTTAGTATTCTAAAAACAAGACTATTTAATACATTAATTTTATCTTTATCCGTATTTTTTTTAAGTTGGTTTTTAGGCATTCCGCTTGGTGTTTTTTGCGCTATAAAGAAAAATAAATTTTTTGATAAAATTTTTTCTTTTTTTTCTTTTCTTGCTATATCCTTTCCAACATTTTTTTTAGCTTTGATTTTTTTATATTTTGGTTCTTTAATAGGTTTTTTACCTTTAGGAGGGATGAGAAGTTTCAATTATTATGAACTTAATAAATTTGATAGATTTTTGGATATACTTAAACATTTAATTATACCAACACTTGTTTTATCTATTCCTAATATAGCTATTTTATCCAGATTTATGAGGGCAAGTTTTTTGGATGAATTAAACAACAAATACGTTTTGTTTTTAAAAGCAAAAGGTCTATCTAATAAAAAGATATATCTGCATGTTTTAAGGAATTCTTTAAATCCATTAATAAGTATATTTGGTATGTCTATATCCGGACTTTTAAGCGGAGCAGCCTTAACAGAGATAATATGCAATTGGCCGGGTGTAGGTAGTTTATTATTGGAGGCAATATTGGCTCAGGATTTGTTTTTATTTGTTGGAGATTTATTGATAGGCGGTTTTCTTTTAATTTTAGGATACTTAATTTCTGATATTCTACTTTCTATTTTTGATCCAAGAATACAATATCAATGATTCTTAAATGTGATACTAAAATAAAAAGACTGATAAAAAATAGACCTGCATTTTTTTCGCTTCTTATAATTTCAATCCTTTATATTTTAAGCATTTTTGCGCCTTTTGTTTCTCCTTATGATTTTGATGAGGAGGATAGAAGTTTAAGTTATGCTCCACCGACAAAGATATACCTATTTGATGGATTTAAAATAAAACCTTACTTTTATAAATTAAATTATAGATTTGATGAATTCAATAGAAAAATTTATTATGAAGATAAAAGCAAAAAATATTTTATAAAATTTTTTAAAAGAGCAAACCCCTATAGAATACTTTTTTTTAAATCAGATATACATCTTTTTGGAGCAGATGAAAAGATATATCTTTTAGGCGCAGATTATAGAGGCAGGGATATTTTTTCAAGGATTATTTATGGGAGCAGAGTTTCATTATCAATAGGTTTAATCGGTATTTTTTTTACATTTTTTATAGGTGTATTTATTGGCGCAATATCAGGCTATTTTGGAGGATTTTTAGACAATTTAATTATGAGGTTGTGTGAGATAATTATGGTTATACCAAGTTTTTATCTTTTACTTTCCTTACGCAGTATTTTTTCTTATTCGCTTACATCTATACAGATATATTTTATTATTGTTATAATTATGTCTCTTATAAATTGGGCTCCGATAGCAAGAGTAATAAGGGGAATGGCTTTGAGTTTAAAAGAAAAAGAATTTGTTTTAGCCTCAAAGGCTTTGGGTTCTTCTGATATAAAGATTATTTTAAATCATATAATACCACATACATACCCTTATTTAATCACAAGTTTAACTTTATCTATACCAAGTTATATACTTGGAGAATCTGCCTTAAGTATGTTAGGTTTAGGAATACAGGAACCCTATGTAAGTTGGGGAAATTTATTATCTGAGGCTATGAGTATAATGCAGATTAAGTTTCATCCCTGGATTTTGTTTCCCGGATTTTTTATTTTTTTAGCGGTTTTTGCGTTTAATGTTTTAGGCCAGTCTTTAAGAGATATTTTTGATCCTAAAACATATTGATATGGAGAATATTTTAGAGATAAAAAATTTGCATACTTATTTTTATATTGACTCAAAAATAATAAAAGCAGTTGAGGGTTTGAATTTATCTGTAAGAAAAGATGAGATATTGGGTTTAGTTGGGGAATCAGGTTGTGGCAAGACAGTTAGCATGCATTCTGTTTTAAGATTATTAAAAGAGCCGGCAAAAATTGTAAAAGGAGAGATTATATTTAACGGAATAGATTTGCTTAAGATAGAAGAAAAAGATATGCAGAAAATAAGAGGAAAAGAAATCTCTATTATATTTCAAGAGCCCGCATCAAGTTTGGATCCTTTATTTACAGTCGGTTATCAATTGGAAGAGGCAATAGCAAATTCTAATAAAATTAAAAAAAGCGATAGAAGAAAAATTGTTTTTGAATCTTTAAAAAAGGTCAAATTAGACCCAAAATTAAAAATTAATAGTTATCCATTTAGATTAAGCGGAGGAGAGATTCAAAGGGTTGTTATAGCTATGGCTTTAATAAACAATCCAAAACTTATTATAGCAGATGAACCAACTACCTCTTTAGATGTGACGGTTCAGGCTCAAATTATAAAACTTTTAAAAGGATTAAAAGAGGGTTTAAGATTTAGTATGATTTTAATAACCCATAATCTTTCTTTATGTTATCAACTTGTAGATAGAATAGCTATAATGTATGCAGGCAGGTTAGTTGAATTGGCTTCTTCTGAAATAATTTTTAAAGAGCCGTTGCACCCATATACAAAGGCACTTTTGGCTTGTATTCCGGATTTAAAGTCTTATAGAGAACCTTTATATAACATAGTTGGAAGTGTTCCGGATCCTAAATCTAAACCAAGCGGTTGTTTTTTTAATCCAAGATGTCCTTTTAAGTTAGATATATGCAAGTTTAAATATCCTGATTTTATAGAAATAAAGGAAGGTCATTTTTTAAGTTGTCATTTATATGGAAATACTTAAAGCAAAGAATATCAAGAAATATTATAAAATAAAGAAAAACTTTTATAAAAAAATAATAAAAGCAGTTGACGATGTTAGTTTTTCTGTAAAGGAGAAAAGTATCTTTGGTATAGCCGGAGAATCCGGCTCTGGAAAGACAACATTGGCTAAATTGATTTCTATGTTGATTTTTCCAGATGCAGGAGATATTTACTTTAAGGATATAAATTTGAATAAATTAGAAAATAAAAAGTTAAGGTTGATAAGAAAAGATTTACAAATTGTTTTTCAGGATCCTTTTAATTCTCTGGACTCAAGATTTAATGTTTTTAAAATTATAACAGAAGGATTAGATAATTTTTTTAAGTATAATTTTAAAGAGAAATTGGATATATGTAAAAAGATATTAAAAGATGTTGGTTTGTCAACTGATGTTTTATTTTTTTATCCACATCAATTTAGCGGAGGAGAACGTCAGAGAATAAATATAGCCCGTTCTTTAGTTATTAGACCAGAACTTATTATTTTAGATGAGCCTATATCTTCTCTGGATGTTTCAATACAAGCGCAGATTATTAATTTATTGCTTGATTTACATAAAAAATTTGGTCTTACTTATATTTTTATATCCCATGATTTAAATATTTTAAGGTATATTTGTGATGAGATTGCTATTATGTATTTGGGAAAAATAGTTGAGATTTCTAAAACAGAAGAGATTTTTAAAAACCCATTACATCCATATACAAAACTACTTATCTCAAGCATCCCTTCTTTAGATAAAAAATTGGATATAAATGAGTTTGAATTTGACAATCAAAAAGGAGAGTGTGTATTTTTTAATCGTTGTAAATTTAGAAAAGATATATGCAAAAACAATACCCCCCAATTAATAGAGGTTTCTTTAGGCCATTTTGTCAGTTGTTTTTTAATTTCTTAAATCAAATTGCTTTTAAAAATTCAAAAATCTGCATTGAATTGGAGTAAATTGGAAAAATTAAAAAATTTAATTGCGTTTATTACTCTCTAATGTAAATTTGGTTTTTACTATA
>Ga0078972_1016855_pt1 | contig 10668 bp, 7 predicted proteins | sample YelNatPaOPGAMG01_FD_67568 | JGI IMG/M metagenome (GOLD analysis project Ga0078972, IMG submission 67568) | Hot spring thermophilic microbial communities from Obsidian Pool, Yellowstone National Park, USA - OP-RAMG-01 (SPADES assembly) (version 2) | ecosystem: Environmental > Aquatic > Thermal...
AAAATTGAAGAAGTTAACAATTTTGTTAAAAATATATAAATAATATTGTGTATCAGGGCAGATATACAATCGAGATACATACAATTATAACTATGCCATTAAGGAGAACATATAAGTGGAACCTCACGATTTCTTGGGGAGCAGTCTAGCAGTGGCCGACGTAAAGCTTGATGCTACTTCAACCGCAGAGATCGAAGAGGGGAAAGCCCTGGCACGTATTGCCGGTTTGGAATTCGTTGATTTAAATAATTTTTCCGGATCCACTAATAGTGTAGGAGCACAACCAAGAGCTGCTGTTTTGCCGGAGCAATTCGCCAAACGTCATCTTGTGGCACCGATTGGATGGGAAAGAGGCATACCCGTAGTTGCGATAGCCTCTCCTGAAAATGTACTGACTCTTGACGATATCAGAGCTGCAGTCGGCGGAGATATCAGAGTTGTGGTTGCCGCCAAGGGCCAAATTGCCCAATATCTTTCCGTTCTCTATCGTCCGCAAACCCAAACAACCGATACAGTTTTTACGGGAAATAGCATAGCCAAATTCGACACAGGTACGAAAACTTCACATTCTTTGGAAAATGATTTTTCCGCTGATGAAGAAAACGGTACTCTCAACAACAATCCCGTCAATAGTTTTATCGCCAAAAGCCAACTTTCAAACCAAGACAATGAACTTGGCACAATAGACTTTCCAGGAATACAAGATACAGCTCTACATGGAGCATCAAATACAATACAGCTGGCCGACGAACTGAACTTCGACGATATAGAAATTCCGGTTGCCCATAAAGAGGCTAAAGCTACCTTGGAAGAAATTTTACTCGAATGGTCGCTGGTGAGCAAAAAGGATATGGATAGTGCCATCAGCGAAAGAGACTCCAGCGGGCATTCTCTGCGGGATATATTACTAAACAAAAAACTGATCACAGAAAATGATCTTGTCAGAGCTACCGCCGTAGAAGCTGGTTTTAAATTCGTTGATCTCAATACCTGGGAAATTGATAAAAGGGCAATTGATCTGATCCCCGAGGCACCGGCTCGCCGCTACAAAGTACTGGGGATCGGCTTTCATGCCGATAAACCGGTAATTGCCATGGCCAACCCTCTTGATGTCTTTGCTATGGATGATGTCAGAACCATAGTAGGAGGTCAGATTGAAGCCGTGGTATGTAAAACCGACCAAATTGAAAATTATATTGGTCGATTTTATCAGCAGGCTGCCGAAGTTGACATGTTTGCCAAAGATGCGGCTCTAACGGCTCAATCCGAACAGCAAACTCCTGATTTAAATAATATCCTTGCCACTATCGACGATGCCCCTATAGTTAAATTCGTCAACCTCATTTTAAAACAAGCCCTCAACCAACGGGCATCTGATATTCACCTTGAACCGTCCGTCGATAATATACAAGTGCGATTTCGTATCGACGGTGTTTTGCATCATATAACGTCAGCTCCAAAATCCATTCACTCCGGAATAGTAAGCCGTCTAAAAATTATGGCTGATCTTGATATTGCAGAACATCGTATCCCGCAAGACGGCCGCATTTCACTAAGGGTTGGAGCAAAAGAAATAGACCTTAGAGTAGCCACTTTGCCGACAGTACACGGTGAAAAGATGTCCCTTAGGGTATTGGACAAAACTTCGGGAGTATTGGATCTTGAAAAATTGGGTTTCCGACCTGAAGTGTTGAAACGTTATGAAACTTCCTATAAAAAGCCATACGGAACGATACTTGTGACCGGACCTACAGGATCCGGAAAATCTACTACCCTCTATGCTACTTTATCAAAATTAAATACCGCAGAAAGAAACTTGATTACGGTTGAAGATCCTGTTGAATATCAGATGCGCGGGATCAACCAAGTACAGGTCAACCCCAAGGCCGGTCTTAATTTTGCAAGTGCTCTGCGATCCATCCTGAGGTCAGACCCCGACGTGGTGCTGGTAGGAGAAATCAGGGATCGTGATACGGCAACCATCGCCATAGAGGCGGCCTTGACCGGTCACCTTGTCTTGTCCTGTCTGCACACAAATGACGCAGCCGGTACCCCTATGAGGTTAATAGAAATGGGTGTTGAACCATTTCTGGTCGGGTCAGCTCTTGATTGCATATTGGGACAGAGGTTGGCACGCGTACTCTGTGATGTTTGTGCGGAACCGATCACTCCTTCCGAAGAAGATTTGGCTTCTGCCGGGCTTACCAACACAGAGTTCCTGCATGATCTTGAACCAAATTTCCGTCGGGCTGTAGGCTGTCAGGCATGCGGCGGCACGGGTTATCACGGACGTATGTCCATACAGGAGGTAATGATCATGACAGAAGAGATTGAGCGAGCCGTCATTACCAGGAGCCAAACATCTGAAATACAAAGAATTGCCGTTGAACAAGGAATGTTGACTATGCGACAGGACGGATTACACAAAGCTGCACTTGGCTACACCAGCCTTGAGGAAATTTTAAGGGTTGTAATATGAGCGATATAGCATCACGACCGGAAGCACAATCAAGTATTGATTGGGGACAACGATTACTGGAAGCTCTGGTGAACAACCAGACCCTTTCCGATGACGAAGCCGCCAGAGTATCTGAAGTTGCAGCCCAAAGAATGGCTCCTATCTCTGTTATATTGTCTGACTCGGGTCTCTTGTCTACCAAGGCATGTTTGGATACCTTATCGCAAATTTCCGGCGCAGAGGTAGTCGAACTTGATAAAAACCCCCCTACCATCGAAGCAGCTACAATCCTACCTCCGGGCGTAGCGAGAAGATTTGGGGCTATCGGTTACAACATAGATCAAGAAGGAAACCTTATTGTCGTAGCGAGCTCTCCGCTCAGCCGCGATCAGACGGCTAAAATCGGTTTACTCGCCGGACGAAACGTCTCATTTGCCATGATCGCAGATCCAATGCAAATAAGTCAAATTATTACGCGGATAGAGCGGGATAATTATTCAGGAACATATATTACACCTGTCGAACAATCACAAAGCAAAGCTACCCCCAAAGAGGCCGATGATACACGAATGTCTCCCACGCAGTTAATGCGGATGGACACCAAAGAATCTTCACCGTCCCAAAATAGTGATACTAAAAAAGCTGACAGTACCAAAAATACAAATTCAAAAAATGCTCAAGCGTCAACCAAACACCCCGACATTGATCAACTATTGACATATGCCGTTGCTAACAAAGCATCGGACTTACACTTATCCGTAGGGTTGCCTCCCTGTATACGTATCAACGGATCAATACGCAAAATAGATCAGTTACCTATACTTGATAACGAGAGTCTGCGAGAAATGGTTTATTCAATTTTGCCGCAGGCTGTCAGGGAAAGATTTGAGGAAACGAAAGAACTTGATACAAGCTATGCCGTAAAAGACGTCGGCAGATTCAGGGTCAATGTTATGCAGCAGCGCGGTGCTGTGGGAGCAGTCCTGAGAATGATCCCTCATGAAATACCGGACTTTTCCACGCTTGGCCTTCCTGATAGTATAAGATCTTTTGCTGATTTGCGTCACGGTTTGGTTCTTGTAACCGGGCCTACCGGATCCGGCAAGTCAACGACTTTGGCATCTTTGATAGACATTATCAATACATCAAGACCATTGCATATAGTAACCGTAGAAGACCCGATAGAGTTCTTGCATACAAGCAAGAAAGCAATTATCAACCAAAGAGAAGTCGGAGTCGACACAACTTCTTTTTCAGAATCTCTGCGACATGTCTTGCGCCAAGACCCCGATGTCATTTTAGTAGGTGAAATGAGAGACTTGGAAACGATTTCTACGGCACTGACAGCTGCAGAAACCGGTCACTTGGTTTTTGCTACTTTGCACACACAAGATGCACCTCAAACCATCGACAGAGTAATCGACGTCTTTCCGACCAACCAACAGGATCAAATTCGTATTCAGCTTGCCAGCACGCTTGAGGCCGTAGTTACACAGCAACTTACCCTTTCGGCGAATGGCTCGGCAAGATTGCCGATAGCAGAAGTCATGATTTGTAACTCCGGAATTAGAAACCTGATACGAACAGCCAAAACTCACCAAATATACTCTTTGATGCAAACAGGAAGCGCTTACGGCATGCAAACTATGGATCAGGCACTGGCACGAGCCGTAAAAGACGGCCGCATCACGGAAGCTCACGCCTTTGACCGTTGCCGTAATACCAACGAATTACGAGATCACCTGAACACAATATAGAAAAATTATGAAAGAAAAATATTTGTGAAAGCCATATCCAATTAATAAAATGATACACTGAGCCATCGAAAGCAATCTATCCATCATGACATCATCTAGGGACACATATGCCTACAACTGTTTTTGACTATAAGGTAAGAGATAGCAACGGAAAATTAGTCAAAGGAAAAATTGAATCTGAAAACGTTGCTACCGTCGCCAGCAGACTCAGAACTATGGGATTTGTACCCATCGATATACATCCGGAATCAAAATTTGACCTCGGTAAAGAAATTATTATACCGGGGATCAATGACAAGGCCAACCTAAAAGAAGTAGCTCTAATGAGCAGACAATTGGCCACTATGGTCAATGCCGGTCTTACGCTTGTCAGGTCTTTGAACGTGATTGCCGATCAAATTAAATCCAAAGTTTTACAATCGGCTATGGCTGTTGTCAGAACAGACTTGGAACAAGGTATGTCTTTCTCGGCTGCTTTGGAAAAGCACCCTAAGGCATTCAGCCCGCTTTATATATCTATGATCAAAGCCGGTGAGGCGGGAGGGTCATTGGATACAACGTTGATGAGACTGGCCACGACTATCGAAAAGCAAGTAGAACTTCGACGTAAAATCAAATCAGCCATGGTCTATCCGGCAATAGTAGTTTGTATAGTAATACTGGTCATTATTGCTTTGATGGTATTTGTAGTACCAACATTTAAAAAAATATTTTCTACCCTTAACGGCACTTTACCACTCCCTACAAGAATTGTAATAGATATCTCTGATGCCATAGCTACTTACTGGTTAGCCGTATTCGTAGCTATCGTTATTGGCGCAATAGTTGCTTTTAAAAAGTGGATTGCTACCCCGACAGGAAGGCACAAATGGGATTCTTTCAAGCTCTCAGTTCCAGTATTTGGTAAATTATTGCACAAGATAGCTATCACCAGAGCCACCGGGACATTGGCTTCATTGCTGTCATCAGGTGTCGGCATGATTGAAGCCTTGAATATAGCTGCTGATAATTCTTCCAATGTTATAGTGGCTAATGCTTTTCGGGATTCAGTGGAATCCGTAAGAGAGGGTAAAGGGCTAGCTGAATCGCTGAAAACATTTCCTATCATGCCTGATATGGTTATTCAAATGATAGACACTGGTGAAGAATCAGGTGCCTTGGATGAGATGCTGAATCGGGTAACAAGTTTTTATGAAGATGAGATAAATACCACTGTCGCAAATTTATCCTCGCTCTTAGAGCCTGTCATTATAGTATTTTTGGGAATATCGATTGGTGCCATAGTAATATCAATGTACCTGCCGATGTTCCAATATATAACTCTTGTCCAAAAGAATGGAGCAAATGGTTAGGCCAACTCAGAAGTGACAGCGTTTGGCCATATCATGTTATTTTATCGATCATTACGAATAAGATAATATGATATGTTAAACACAAAGTGTGCTAGTATCTACAGAAAAACTATCGCGTATCAATCAGGTTATAGATTAAAGTGAGAATTACCATATGCCGACTAATATAGGCCTTGAAATTTCAGCAACAGCGGTAAGAATAGCTAAGGTTTCTACAAAAGGTCATCATAAAAACCTAATAGCATTTGCAGAAAGTGCCTTACCGTTAGGTGCTGTTGTTGATGGTGCTATTGTAGACAAACAGGCTGTCATAACAGCAATTGAACAGTGTCTGACTGTACCAAGACTAAAGCGCGGCAAGTTTGAAAAACCTCTAGCTGTCTATCTCGCCGTTTCCGGACTTAGGGCAATTTCACGTGAAATAGAGGCACCAAATGTCCCCGATGCAGAGCTGGATGATGCAGTCAGATTGCAGGCAATGGATGTCATTCCATTTCCAGCCGAAAAAACACTTATTTCGGCACGCAGACTATCATCTACAGCTTACAACGCTAAAAATACCGATTCCGCCGGGCAACAAATACGTGTTCTCCTTGCTGCTGCCCACAGCGACCTTGTCGAACCGTTTATAGAAGTTGTCGTAGAAGCCGGATTGGTGCCAAAAGGCATTGACCTTGCATCATCGGCACTCGTCAGATCTTTGGGTGACAATGTAACATCAAGATCAGGTCCGGAGGCCATCGTTTCCGTAGGTGCCGATCTAACAATTGTTGTGGTCCATGATGCCGGAAGACCGATCTTTGTCAGAACTATAGCCGAAGGAGGAAATTCCATCAGCAAGGCTATAGCAACCTCCCTGGACATACCACTAACCGATGCAGATAACATTAAAAAATTCGTCGGCCGTCCTGACCGTCATACCCCACCTGTCGCAGTTGCTGCCGCACGAGACGCTTCAGCCAGAATAATAACTGAAATTAAAAATTCCATAGACTATTTTTCTTCCACCTACAGCGGAACGCAAATACAGCGTGTACTTATAACCGGTGGAGGTTCTCGCCTTGTCGGTTTTACTGAAAGATTATCTCAGGCATTGCCAATCCCTGTAGAGAGGGCAAGCTGTTTGAGAACAGTTCAAGGGGAAAAAATAGGTCAAGATACCGCTCCCGGTAGCCAACTGGACGATGTTGCTGCAATCGCAATCGGTTTAGCCTTACCCGAACCATCCGGAATAAAAAGGTTAGACCTCCTGCCAAAAGATTTCTCATCAGCAAAACGCTTAAAACATACCTCGAAACTGTTTGCTGAAGCCTGCTTATTAGTTATCATTATTCTGGCCGCTATATACGGGTTACGTCTTCTTAGTATCCATAATGCAGAAAATACGCTCAGTCAAGACCGGGCAAAAATAAATCAATTAAATATTACTATCCCAAAATACAATTATATAGCACAAGAAGAAACACAAATGCGCAAAGATTCCTCTATCGCGTTGCCGGTTGTAGCAGAAGAAGTCAATTGGCCTTCCGTAATATATTATCTAGCAAAAGAAATGCCGAAAACTGTAGCAATAACATCTTTTACAGGTACTGCTGATTATGGTGCAGGTGGAACTGCTCCAGCAGTAACTACTACAACTACGGCTCCCTCTGGTAGCATTACTACCACTACTCTTGCTGCTAGCAATGGTACTGTTACTACTACTTTGCCACCATTGCCTCCTGTCTCTGATACCCCACCGGCGCTGACAGAACCCATAGGTGTCATACAATTACAGCTAAAAGCACCTAAGGGAAATTCTGGTTACAAGACCTTCTACAATTGGGCCTATGACACATATAAGTATGGAAAATTTCAATACACCTCTTACCAAACAATCAGCACGTCAGACACTGCCAATAGTCAGACAACTTGGTCGGCTTCTATAAACATACTTGGTTCGATAAAGCCCAGTAGATATGCGGAATTCAATGTACTACCACAGGGGAAGTCATGAAAAATCTTTTAAAACAAAAACTTACAATAGGATCAATACTAGTCCTTATTATCGTATTATTAATTTGGTGGTTGGCATTAATGACACCTGCTCAAAATAAATTATCTGGGCTCAATCAGCAACAAACAAATGATCAATCACAAATACAAAGCCTCGAAGCAGAACTCAATCTTCTCAAGTCAGAGCAAGGTCGTGTGCACCAAGATATACCATTTTTAACAAAAATTTTTCCTGCAGCCTTCCCCTATAATCTACATAGACCTGCTATTGTTTTAGACCTTTCTAAACTGGCGACCAAAACTAACGTTCTGCTGGCTACTATCTCTAACTTTACGCCCGGTGAATGGAATGGCTATATAGACGATCCGATAAATTTTACCATCAAGGGTCCGTTTGTCAATGACTATACATTTTTAATTGGTATGTATATCGCCATGGACAGGATAATAACGATACAGTCCCTTCAGCTATCCTCGGGAGGTTCCAATGCAAGCGGAAGTAGCGGTGCTAGTCAAAGTAGCGGTACTGGTGCTAATTTTTTGAATTATAACAGCACAAATTCTGTAATTATGACTATACAAGCTTTTGCCTACAGTAGCCAGCCCACTACCTCTGTACCACTACCCCCTTCTAGTTTCCACCCAATAAAATCAACAAAAAAGAAATAATCTGGTTGGAACTGTAAATAATGTCTTAATAATTTCACCATCCTAATTTTTGTTTCCATCTGTATTTTAGAAAAAAATATCAGTATTTTTACAGTTATTAGATGAGTGATATTTAAACATCGAGTAGCCGGAGAGAATCTCACTCTCCGGCCCACACAGATCCGGACGCGACAGTCTCTCGTCATCCACCTGTATCGTCTAGTTAAACGAACAATTGCACCAACTTTCCGGTGGGTAAATATCACTGTTGAATGTCATTTAACACCACGTAGCCACCTCGAAGCCCGCCATATGCTGCTACTAAGTAGCGGTAAGTGTCGGGCTTGTTGTCGCTTCAATCATCTTAGGATGCTTTGGCGAATTTGTCAAATGTTTTCTTTGTCTTACATGAGACTCTAACTTCTAAAGTTTCCTCAAATGATTTGATTTTGTTGCGTGACCATCGCCTTTGGATTTTTTTTCTTTTGCTTTTTTATATACCTCCTTTCTACCTTCAAGAATTGCTATATCTTGTGCTAGATATTTCTGTTCAGGTGTGACAAATGAAATACCGGAGTGCAAATGATGATTGTTGTGGAAATCAACAAACTCACTAACTAACTTTTTTGCCTCGGTAATATCTGTAAATCTGTTGTATGGATATGTAAGGGAAATATTTGATGGTTCTAAAAAGTGATTCTATGTGGGCATTGTCGTTTTTGATACGTAGGCGTGAAAAGGTTTTGACTATTTCAAGTGAGTAAAGAAAATCAAGTAATGTTCTTTGCTTATAGGTGCTGCGTTGTCTTTAGTGAAATATCTTTGGTTTTACGCCTTTTAGTATAGTGATTGTCCTCTTTATAAGGTTTTTCATATACAACTCGGATTGTTTTTCAAATACTCACAAAACCCATAATTTTCCTTGAATATACATCAATAACCACATATAGGTAGAAAAATAGTCCCAGCACCGGTCCAGGCAAATACGTTATGTCAGTAGATGAAAACATCATTTGTGGCCTCAGCTACCGAGTTCAGGTGCACTTTTATTTGTCCGCTTTTTTGCTCTTCCCTTTTTAGCTAACATTTTACTTTCTCTAAGTACTTTTGTAAAAAGAAGATTCAGATGCTAGATATACTCCTTTATCTGCCAATCTAGGTACTATTTGGGCAGGTGAAAGAGATGAATATTCATCTTTAGAACAGATGTTTATTATTTGTTGTTTTTCGTATTCACTTAGTGCATGGCTGGGTTTTAGCTTATGTGATCCTTTTCTTTTATCTGTAAGTGAATTGTTTTTCCATCTCTCATAAGTCCTGACGGAAATAGACAATACTTCACATGCTTTTATGTAGCGTGCTCCATTTCTATGAGCTTTCCTATAAGCTCTATTGCTATTTTGCGATCTGAGGTGGGGATTAGCCTTCCCCTCCTTCCCCCCAAATCGCTTGTGCTTTTTTTGAAAGTATCAATAGTGCAGCTGTTTCGGCCAACGCTTTTTCTTTTCGTGCTAACTCTGCTTGGAGCTTTTTCAGTTCTTTTTCTTTATGAGCCGTATAAAGTGAACTAACGGGAGTTTTATTAAAAGATCTCCTGGCAGTTTTAATCCAGGAATCAAGCTCTTCTTTGAAAATACCATTTGTTCGCAAGTATTCACCGAGCTCTAATTCATTCATCGATGAAGTCTCCATGGTAATTTGTAATTTATCGATATTACGTTTTGAACTTCTTTCTTGAGATCTGATTTCCAATTATAAAGAGTTGTAACTAAATATTTAATGCTGCAGATAGTTCTTGCATCTCACCGGAGGGTGAGTTGTCTCCCTTCTCAAGCAGTTTTCGAAGGGCATCAAGTGCTTTGTCTTTTTGTGCCTTTGTATAAGTACCAGTCATAATTATTATTCTATTTTTCTCCCCTTTAGGTTATAGTTCAATACGACATCTTTTCTGACATAGGGGGCATAAAACAATGCCAGAGATATCCAATATGCTAATTTATTATTAATTATTTTAGAAAGAGTGATTTGAAATAATATGAAAGCCAAATATAAAAAACTGCTTGTTGTTGCATGTATCTTTTTACCACTTTTCCTCTCTTCATGCAGCAATACCTCGTCTTCTCTAAAATCTGTAGGCACAAATAGTATTGATATACCTCCCGTCAATGCCGCCGAGCCTTCCTTGCCATTCAATTCCTATACCTTATCGGGAGATACCGGGGCAACAGTCTTTTATGCCGGTACCTTATTGGTTCACAATTGCATGGAAAAAAAGGGGTTTCCTTGGGCTCTTAACTCATTGGTTGCTTTAGAGCAAAACCCCTTTTATGCTCGCCATTGGAATTACTCACGAAACTGGACACAGAACTCCGCTTAGCTATACCGCTTGTAGCATAGCAGATTGCTCAAACTGCATTGGAGATTGATAACCAATTCTCTGGTGACGTCTTTTTCTGTT
>Ga0078972_1016858_pt1 | contig 10667 bp, 7 predicted proteins | sample YelNatPaOPGAMG01_FD_67568 | JGI IMG/M metagenome (GOLD analysis project Ga0078972, IMG submission 67568) | Hot spring thermophilic microbial communities from Obsidian Pool, Yellowstone National Park, USA - OP-RAMG-01 (SPADES assembly) (version 2) | ecosystem: Environmental > Aquatic > Thermal...
TTATATATTCCATGAAATGAATATAGGCCTTTTGGTAACAATGTGCTATATAGATTTGTTTCACTTGGACTCCTCAGCATCACCTCCTAAAGAGTCCAATATGTTTCTGAACTTTTGCAGTACCAAAGTATTAACCTCTCGTGTCAGGAATTTCTGCGAATGTAAATTAATCATTTTTGAGCTTGCCAGCACCGAGCCAGTACTATTTGCCCAGTTACCAAATAGGCATTTACAGGCTCTTCATAAAGTCTAGAATATTATCAGGATCGATTAGTCTTCCCTGGATTTATTATCCACCTTTGCAAGGATTATAATTGTCTGCATTTTCTGACTTGAAATATGATTCCCGCATATGGGAGGCGGACAAGGAGATTGATATGGTTACTGCGCGGGAAATTCCTGCCAGAGATAAAATTGATACCGAAATCGGGGAAACTGAAAGGCTGATTGAAGAATTCAAACAACGTATCTCCCAGACACTGGAAAGGGAGAGGGCAAAACTGCGGGAAATCGCTGAAAAAGAAGCGAAGGCAATCCTGGCCAAAGCATATCAGGAATCAGCAAATATTGCTTCAAAGGCAAATGAAGAATCCCAGCATATTCTGGAAGCTGCCAGGGAGCGGGCGGACCGGGAGAAAGAAGTAATCCTTGCCCAAGCACGTGAACGGGCTGAACAAATTGTATTGGAAGCTGAGGAAACTACCCGGCGGGAAGCCAAAGAGCGAACTCGAAAAGAGGTAGAAATTATTCTCAGCGCGGCTAGAGATGAGGCTACAAAGATTGTTACAGAAGCACTGGAAAAAGCCCGTCTCGAAGCCGAAAAGATCGTCTCCAATGCCAGATTTGAGGCCGAAAATCAATCCCGGAAAATAATTGAAACCGCAGAACTTGAAGCAAGGCAGGTAACCAGATCGGCTCTGGAACTCAAGCAGCGCGCAGAAGGTGAATTGCTTGAGGCTCAGAAAAAAGCCGGGGAAGAAGCAGCTTTAATTATCAACGCCGCCAGAGAAAAAGCCAGGCAAGTCGCAGAGAACGAGGCTAACAGCATTTTAAGTCGTGCCAGAACAGAAGCTTTACAGGAGAAGGAAAGATTAATAATTGAAGCCAGAAAATCTGCTGAAGAGGAAAGGTCACAACTGGTTCAGAAAGCAAAACTTGAGGCCGATAACATTATTAACGTCGCCAAAAGCCAGATTCGTATTCAGCTTGAAGAATCCAGCCGCCTGATGATGGAAATCCAGAAGCAAATACAAAAAGCGATGGGCTTGGCTGGCATTGTAAATGCCAGTAATGACATTAATACCGCCAACGCTCCCTCAGAAGGAAGCACCTTTCCAAAGGCATTAAACTCCGCAATTCAGTACCGGCAAGAATTCAATGCGGGTAGCCCAGATGTCTCTCCAGTAAATACCCAATCTGAAATAATCGTAAATAAGCCCATGAGTGAGACCTCTCCGGTAGTTTCGGTTGGAGAAATGGCAATTGGTTCCGAAGCGAAGCCTAAACCAGCCCATTCCTATGATGAAAAGAGCCGGACTTATCAGGGAAGGCTGAAAATAGATATTGCTCCTCCAGTAGATAATGAGCAGATAAATAGCCTGGCGGTAGCCCTTGCAAGCGCACCCGGATTAGCCGTTGTCAACAAAGGCATCATTGAGGATGGCAGTGCATGGATTGAGGTTGAAGCGGCCAGTCCACTCCCCCTGCTGGAAATACTGCATCAAATTCCGTTTATCAAGGATGTCGTCGGAGCCAGAAGTTACATCATAATTGCTCTTAAAGCAAAACAGCAGCAGTAGTTATGTATATTCCCGTCGGTTATGTAAATTCAACCGTAAGTTGTGACTTTACATCTTTCTTGAATTTGCCGACTTTTTCTGACTGCAGAATTTCACGAGTTCGGCGAATTCATTTATCTTCAGCGCATTGTTGGTTTCCAGAAATCCATCGTAAGTCAAACTTATCCAGGGTTTTTGATAGATAGTACTGAACTTATCTGCCATGGCTGCCACAATGCCGCCAGGCATGCAACCATGTGGCATGACTGATATCACACCAGCAAAATGCGGATTCTCCATCCATTCAATACCGCTACCAATACTGAGTACAGCCTCGCTACCGCACTTTGGTGATAACCATTCACCGGATTTAATCAAAATCTCCTCCGTGGATGGTTCCCGATCATTCACCAGTCCTGTATAACTTTTAGCAATTCTTCTTTCATCCAGTTCCTGGATTACCTTTTTCAAATAACTTCTGGCAATTCTGGATATCTTTTTGTCTTTGAGCGCGTCTTCAAGATTGCGGTAAGAGGTATATTTCATCCACTCCCCAATCGGGGAAACAACCACTTCCAGACCGGCATTCTCGCAGACTCTGACCAGGTCACGATTACTGAATCGGTTCGAGCGAAGGTATATTTCACCATTGATGCCAACCAGCGGACGCCGAACTAGAGAATGATCAATTAGAGATCTGAACTCCTGGGTTGCATCTTTCAAAATGTTCCGGTAATCAGCTTTCTCACGTACCTTTTCTACAATAATCTTTAAATATTTTTCAAACAGGCTATCAGCAGAACCCTTTATTTTTTCATAGGGCCTTGTTCGCCAGACCAGTCGTTGCAGGCAATCAACCGCTACGATTCCCTGCCAGGCGAGACGTTCAAAGCCACTACCCAGGCCGATGTCCCGGTAAGCATTATTGGATACGGTGGTCCTGATCGGCAGATTATATCCCATCTCCCTGAGAATCCTGATTTGTTCAATAGCATATTTACCCAACCTGCAGGGACCAAAAGACCCGGACATGAAACCTTCAACATCTCCAGTATTATGACCATTTTCGGAGTAATACCTCAAGAAATCTCCCAGCGTAACCCTGAAGGGTAAGCATTCGGTACCAGAGGTTACCTGATTGCTCAGGAGAAGATTCCTTTCATCAGGCTCTGGCAGAGCAATGGCTTTTACTCCGAATGCCTGCATGGCCGCAGCCACCACATCGGCATGAGGTGCCATTCTGGGAATGATCAGAGTTTTCCCTCTGCTTACCGTAGCGCTGGCTCCCCGGTAAATCTCCTTCTTCGCCTTCGGGACTTCTTTACCAGCACGCATGTATCCGGTAATGGTATCTACATATGCTTCCAACCGGGTTACAATGCCTGCTTCTGCCGCGTGCTCATCTATTTCAAGCTGCCCCAGCGGCTTTCCACCCATAATGTCTTCTATTTCTTTTAAGATAAAAGAATTCGGCCCGCAGCCAAAGTTGGTTAATGCCAGTCCAAAGATCTGAGGATCCGAAGCAGCAATTTGGGCAGCGGCTATGAACTTACTCTCATACGACCAGTATGGGCGATCAGAAACCGTCTTTGGGTCATATTTTTCAAGTGGTAGAAAATCAAGTGGTATGGGAACAACTCCCAGTTGAGCCAGCTTTTCTGCAATGCCCAGATTAGCTCCAGAGTCCTGCGACATATAAGCCCTTGAAATCAATATCACGCCAGGTTCACCGCTTTCCTTCAATCTGGACATCAATCTGGCTCCGGCTTGAGCTCTCTCTTTTTCAAATTGCTTCTGAATTTCCAACCCGGCGAGAGCTGCTTTCCTGCCTTTATCCCGACTAAATCCAATCTGCTGCGCTATTTTAGCCAGGCTTTCTATTACTTCTTCGTTACCCCGGCTGAAATCAATCACGGGTATCAGGAATTTCTTCTCCAATCCAAGCACCTGCCGAACAATATAAGGTGAAGCCTGCACCAGAGGGCAGGCGTATTTTTGATTCTCCTCACCTTCCTTCCTGCCCAGACGGATTGCCGAAGGAAAAAGAATGAAGTCTTCCTCTTTTAAAGTTGCAGCATGCCCGTGGAGTAATTTCAAGGGGAAACAGCTATCCGTATAAGCCAGCTCCACCGATCGCTCGATGATATCTTTACTGGTCTTTCTGGAAAGCCTTACTTTGACATTCAAATCGTTCAGAAAACCCAGGATGAGCGGAGCATAATCATAAATCAATAGAGAGCGCGGCACACCGATATAGGGACCCGTACCGGAGTTTTCCCTGTATTCGCGGAAGAGTATTTTTTCCCTTTCATCAAAAGGGGTCTCCTGCCTGGCCTGTGCTAATGTACTGTCATATTTATCACAGCGACTACCATAAAAGGTTGGTTTTTCACCTAGCATTTTCATCTGGGTGATTGTACAGTTATTGTCACAACCGGAGCAGGTAAAGGTCGTCAGATTACACTGAGCCTGTATTACATTTTGAAAACCTTTAAACCTGGATGGTTTACCTGCCATTGATTCTCTGGCTAACAGTGCAGCTCCAATTGCTCCGCTTACTTCTCGATGTTCGGCAACTATTAACTTTTTATCAGGCAATTGTTGTTGAAATGCAGAAACTACAGCCTTATTATAAAATACCGCACCCGTAAGAATGATCTTATTACCCAGCTTGCGGTTGCCCACTACTTTTGACAGGTAATTTCTGGCAATACTGTTGGAAAGGGAAGCTGCAATCACTTCCAGGGGAATTCCATCCCGCTGGGCAGAGGGAACAGCCTGACCCATAAAGGCGGCGCAGCGGGTTCCCAGGTCAATGGTATGTGAGGCCTGAAAAGCCAGGCTGGCAAACTCGCCGTTTTTTACCGAAATGCCGAGCATTTCTGCCATTTCATCGATGAAACTCCCCGTGCCCGCTGCACAGGCCTTGTTCATCTGATAATCAACAACCACTCCGTTACGTTTGATAACCAGTTTTGAGTCCTGTCCACCGATTTCAATAATATCCGCTTCCGGGTCCAGTTCTGCCGCCGCTCTGGTCTGAGCGGTAATTTCGTTCTTGACCAGATCGGCTCCGATGAGACTGCCAATTAAATACCGGCCCGATCCGGTTACCCCAGCTCCCAGAACTGTCACTTTGGAAGCCCCTGCTTTCAGCAGATTGGCGAAGACCTGCTTAACAGCTTCAACTGGTCTTCCGGCTGTCATCAAATAATTTTTTGCCAGAATCCTGCTACCGGATTCATCAAGGATTACTGCTTTGGTGCTGGTTGACCCCACGTCTACGCCGAGGTATCCTCTGACGGGTTCTGAAATAACCTGACTGTGGATTCCTTCAGGTATTCTGATACTATCCAGTGGAGGCAGGAAAAAATAATTCCTGGCAGATTCATCTTCTGGCAACATGCAAACCCTGTTTTGTTTATCGAATGAAAGCAGGGCAGCCCCAATTGCTTCAGTGTACAGGTAATGCTGCGGTACTATTACTTCAACTTTGTGTCCGTTTCTGTTTGAAATCAGATCATTTAATGCTTTAACAATTGCTCCGTTAGCTGCTACTCCGCCGGTAAAGTAGATCGGTTCATTGAAAGCACCCTTCTTTAATGAGACCACCATCCTGGCAATACTTTCACAAAGGGCATACAACATCGCTTCAACTGTTACGCCCTTCTGCTGGAGGTGGATCAGATCACTTTTCGCAAACACACTGCAGCGGGCTGCTATTCGCGGAGGAGCTCCCTGATAAGTTAAAGCCAGTTTCCCAAAATCCTCTATATCTATACCGAGGCGATAAGCCTGTTGCTCAAGGAACCTTCCTGTCCCCGCGGCACACAATGGATTGGTAAACACCTTCCACGGTTTGTTCAGCCCATCTTCAAGTTCAATTACCAGCGAGCTTTGCCCTCCGATATAAATTATTGATCTTGCTCCCCGGTTTTCTCTAAGAATTCCAGAAGCAATCGCCAGTGATGAGCTATAGGTCGTCCAGTGATAATTTTCAGGAATTGATCCCTTGCCACTTCCGGACACTCCGATTGCGCTAATATCGGATAACGAATGTTTTTCGTTTAGATTTTCCAGCAGTCTATTTACTGTTGATCTTGGGTTTGAGGTTATTTTCTGGGAGTCCAGGTGGTAGATATCACCCGACTCATTTAACAGGGCTATTTTTACGTATATTGATCCGATATCTAAACCAAGAAAATATCTCATATTACCTGTTGCATTATAACAGAATAAAGGCTTGAATTTAAAGCGAAGGTAAAGCTGAAATCAGATCTTACACCTGAATCACCGGATCAATCCCCCTTTTACCGCAACATGGAAGGAGAGCTCCGGTAAAAGGGGGTGACCCCGATATATCAAATGACATCCGTAATTTTCAAAAACGGATGTCATGAGATTTCTGAATACCTTATTGAATATCCTGATAACCCTGATCCTTGAGAATTTGCTCAAGAACTAATTGCCACTGTCTCTGACCCAGATTGACGAGACTGATAATCAGACTGCGAATTGACTCGTCGCCAGTTAAAGAATACAGGGTGATGCCATTATCCGAGCAGGTTACAACTATTTTTCTATTTATCAACTTTTTCAATGCCAAACCAGCGTCAAATTGCCGCGTATTTAAAGCGTGCAATACTGCAGTCCGGTTGAATTTGGCATTGGGATGACGACCAAAAAACAGGACAAGCTCCAGACCATTCAGGTCATCTGTAAAATTTCTGAGGAATTCACATAACCTGTCCTCTATTTTGATCTCTTCCACAACTATACTCCCAATCTGGCGCAGTATGTATTTCGGGGAGCGGTGAAGGAGGAGGTGACTGACTACCGCTCCCCTGCCTAGCACATGGGCTAGCAAGAATAAGGAAGGAGAGAAATCAAGTTAGTTACCTTCTGTACAACCCACGTGGCTGCCTCATGTAAGCCGGTACCGAAAGTTCATCTTCAGACTTGATGTTTTTCAGGATTTTAGTAATTTCCTTTTCTCTAGCAGCACCCGAAATTTGATCCTTTGAAGCAAACCCTGTAGCGATCATGGTCAACCTGACTTCGTTGCCCATGTTGGGATCTATGTTGACACCGAAGATAATGTTGGCTTCCGGATCAACGGCTTCACCTATGACTTTGGCGGCATCGCTGACTTCGAACAAGGTCAGACTGTTACCACCAGCCACGTTGAAAAGAACACCTTTGGCACCCTGGATACTGACATCCAGCAACGGACTGGATAATGCCTCCTTCGCGGCATTAACAGCGCGATTCTGACCTGACCCACGACCGATAGACATCCAGGCCGGGCCAGCATCTTTCATGATCGCCCTGATATCAGCAAAGTCCAGATTGACCAGACCGGGTACCGTGATAACCTCGGCGATAGCCTGCACTGCATGGCAGAGAACCTCATCTGCCATCTTGAAGGCACCATCAATGCTGGTCTTGTTATCCGAAAGTACCAGCAACTTATCATTGGGCACAATAATCAGGGTATCCACCTTGGGAATCAACTGGCTAATTCCCTCTTCAGCAACCTGCATACGGCGGTTTCCTTCAAAGCTGAAAGGCTTGGTAACCGTAGCAATCGTTAATGCCCCCATCTGTTTGGCAATTTCAGCCACAACTGCGATAGAACCCGTACCAGTACCACCGCCCATACCGGCTGCCAGGAAGACCATGTCAGCTCCGGCCAGAGCTTGCTTGATTTCATCTCTAGTTTCTTCAGCAGAACGGCGACCAACGTTGTGGTCACCACCCGCTCCCAGACCACGGGTAAGCTTTTCACCCAGAGCAATACGCACAGGAGCTTCTGTAATCTCCAGGTGAGCTGCGTCTGTATTCATTGCGATGAATTCAACACCACGAATCTGCTCGCGAACCATGCGCGTAATTGCGTTACAACCTGCACCGCCCATGCCTACAACTTTGATTTTGGCTGGGCTGGGAACAAAACTCGTTTTAGACATATGTTTTTCTCCTTCAACCTGAATTTTTTACAACCTTTTCTTTACCTGAACAATCTGAGCAGAGAAGCGAAGAAACCCTTTATTCCGGTCTGCCTCGTTTCCACCCATTTCTGGCTAGCGGAATTCTCATTCTTCATCTTCCAGAGAAGCAACCCAACGCTGGTAGCATAGGCAGGGTCATTGAGTAAAGCGTTGGAGACGCCATTCAGGGTTGGAGGAATTCCGATCCTGACCGGCAAGCGGGTAATTGATTGTGTCAGTTCAACAATGCCCGGCAGGTTTGAGCATCCACCGGTAAGCACAATACCTGCAGGAATCAACCGGGCATAATCAGTACGTGGTAATTCGAGCACTACCAGTCGAATCATTTCTTCAACACGCGCCCGAATAATCTCACACAAATCACGATAGGAGACACTATGTCCATTTTCGCCGATGATCTTATCGGCTTCTTCCTCTTCAGCGGGAACCAGACTGCCATATTTCTTCTTCATTTCCTCGGCGAGTTCGAATGAAAGCCCCAAACCAGCCGCGATATCTCTGGTGATCTGATGCCCGGCAACCGGTAATACTGAAGTGTGATAAATGCTGCCATCCTTCATCACTGCGATATCGGTCGTTCCACCACCGATATCTGCTATCAGAACTCCAGCCTGTTTTTCTTCTTCTGTCAGGACGGCTTCTGCACTGGCAAGAGGCTCAAGAACCAGATCATCGATTTCTATACCGACCGCATTGATGCACTTGGTAAGATTCTGCACAGAGGCAACTGCTGCGGTTATGACATGTGCTTCTACATTTAACTCATAACCGTGCATGCCTACCGGATTCTTGACCTCGTGGCCATCGAGCATGTAAGCCCTTGGGATAACATGAAGCATTTTGCGATCTGCTGGAGCCTTGATGTTCAGGGCTACATCCAGAACTCGCTTCAGATCATCCGGACGAACAAGCTGGTCGGACTTGGTGATAGCTATCGTACCTCTATTATTCATTGAACTGATATGCTTCCCGGTAACACCGATATAGGCTGAATCCAGCCTGTATCCGGCCATCATCTCGGCTTTTTTTACCGATTGGCGGATAGACTCCTTGGCCTGGGTTACATTTGCCACGAGAGCTTTCTCAATACCATGTGATGGAGCAATACCCACACCCAGAATTCTCAAACCAGAGGAGCTATCCAGGGTACCCATGATGGTACAGACTTTCGTCGTACCGACATCGATAGCTGCAATTTTTCTTTTCATTTTTTACTCCTGTTTTCGAAGACTTAAAGCTACCATACTACCCTTTTTGTTTTTTACCCTCTGGTTTCTCGATAGTGGACGTTCCACTTGAGGCACAGAGAGTTGACGAAGTTCCTGATTTCAGCGCTAGGAGCTTTATAGAGTTCCGCCAGAAATCCGTGGAGAAGCTCCCCACCACTCATTCCCGGAGTTGGCTCAGCCGGACCAGGAATGTTGATGTAAACAATCTCCGTCATTAATTTCTGATACTCAATTGCTGTACCCACAGTCACCTCCTTCAAAATTTTTGGTTGGCACTATGTTATCTATTACCAGACCAATGAGTCAAAAATTGTCCTGATTTGTCCTTTTCATTTCCAAAAATTATTTGTCATAGTTCCAGTTTTTTAAGTCCCTCATTAGGGATGGAATTTTCCAAAATACACAAAAGTACCTCCCTCTTGAAAACTTGAACCCATTCCAATAAAATAATTGGAATGCAGCCCCCTAAAGTTTAACTGAGGTAAAGCTTTGGTAATTGACAGAAACAAGAAACGCTCTCCGCCCTATGTGTCTTACCGCAGCTTTTTAACCCTGCTGGAAGAATTAAAACGTGGAATTCCTGCTCGCATTGACCGTAGCTACTGGGGAGATAAATTTTCCGGCAGCACCGGTACACAGTTGATGTGTGCCTTGCGCTTTCTTAATCTTATTGATGCCGGAGGGATCCCAACCAATCAGTTGAAGGAACTGGTAAATGCTAGAGGAGTTGCCAGAGCAGAGATCTTACGCAAAATCAGCCAGGAATCATTCTCATTTTTAATGAGCAATTCTTTTGATCCGGAAAAAGCTACTTATGCTCAGCTTGAAGAGGTTTTCAATGATGTTTATCAGGTTGACCGTGATGTTGCCCGCAAATGTATCAAGTTTTTTATAGAATTAGCTACGGATGCCGGAATTCCCCTTTCACCGTTTATTACCAAAAGGTCAAAAAATTCCAGAAGTTCCACACAAACAGAAAAAATTCCAAAAAGAAATGGAAACAGGACAAATCAGAATTTTTCTATGCCGCAACATGCGGAATTAGTTCCGCATCAGATGTCCTGGAAAGAATTGCTGCTATCTAAATTCCCCAGTTTTGATCCAACCTGGCCAAGCGATGTTCAGCTTAAATGGTTTGAAGCATTTGATGAACTCCTCAAAAGAGGTTTCATACAGGGTAACGACCAGTCTTGAGGATTAATTATTTTCTAAGACTTAATCCAGTATTTTTGTATTATCTTCAACTATCAGGATACTGTCTTTCTTAACACCTAGTCCTAATTTCTCAGCGTATACTATCTGTGGTAATTGCCAGGGATTAGCTGGCAGCCTGTTTTTTGCGGGATACCCTTTGAGAATTTTGATTCCCTCTGCATCGATGGCAAACGGATCCCCGGAAGCCATAATATAACAGGGTTCGACAACCGTTCCCTGCGCCGGTCCGCCGGTAACAAAAGCCTTTCTGGCATCCATGATTACCAGGTCTGGCTGCCAGCATAAATTGATTTCAGCGATCTTGGATTGCAGGTTGCCCGCGTGCAGTGTTCTGCGGTTGCCAGGATGTACGAAACCTACTGCCAGTTTCAACGCTCCTGAATAAATTGCCAGATTATGCGTCTTAAGACAGGGGAGATAAACTATTCTATCTG
>Ga0078972_1016859_pt1 | contig 10666 bp, 18 predicted proteins | sample YelNatPaOPGAMG01_FD_67568 | JGI IMG/M metagenome (GOLD analysis project Ga0078972, IMG submission 67568) | Hot spring thermophilic microbial communities from Obsidian Pool, Yellowstone National Park, USA - OP-RAMG-01 (SPADES assembly) (version 2) | ecosystem: Environmental > Aquatic > Thermal...
GCAACCTTTCTCCTGGACTCGTGGTCCATTGGGATCTCATCAAATCCCATCTCTCTCCTTGCTATCTTCAAAGCCTCTTCCATATTCATTTTAAATCCTCCAGACTGAACCTTTTTTTGCATCTACGACATCTTGCTTTCTCAGCCTCTGACAGCCTCTCCCATTTGTAGCCACATCTGGGACATTCTGCGAATATGCCGGTTTTTCTCCTTGGGAATTGCTTCCTGTACTGTGCAAAAACTTCTTGTGTGCCTCCTGGGAGAATCAGTTTCCCTGAAGCATCAAACATGCCCTTTGCAACTCTTCCTGGAAGTAGCTTTCCTTCTGAATCTTTATTAAAAAGTAACGATTCAGAACTTGCCCTTGGACTCTCTTGGTCGGGATGCCCGGGGGTATTTCTCACTGTAATACCTCCTTTGCAATCCTGCGGGATGCCTTCTCATATTTCCTCTTGTGATAGCTCACGAGTCTGGACTGAATCCTAATCCATCTCTCCAAAGTGTCAGAATCCGGTCTTTCTTCTTTCTGGAGAAGTAGACCCTTAAGGGTAAGGTCAGAATCTACCAGCTTCGCGTACAGTTCCTTTCTTTTCTTTTCCCTCCGGGCATTCCAAAAAATTAATGCCCTCCTGGGAAATAACCTTGTGAGCCTCACAAACTCACTTATTTTTTTATTATCCATTTTAAAGAACTTCCTTCTTTATAACATCAACAGACTTCTTTCTCTGATTGTGTTCTTTCAAAAGCTCCCCAATGGCCTGTTCGAGGGTATTAACCCTCAAATCGAACTTTGCTTCGTAAAGTTCCGAAAGGCATTTTCTGCTAACCCCGATGGTAGTTTTAATTGACATATAAAATATGTAAAGCGTAAATAGTATTTAATACTTATGCTAAAGGTAATTTTCATAGTGTATGACAATGTCCGTAAATGTCCGATAAATTTATATACTTCTAAAAGATATCATATTGTACTCGAATGAGGACAGGTGAAAAAATCTACAACTGGATTGTGATGTGAAATGAACATAGAAAATAAGAAGGAAACTGAAAACGAAAAGAATCCGTATATACTAAGGGCCCTGGAGAGTTTATTTCAGGAACTAACCTTATTGCACAGATATGACGATATCCTAGCAACAGCACGTCAGTACAGCTTTGATCTGACTAGACTACTACGTGACGATTTCAAACAAAAAATCATAGAGATCCATGAAGAACTATCCAAGATACCCGATCCAATCATGGAATCATTCGGTTTTCCGCCAGATGACCCGAAATTAACAGCACTGCAAACTTTAGATGACTTGAAGAACATAATATTAACTGAGGGCTTATAGGAACTCTATACATAGATTGTGGAGGAGGATTAAAAATGGAGTACATAAGATCATCAAAGTTTTTTAAATACTTTGTACGAGATCGCACAAGTGGACTATTCCAGTGTAAAATATGTGCTGAATATGGCAGAGAAACGATATGCGCAAATCGCACTTACCATATAAGACAACAACACAGATCCATTTATCTGAGGGTAAAAGAGAGACTAAGGAAAGACAAAGAAGTCGGGGAGGTGGAGTAAATGCAAAACAAAAGTGAATGGTTTGAGAAGAAATACAAAAGATCACTGGACGATTTCAAAAAAGAGATCGCATCACGGATCATAGACCTCAATGGCTACAACCACGAGACCCTCCTTGTGAGGGAAATACGTGGCTCCCACGATATTATTATAACTCACCATCACGAGGATGACCCGAGAGGGAAATCAAACCGGAAGAGATTCTGGTACGAATTTCCGCTTGTGCACTACAGTGTGCATCCAGACGCACCCGGCTTCCGGACAGACAGGAACGCTGAGTACGTCGCTGATAAAGAAATTATGGATATGCTTGTCGAAGATATTGTCGAAGGCATTTTCAGCGATCGTTTCGATGAGTTCCTCAGGGAACTATACAACTGGTCTCTGAAGGTGGATTAAATGAAAAACGACAGGATCACTTTCCGAATTCCCCCCTCTCTTTTGGATTATATTGAAAACGAGATGCAAGAAAAGGGTATTAGCATGTCTGATATCATCAGGGAATCGCTACTGGAACATTTCGGAGCAAAAAAGAAGAATGAAGATGTCGCTGATGTCCTGAAGGGTATCAGGGATATTTTGCATGACTGGATTAAAGTACAAAAAAAATAAAAGTTTTATTTTATTCAAATGCTACTCTATCTTTTAATTTTGTAGGTTCTTTTCTTTGTACGCGGAGATTTTCCCTCGAACCCCCACCCGTGTGCACGGCGGACCCTCTCTGCCCTTCTTGCTCCGGTTGGTGTCCTTTTCCATTTCTCCGTTCCCTTTCGGGCATTTTGACTGAATATCATTCTATCTCTTTGTGTTATCTTTCTTTTTCTTGCTATTTTTGTCACCTCCTTCTTTTAGCTAGTCTTTCCCGGCGCACCTTTCCTACGGTTGCGCCATACACGTACTTTCCTTTCTTTGTGCCGTATCTCTTCTCAAATTCCGAGAGCTCGCGGCTTTTCGCGCCATTCCTGTATAGGTGTTCAGCCTTCTTTCTCATGCCTACCTCTCATTCCTGCGTGCATCAGCCACAATCCGATCAACAACGTTAACAGATACACGATCGTTAAAAATTCCCCCATGGGCATGAACCCATGTCGGAAGTAGTTGATAATTTGCCATGTGCCTGTGCCGATCCATCCTTCGAAACTGTAGTGTATCGTCCCCTCCAGCCATTCCACTATCACGTATATTGTAAGGAACAGCCCGATGAGGAATGTAAATGGTTTCATCGCACCCCTCAGAAGAGATGCGATATCGCATTGCCGATCCCGTCGAAGAAGTCTCTGATTACTGTGCCGATACCGTTGAAGAACGAAGTGAACGGCGATACTATTGCGTTGCCGAGCGACTGGAATATGCCGACAAGTCCCTGTTGACCTGACGGCGATGTCAAGGCGAAGTAGACCGATGCAAAGACGATTATCAGGAACAATGCGACGACTCCGAAGATCACCAGCTTAGCGTCCGTACTCAACCCCATAGTAGCCTCCGAGGCACCCTGCTGGATGCCTCAATCCATTCCATGTTGATCACTCCAGGTCTGTCCTTTTTGCGAAGGCCAGGGATGCACTGAACAGTATCAGTACTACCAGGGCGAAGAACAGATACACGATCCATGCGAGGCCGTTCGATGAGGTCGCAAGGCCCGATATGAACTGCCCTTCTGGAAACAGCGACTCGATCAAATAGGCACCGATCACGTACCCTAAGACTCCGACCAGTATGGTGTGATCGTATCTTCTCCTGCGGTTCAATGCGGCGTACCAGTACATCACAAAGCCAGCAAATATAAGCCCGAAGAGTATTCCGCCGCCTCCAAGGTCGAATATGCCTACCAGGCCCAACGCGTACGATACTGCCACAAGTATGGCAAACAGGACGATACCGACGGTGATTCCCGCTATCTCCCTTGATTCGATTCCCACTCCCTGTGCTTTTTTGTATTTGTAAGCCATTTTTATCTCCTCCTTATCCTTGGCATGCCAATAAGCACCAGCGCAAGCACTATCATTGCCAGAACTGTTATCATGACTTCAAAGTCTTCTATCAGGTTCAGGCTGAACGGCTGCTGTAATGTCTGTGTCAGCTTTACTGAGAGATGGCTCGTACTCGCGATTGATCCGTTCAGGTTTATTATCTCGCTCAGGTAATCTTTGTAGTTAGAAGCGCCAAGGCCGAAGATACTCATCGCGACCGATGTGTTCAGGTTGTTTACATTATTGTTCACATTATTCGAGTAGATGACCTCGGTTGCGAAGTCGTTGGCTGCTATGACGTTTTTCGCCGTTGATGATTTCATCGATGTCGAGTTGACCTGATCTCCCACTATGAGAGCTGCGTTGTCTATTGCATAGTTATTTGTTTCTGCGGCGCCGGTTGCATTAGTCACTGATGTTGCGACGTTCACTGTTGCATAGATATACGAACTGTTGAGTATTCCCTGCACGTCGTATCTCGGATTCTTGTCAAAAACAACAATCTGCGACACGTTAAAGCCGTTCGCAAAACTTGCCGTCACCGTGGGCGATCCGCTCGTTACTGTGAGTGTTGCGGCCTCCCACACTGACCCGTTCCATCCCCATACCTGCCCGACATCAGACGACAAATACACGTCTCCCGTCAGGTTTGCCGTTCTCGTTGTCGCTATGGCCTGCATGCCCTCGGCGGCCGCAAAGCCCCCGAAGACAAATAAGGCAACCGCAACAAGAGCCAGGACTCTTTTTTGGTATATGTTTCTTCTCTGTAGCATTGCTTTTTCTCCTTCCCAAAAACTGAACCCCTGCACACCGGTATGTTAGATCTACAAACCGTTCTACGCCGGTTCTCAATTGAAAGAACCGGTCTGCAACGGTTTAGCAAGTCTCCCAACCGGTGTGCACCGGTCTGTCAGTTTTCGTGGACAAAAGTATATCGTATACGTTCCTATTATATATAGTTTGCTATGCCGTCGGCTTCCGCGCGCGTATTCATAGGGAAAAACCGGTCTGGAACGGCTTTCTGTATGTTTCGCAAACAAACATACTGTTGTGGAGAATGTTTCGTAGAGCAAACATACTAAAATTTATTAAGGATATTTATATTGATACTTTAATGGTAGGTAAAACACCCATCTGGAAGATCCAAGAAAAACAGCTCTGTAGGGTACTCAGGCCATCCGAAGCGAAACTTCTCATTTCACATGTAAATGCCAAGCTGCCTAGTACCGCGCCCTTTGCCAGTCAAGTTCAGTTCGTCACAACTTCCACTGTCCAGAAATGGATATATGCTCTATTATTCACGGGCATGAGACTCAGTGAACTGCAGAAATTCCACGAGAAGCCCGAACTCCTCAAACCCGAAGGATTCATTTATTTAGAGAAATCCATCGCCTGGGACACAGGGAAAAAAACCCAGACTACCAGGGAGAGAAACGTCTATTTATCAGACGCTGGCATAAAGGTTGTTCGCGATTTCCTAGATGCTCCTACAATATCCGACGATTTTTCAATAATGCAAACCTATCTCGATAATGTTCTGTATCAGGCCGCCGCATCCGCCGGATTTGAAAAACGAAGGTATCAATACCGTGAGAATGTGCGGTATTTTCAGTTTCCAGATGGATCAGTAGTCGAGACAACTGCAAGAGGTTCTAAGCACGTACCAGAAGGCGCTAAGCTTGTGATACGGAAAATAGCAAGAGAACGAGAATCGACGGGCATAATGGTTCGATCTTTTAGGAAGACATGGGACTCGTGGCTTATAGCTTCATTCGCAACGGACCAGCCTAAGCTTATTCTTATTGAAAACTCATTGGGCCACAGCATCCAAACAGCGATGAAATATTATCTTACGTTTCAGTTCGACGATGATGACCTGGTCGAAATCCGACAGGCAACCGCTGGATGGGGTATGCATACTCCAAAGGCAGATACAACTACCCCTTAAATCTTTTTTAAACTTGCCCTCAATAAATTTATTTCCAAAAATCCGGCGTGTAAACTTCTCCGGTGTCCACGAACTCTGCGTGATCTTTCACGTCTTCTTCTTTGCGCTCCCTCCTTTTTCTCTCCCTGACCTTGACAGATTTCATGCCAATAGGGGTACCGTTTTCCGTCTCCATTCTGCTTGATATTCCTGCAGCTTCCATCACGATGTTGCTCATCTCTCTTATTGAGTCCCGCATCTGTTCAAGGGTATGTGCCCTTGTAGCCCCAGATTGTTCAAGCAGTGAAGAAATAGGCATCTCATCAAACAAACCGGAAGTATCCAGTGCAATGCCTCTGTTCAAGACCTTGGTGAACGGATGCATTGGCACGATCCCGAGATCGACCGTGCGGTAGCCCTGCTTGTTATCAGCCCAGTATCGAGCCTGTGCAGTGTATGTCTTATCGCCCTCAGGCTTATATGATTTTGCTTCGCCCATTGTCACGTTCATTATAATCAGAGGATCAAACTTATCAACGAGGACATCCGCGGGCAGATACACCCCGGAAGCGATCAGCTTTATGCCTATCTGCCTTAAACGCTGTACCAGCTCAAGGAAAGCTGTGATCTGCCTTGATACACCGGATCCCATCTTCTGGCCTTTTCCCATCTCTCCAAGATATATTATAGAGTATAGCGACTCCTTCTTTATGCCCATGTTGTTGACGTCGTTGAGTATCTGGTCATGCTTGGTCCACAGGATTGACGAGCCAACAGGTTCATCAATGAATATTTCCCATAATTTCGAATATGCATGCGAGTGTTGATAAGGCCTGCCATCGTCAAGCTGGAATAAGATATTGGGAAAATATACTCTGAGTGTCCCCCTGTCAATCCCAGCGGATTTTAGGGCATCGATAGCAGTCGGGTCGATAAACTGGCCCTTGTGTGCTCGTATGGAGGCATCGACGATCAGGACGGCGAGATTGGTCTTTCCGCTTCCTGGTTCTCCGGTAATGTATGGATTCGTAAAGATCCCGTCTTCCCAGTTGATTATCTTTGTCATTTCAGGATGGCTGACCCTGAATATTTCCCTCTGATTGTTTTCCTCCTCGTTTGCTGCAAACAGGCTGAGGCCTCCGGAAGCTGAAAAGAATGCCGGCAGCGTCTTTTCAGCTACCCTCTGCTGGATATATTTGAGAAATTCCTGCTTTTGCATTTCTGCGGCCTGTATCAGCTTATCCTTATATTTCTCCTCAAGCGCCATCCGTATCTCTTTTTTTCTGTCGATGAGCCTTGCGAGGTCATGTCGGTATTGATCCAGCAGGCCTGTTTTCATCAATACTTCATCTACTGCCCTGTCCAGGAGTTGCTTGTAGCTCGCGTCAGAATCCATTATAGCATGCCTGAAATGGAAATAGAGCGTCGCAGATTCCGGATCGAGACGCCTGGCAAAATCGTCACCGGTGACCTTGCTGACAGCCGTTATACTGTTTTTTATTCCAGCGTAGTATCCGTTTATATCGGATGCATTATCCTTCCTCTTGTTCGTCATCTTCCTCGTTCACCCCCTGTATTTTTTTCAATATGTTTATCTCGTTTATTGCTTGCTCCGCCCTCTTTGCGTTCTCGGCTATCAGCGACAAGCCGGCGTTCTTCAGCACTTCTGTTATGTTTTTCTGCGGACCCAGCATCTCCAAGGCCTGATTAATCCCGGCGTTCCTGCCGCGCATTTCAGCTTCCTTCAAGCGCAGCGATATGTTTGAGAATTCCGTAGTCATCTCGATCGCCCTGTTTAATGGTTCGAGCTCGGTATCAGGATTCCTCTCTAAGCCCACACGTAACGCGTCAAGCTTCTGCTTCAACAATTCGAAGCGTTCAGGCCATTCAGTCAGGAAAAGATAGGCTTCCTTTGATGGTGTTATCTTAACGATGCGCTTCCCGACACGTTCCTGTATTTCGGTCACTGCGCTGCGCCATCTGCTGGAGTACGTATACGCATCCTTGATCAGAAGTTCGATCTCCTCGGGATCGTCCACCTGCTTTCCCATTTTCCTCAGTTTCGCCAGTGCGCTGTCTAGTTCAGCTGGATACATGTCCTGCGGCCTCGACAGAAATATGAGCTGATCGACCATTAGATCTGCGTAAGACTCGTCACCCCACATATTGTTTCCCACCACATGCTTTACGAGATAGGCCTCGGTATTATCTCTTCCGCCGGAATTCAGCACCCTGACGTTGTTTCCCCAGATCCTCGATGTCGCCTCTTCAGGTATTGAGTAGATCTGTAACTTTGTTTCCTTATTCTTGATATAGTCAACAACCCTCTCACCGTTCTCAAAATGCTCCGAGATCGGCGTCTCGACCCCCGCAGGCGTTAACTGTGCCACCGGCAGGTTGACCTTGCGGTAGATGAGTTCAGACAGGAATATGCCGGCAAACATCCCGATAAACGCGCCTGCGATTGCCAGTGAACCGGCGACCCCCGTCACAGCAAGATAGATGATAGTCATCAGAATTGCGAGGCCTAATGCAAAGAACACACCATGATGCTTTCCCTTGGGGGTTTTTAAATTCATCCCGATTCCCAGGCCAAGGAAGAAACGGAGGATCCTGTAGCGCATATGCTTCATGAGCGTCTGGTCGGAGTAGGGGAACATCGTGGGATAACCCCTCTCCTGCAGTTCCTTTTCGAGGTCAGGTTTTCCTCTTTTCACCAGATCGTTCTCAATCTCGCCGTTTGCGTTTGTTTTTTTCACCTCTGCTATGCCGTCATGCTTGAGATCGTCTACTGTTGGCAGATGTCTTTTTCTTATTCCCATTAAGTCACTCTCCATTTTTCAATATTTGGATTAGATCTGATAACGAATATCACAAACGTCCCTATCATTATGCCGGAAGCTGTTCCAAGGACTGTATAGAGGATCTCGATGATGCCCTCGCCAAGAGTGAATGTATTGTTCGGCCGGTGAACGTAATGATCTTCTGCGTATGTGATGAACTGTGTAGCCGTCATGGCATCTGCCGAATATCGAAAGATACGCGTATAATTCATTGTATACGAGGTTATCACGATAGTTATCTGGGAAGTCTTTAAGGGCAGGCTTAAAGGCTGCTGGGTGATGTCATTGAACCTAAGATCACGATAAGCGTAAGTTCCGTTGATCTCAACTGTCAGCGTCGAATTCCCTGGGCTTCTGGCTACTATATACGATGCCTGCGGCATAACTGCGGACGGAGACTGATTCGTTAGATAGGCAGGAAAACCGCCGGTCACGTTGGGATCTCCGTAGATCTGTGCGTTGATATTATGGATATCCAGCGGTTGAGAACTGACAGATGGCTGCATCGATTGGGCGCTCGCAACTGGCATAGCCATCAACATGGCCACTGAAATAACTCCTATCATTGTTATCAACATCATGTTTTTCATTTAATCTGTCTCCTTTTTAACATTTTTATAACCCAGGCAACAAATGTGCCCGGAGCACTATATACACGGGTTATCCATCTGGCGAATGCTGTCGCTGGACCCTCTGTCACATAATTGGACGAGGGCGACTCCACGAGGAAGTAGTAAGAACCGGCGGCAATCAATACGACGTATGCGGCTGCTGTTAAGAACATTACCATTACGTGTGTCTTTAAAGTTATCCTTTCATTTTCATTTACCTCAGCTATCTCATTCATTTTTTCCCTCCTGAAGACGCCGTATCTACCTTCGATTTAAGATACGAGAATATGCCTTTCCCGTCAGGATTATGCTGAACCTTCAGGATGTAATTCCTGACCTCACGCATATCAGTTTGCCGCTTTCCTATGGTCGCCGGCTCCAGCCTTAATACTTCATCGCTTGCTGCCAGGAACTTCAGCTGCTCGGCATCGGTCAACTGTGAATAAGATTTGAGGATCGCCTGTTTGTCCGAAAAATTACGCTCTAAATGATTGAGCGCACCAGCAAGGATTGTATCGTTGATGGTAGTCGCGGTGTGCTTGTCACCCCTTATCTTCTTAGCGATGTATTTTAGAATCTCATAGAGGGCGTATAATCCGCCCGTCACCAGAATGGTGACGAGGAAGTTCTGCTCTATCGCCTGGATGAACGAATTTATGCTATCTACGAAGCCATTGCTATTTAAAGCAAAGGTCTGCGTTTTGAGCGATGCCACCGAGGATGCCGTTACGTTGCCAGTTGATATATGCGTGGATGGAACGTATGCCAGGAGAGTATACTGTCCGTCCGCCGGCGCAGTGATATTGAAATATATCTCACCTGCAGTGAACCGTGTCGGTGCATACGGCGTCTTAGAAGTGCCGTTCTCTATGTAAAGTATCATGGATCCGAAAAGTATTGATGTATCGGCATAGGAAAGCTGAGATCCGTTTGTGTACATTATATTAACGCCGTATACGAATGTTCTTTTCTGCTCCTCGGTTACAGATGGCATGCTCAGTTGAATGCCGATGCTCACACGGTTGTAGCCTTCTATTGATGACGAATAGACAAGGGTATAATGAGTATTCAGGGTATTGAGATAAGAGGTGAGGGTAAGCGTGTAATATCCGGCTGTTGGCAGTGTAAAGTTAATATAAAGCTTATTCCCGGATACATACAAGGTTAAAGGCACTGTTTTTGAATTTTCCATGCTGTATGCGGAGTTGTTCACTATCGTCTCAAGTTGTGTATTATTCAAGAGAGTTCCATTGGGAAACTCGACTTCGATTACAAAGGGCACAGATATATTTGTCAGCGCCGAAGCCGGCGCATCTACCGGGACTGGAATTAGTTCATTCGTTGCAGATGCTGTGTAAAACGGATAGAACGATGATGTGGTCAGGTTGACGCCGCTATGTTCGAAGTAACCTGAAACTGTAAGCAGATATGATCCTGAAGATACAGGCATGTATTTAACACTGAAATCACCTGCTGAGAGCTCTGTGACTGTCAACGGACTACTGCCTATCTCTGCTGTTATATTCTTCAATAGAGAAGCTGAGGCAGAAGACGATAGCGAAGATCCGTTAGAGTATTCAAATTGCAGATAGAATGTTCCAGTTGTATTGACAGGGACGGATGTGGGGCCTGATATATAGAGATGCAAGCCAACGTCAACAGCAGACGACAAAACGGTCAGGGGATAAGATGCATGTGCTCCAAGCAATTGACCACCATAGCTGAATCCACCGGTAA